>Ga0182027_10010566_pt1 | contig 13111 bp, 14 predicted proteins | sample 712E1DmetaG_FD_121300 | JGI IMG/M metagenome (GOLD analysis project Ga0182027, IMG submission 121300) | Permafrost microbial communities from Stordalen Mire, Sweden - 712E1D metaG (Illumina Assembly) | ecosystem: Environmental > Terrestrial > Soil > Wetlands > Permafrost | place: Sweden...
AGTTCATCGACGACACGACCTGTTACGTGGAGGCGGATGACTTCGACGACGACGGTAAGACCATCTGTCTTTACCGTTATGTTCCCGAAGGAGCCGATCCGCTTGCATTGACGACGCAAAGAGAGATCAGTGCGACCTACAGCTGCTCCTCGGTGCTCGGAGTTCCGCGACCGGTGCGCTGACTTCGCCGTCGGCGAAGCGTCGGGTCTTCTCGGTCATGACGCGCTCGAGGCATCTCCTCCGATGTCCCGAACACGCGGAGGCGTCGCGCGGTTCCGTCTGAGACGACCGCTGCCTGTGAACGCTGAGGGCGACCTCGCGCTCAGCATCGGACCTTAACCACGCGGGAGCTGGCCGGCTAGTTGGTCACCGTCGGATTCGACCTCGACCAATCGAGGTGCAAGCCGATAGCTCCGAGCACCTGGTCGAGCGAGCCCTGAATTGACGAGTTCAACCCGTCCTGAAAGATCCCTTCCGCTCTGATCGAGGTAGACGTCAGGCCGCCGAACATCACCACGACGCCGAGAAAGGCAATCGCCTCGACGACTGCCCAGTGGAAGTCGGCAACAGTGCGCCGCTTCGCCTCTTCTGCTTCACGCCTACGAACTCGAGCCTCGGCCACACGATCGAGACAGTTGCACTTGTTAGCCGACAGACAATTCACCCCTAGGACTCCTGGTGAATGGTCGACTGGGCAAAAGCGTCCGGTCAGCCGAACACGAACCAAAAACCCTAGTCAACGAGTGTACGCCTGACCGAACAGAGGTTCGCGTACGGTACGATCCGTAGGTGATCCAGTCAGAGGAAGCCGCGGCGAAAAGGCGCCTCGGGCGAGCCGTGGTCTTCGTGCACGAGCACGACACGGGGCAGATTCCACGGCCCGTGACTGTCGAGGTGGAAGCTCTGCTGATGGCAGGCAAGGCGATGGACCTGGCGGCGCGGCTGAAGAACTTCAGCTCTCCTCAACTGACACCTGCCGTGGTGACCGAGTTCGCCAAACAGTCCGGTATCGGGCAGCGCGAACTTCTCCAGAGCGCGTTGCCGGCGTTAAAGCAGGCCGACGTGATCGGCTACACCAGCAACAACGGACAACTCAGCGGCATAGAGGAGTTCGTGGGTGTCACGGGTTCACTGGTTGAGCAGGCCCTCCGGGTCATGCACGCCCTCAATCCCTCGGCGGCGGAACTGGCGCTGCTTCATAGCGTGGAGATTGCCTCGTGGGCGCCGCTGACGGAGTCCCAGCATCTCGAACAACTCACAAGACGTGGCTTCGACGACACGACCGCTGCGCACGGTTACCGACTGGCTCTCGCCATCGGTGTCAACAAGCGCGTGCGGGCTACGGACCTGAATGAGGACGTCGTGTTCAATCCCTACGTCTGGGGAACGGAACAGATTACGATCGCGAAGTTCTTGAAGAGCCTTCCATCCTCGGAACGTGATGTGATGCTGGGCATCTGTGAGCAGGCGTCGGATCGCCCAGGGCTCGCGTTGCCATCGCTAATCGGCAACCCACAGGCAGTGAACAGTGCCCGGAAAGTCGGGTTGCTCCAAGCCGCGACGGTAAAGTCGAGCGCGACGGGAGCCGTAGCCCAGACCTACGTCTTTTCGCCCTTGTTGGAGACCGAGGACGACAAGCTGCTCACCACTGAGGCACTTCACCAGCGCAAGCAGTTCGTTGCTCACATCTTGTTTGGCCACGAGAAGGCAAAGGCGGGAGGGGGTCGCATCATCGATCCGGTGGTTCTCGTTCGGGCACTGGTCAACCGCGGCCAGGTGGGTCCGGCGACCAATATTGGTACCGACTATCACCTCCTCGAGGCGCAGGGCATCGTGATGGTAGACGGTCCGCCAGGCGGTCGCGCCTTCCTTCGCATGGTTAAGCCCGAGATCGTCAAGGACGGGTTGGATTGGCTTGAGCGCACCACAGTGGGAAGGACCGGCGGGTCAGACTCGCCGAAGCTGCTCCAATCGCCTCGGGTGTTTCTCACGCCTGAACAGGATCGGGCCGCTCTGGGCGACCAGGGTGCTGCAGACGAGGTGACGCGGTCGATGCTCCTCCGACTGCGGAAGGAGGTGCAGAGTGCCACCCGCCAAGACCGCGTCATCTGATGTCCTTACCAAGGGCGATGAGCTCGAGGCGCGCGTAGCACAACTGTGGTTTTGGGAAGGGTACTTCGCGCGACGCGGTGTCGACCTCCGGCGCCAGTTCTACCCCGAGCCTTTAGTCGTGACCGATCTCGATCTGCTGGCGTACGACTTCTCCCCGATGCTCCGGCGGACGAAAACGATTGGTGAAGTCAAGACTGGAACAGGCAAGAACGCGCCAAAGCCTCTCGACCGCATTGTGTGGCTCAGAGGGCTGCGAGAGCTCGTCGGAGCGGACCACGCTGAGTTGACGACGAGCACTCCTTCTTCGGCGCGCGCGCGAGAACTGGCTCGAAGTCTCGGCGTCCGAGTGCAGTCGGCGGAGGATATCGAGCGCCGGGAAGCGGCCGCTGGCGTTGCAGAGGTCGCAAACCTTGGCTCGCACGGGCCTCTTGCCCTCCTTGAGGAGAAGTGGGTCCACAGCCACTGCGCGCACGACAGGGATTTGGAGCGCGCCTACTGGTTTCTGCGCTCAGAGGTGTGGTTCCTTGATGAGGTTACGGCCGTGAAGAGGACGGTCGGCCTCTACGGGCAGCTCAGCGATCGTTGGACACCAGGGATTGACGACGACGACGCACGAGCGCTTCGGTGGTTGTTCGCGGAGGCCGTCAGCGTGTTCACGCTTAATGCAGTCGCTGTTGCTGCTAATGCGCTCGTGGACAACGACAAGCTCTTCAGTGCCAGTGTCGGCGAACGCCTCAGTGGTGGCGTTGTGTCAGCAGATGCGATGCGTCGCATCTCCGCTGACGTTGACCGTTACATTGGCGGCCTGCTTGCTGCCGCGAATGCGCCAGCAGAGATACGGATCCAAGCGATCGGGGCCCTGCACCCAGAGCCTCCAGAGTGGACGGAGTCCTTCTTGGACCTCACGAGGCGCATCGCATTGAGCCGTGGAGCCGCGCGCAGCCTTCCGCGGCAGATCGACGTTCTGGTCTTCGAACGACTAACGCGAAGACGACATGTGCCGGCAGTCGCGGTCACGCGGACTGGCCTCGACGATTCGGAGAGCGGACGTCTCATTCGCCTTGTTGGCGCCTTTCTGCGAAGTCAGGCGTCCAACGTCGCTGCAGTCGACAAGGCCTTGACGACGCCGATCGAGGGCAGCAACGTAATGGTCGAAGAGCCGACCGCTGACGACAACCGTGACTTCCCATCGGGCCAGGTCAAGAGGCCTCGGCCCGATGACGACAATAGACAAGGAACTCTTCTCGAGTACTTGACTTGATGTCCCAAGCGTCCCGTCGGGTCGCAGTCCACCCCGTCGCACGATGGTCACTCCGAGAGTGTTCCGCCTCGAGACTTGCTCCTTGATGTCCGAGTCGGCTCGGCTCGGAGTCTCGACCGTATTTGGGGGTAATGTCCCAGCCCACGATCAGCCGCATCTGGAAGGCGTTCGGTCTCAAGCCGTGGCTGGAGGACACCTTCAAGTTGTCGAGCGACCCGTTGTTCCTCGACAAGGTCCGAGACATCGTCGGGTTGTACATGAACCCACCCGAGCGAGCCGTTGTGCTCTGCGTGGACGAGAAGGAGATCCGGCCACGTAGCGTGACCATCACACAACCGACACAACGAGGGCTCAACTGGTGAATTTCGGTGAGCGACTCTGGTGAACCTTCGCTGAGCGCCATCATAGTTGGCCTTTGAGTCTCGCGAGTTCACCTTTGAGTCTCGCGAGAGCCTTCTTGCAAGCATCGGCAGCCTGTTTCACCTTTTTTACTTCCTCTTCGTGGTCCCGCCGGCGTTTATCTGCGCCGACGAACGCGCGGACCCGATTCTGAAGTTCGACGTTCATCGCATCCACTCGGGCATAGCAGGAAGGGATGCCGCCGAGTCCCGCAGGGGCGACCCATTGGGCCACAGAATGGCGGTGGCACGGGCAGAAGAAGACCCCCCTGTGCACTGAGAAGGTGATGCGGCACATCTCTTGACTCGCAGCGATGCCAATTACCTCTCATTTCGCTGGACCGGCCAAGTCTCCCACGCTGCTTGCAGTTGCGCTGGCGAACCCGGGTCGTCGCTTGTAGGCTCACCGACACTCGTCGGCGGGGAGAGGATGCATGGCAATCGATCCGCGTTGGCTCGAAGACCTTCCGAGGGTCCCCGAGGTCCGAGAGGAGCAAGGGTGGCGGTCCGAGGTCACGGAGGCTGTGTACCGCGTGCTCGTCGCAGGCGTCGATGACAGCCTGCGGGTGCTCTCCCTCTATTGGACGATGCGGCTCGCGGAAGAGTCTGAGCGCTGGCACAGCATCGCCACCGGCCTGCCGGGCTTCTTCGGGTCCGAGGTGGGCTTCCTCGCTGTGGACGAGTCCTCGCCCCTCGTCGACCGTGGCCGCGTCGGTGTCACCCTTCTCTACGACGACCCGGCTTCAGGAAGCAACGCCGAAGCGTCACCACCGTTGCTCCTCGACCCCGAAAACGACGTCCGCTTAGGGCGATACTCCTTTCCCATCGTCACGCAGCCGGCTACGTTCACACCGCAGCTTCATATCTCGAATCCACTTGGCTCCGTCGCCTGCTGGGCCAAGGCAAGAGCATCCTCTCAGCAGCCCAGAGAAGGCTGGCTCACAGCCGAACATGTCCTCAGCGGCGGGACAACTGTTACTTTCTCGGATCTGACCCCGGGAACGCTCGTCGACAAGGCAGGCGGCTGTGCAGACATTGCCGTTGTCTCCCCGCCGGACAAGTCGTCGGCACCCGCCACGCCCCTTCGGCTGTCCCCGGTCCCGACAATGGGAACGGTGGTGAACCTCTACGACCAGACCGGCGCGAGCAAGACGGCGACGGTCAAAGGAATCAACGACACCTTCGCCGGGACACCAAGCAAGTCGCTGCCGGTGACATTCTCAATGGATGACCACGGGACATCCGGGGACTCAGGTTCCTTCATCGAGGACGTCAAAACGAAGGACTTCGTGGGGATGTACCTGGGGACATACAACGACAAACTAGGCACCGGAAGCAAGTTGGGTGTGGGCCTCGCCGCCCTCTATGTGGCCGGCCTCATGGACATGGAGTGCTACAGATGACAGACAGCGACAATCCCGCCCTTCGTAGCGATCAGATCCGCGTCTACATAGGCGACGGCGGCGAAGCAGGGCCCGCTCTGGAGGAAGCTGAAGACGCCTTCACACCCCAGGGCGGGTTTGGCAAACCAAAGGCCGGCGTCAAAACCGTGACGATCAGCGACGACGAACTGGCCGACATCCGCACCAAGGTCAACCGCATTCTCGGCGCCCTGGCAACGCCCGATGGCGGAAGCGCTGGCGGCAGCTATGCGACTGACACCGTCACCCTCCACCTCGGCATCACCGTAGGCGGGCACTTCTTTTTCGCGCAGGCGGGCCTCGAAGCAGCACTCGACGTCACTTGGAAGCGAACGTAAGCAACGGAGTCTTCCATCGCCGCAACAGCACTCGATGGGAGGCATTGAGTGCCGATCGGTCGTGCTTCCATCCTTTCCACAGCGGGCTCACGAAGAGGTCGGTGCTCGTACGATCCTTCGATCCGTTGAAGAGCAATCGCCGGCGACCGGATCGCCCAAACCGGGGGATTCATGAGAACTGTGTTTACGAGTTGCACATCGTTGTCACAGCATCGAGCGACGCCCGCACGAGCGAACGCGCGGCCCGCATTCGAGAAGAAGGCAGAGCCGAGAACGGCACTCCTTGCCGGCGGTTCGCTCGAACCTGAAGCGTCACGACCTCAGTCACAAGTCCGCAGGCTCCTCCCCTACCGCTCCGAAGATGGCCGCCGAGGCGAGCCACACAGACCCCGGCCCACACGTACCCAGCGCCGGACAATAGCGACAGCTCGGTCCGGGCAGTCGCGGCAGATCGTCCGTACGCTCCTTGCTGCGGGCAACAACGGCTCCAAGGGCGCTCGCCGCGACGGTCACTCCTACCGCGAGCAGTTCCTCGTCGACGGGGATCTCCTCGCGCTCCCCCGCTTCCGGAAGCAGGAGCAGCACGGAGCGCGGTACAGGAAAGCAGAGGCCGTCAAGCAACGCTTCGAAGGCGACACGCGGGAACTGGGCAGGACCGCGCACCCCGCTGCGCACGAGGACGATGCGACGGCTCGCCATCTTTCCCTGGACGAAGTCGACCCGCCCCGTCAACCGCACCGGGAACGGACCAGGGTGGGTCCAGGAGGCGTTCGCCCGCAACGCGACCGGCTGTGCATCGAGCGGGCTCCAAACGCGTGCGACGCAAGCGACGAACCTTATCGTTGCCGCGGCGCTCGCCGTCTTCTCTGTGCTACTGGCGTGATTTCCTCCACCGCTCCCCCCGAGCCAGTCCCACGGAAAGCTCACACGACCAGCGCCCGCGGCGAGCGCAGCGGCACGGGCCAGCCGGTACCCCTCATGCGCCGAGACGGCCGGACTGGAGCGACCCGGCGTCGTCCCTCCCGCCAGCACCTCGAGGAAGGCCGCTCGGCCCGCTGCGCGAGATACCGTGCGCGGAGTGTGCATGAACGGGGTGGGAAGAATGGCCGCAGCGCGGGCCGGGCAGCTCGCCGCGTCCGCGGCGAGGAAGCCGTCGACATCGTACCGGTGCTCTCGGTCGACGTCCCAATAGCGCGCCTTGGCGATCCCGTCCAGCGCGGGCGCGCACGCCTCTGCCAGTCGCTGACCGAGCTCCTGACGGAACCCGCCGTCACCTGTCATGCGATCACCGGCGGGGCGACGAAGCCCGGGCAGACGTCGCAGTCTGGGCAGTAGGCGCACCGCCAGCCCGCCTGCTCATCAAGCGGCTCGCCTACGACGATCCGGCGCAATCCCTCGAGTGCCGACTCCACGCGCTCGACGGCCTCAGAAAGGAGCGGCTCATCAACGATGTCTGTCGCGAGCTCGGTACCGGCGTCACTGGCGCTACAGGTGAGGACCGCAGCGGGAGCGGCGTCGTCCCGGAGCGTCGCGAGCAGTGCGTAGAAACGCTGGTCGTCGACATAGTGCCGCTGCGGCACACCGCTCTTCAGTTCGACGACGATTGTCGGCAGCCCGGTCGGCGCGCCGCCGAGCGCTATGTCGAACCGTCCCGAGAGCACGACGGTACCCGTACCGAGCGCGACCTTTGCCGATTCTTCGGTCCGCGGCCACCAAGCCTCTTCGAAGCGCGGCCAGCCAGCGACAAGGTCGCGAAAGCTGCCCCAGAGCTGCTCTGCCCACGCCGACGACTCCTCTTCGCCAATCGCGAGACAACGCGCGCGGACCGGATCGTCGTTGTGGTCGGCGCTCTCCGCCCGGACGAGCTCGACGGCGAGCTCAAGGGTGGCCCTGGCGTCGGTCGGTGGTCGGTAGGCGCGGACGCCACGCGTCACGTGTGATCGGACGAGCGTCTCGAACAGCACGCCGCGTGCCATCGCGTCGACGTTGCCGAGGCTCGTGCGCCCAGACAACAGCGCCGCTGCGAACCTCTCGCAATCGCCGAGCGCGCCGATCTTCTCCTTCGTGAGAGCGATTGCGTCGATGCCCCTCGCCGCCAGCGCCGGCTCGATCAGAAGTGCTGCGGCGTCGAGCCGGCGTCGCAGCGACGCGAGATCGATCGACCCGACCTCGGTGGGAGCGCCGACAAGGTACCGCTTAATCACGTCCGTGAACTGCTCCCCTCGCGACGCGCGCGTACTCACGACGATCGGCCACCTCCCGCTCTCGTCACGAGCATAGGAACTGGGTGTGACGGTGAATGGCTGGTCGCAGGCTGACCTCGCTGTCCTCAATCATCGAGCCCGCGGCCATCTCGCGTCCATTTCACCGGCCTCGTCAACTTCATCGGATGGGCTTCGTGCCCACCTCCACTCGATGACAGTCTTGACAATCGTAAATACAATTACCGCGAGATTGCCTTCGCAACGATGGCAAGAAAGCTCGAGGGATCCGTCACTCGGAGGCCGAACCTCGTCTGACGCTGCTTGGCTCTGGTGAGTAGGAGCGCCCGCGCCGGCCTTGAGATTGCGACGTAAAGCGTACGAAGCTCCGCCGCCTTCTCAGCACTGGTCTTCGCGCGAAAATCCGGAAACTGTCCCTCGTTACACCCTATGACCGCAACCGCTTTGAACTCGCGACCTTGGGCCTTGTGCACTGTCAGAAGTCGGACGCCAGGATCGAGGGAGTCACCCCGCTGACACCGAGCAATGTGCTGTCGGAAGTTGCCGAACGTCCGCTCGACGGTATCCGTCCGATCGACGAACGACCGCCAGGCCAAATTCAGCTGACCCAGGTCGTCCGGCCAATCAGGATCGTCAATCTCAAGATCCTCGGTCGCCTCGAGCAACGCCTCGGCATCCTTCGCGTCTGTCAATCTTGCGAGCGCCACAACACTCGGATCCGTCGAGGACTGCAGCAGCGACTCCGGCTCTTCCCAATCGGCGCCGGCTTTGCCTGCCAGCTTCGCGAGTCGCCTCCGAGAGGCGATGTGGTCAGGAGCACTGCGGTATTCGATCATCTCAATAACCGCCTTCGCGGCGGAGCTCGCCACCCAATCGTCCTCTGTGCTGCTCGACGCGCTCTCGATGTTCCTAACCGTGAGGGCATCGCGAACGGACCTGAGACTGGCGGCTGAACGCGCGAGTACGGCTATCTGTTCGAGCTGCACAGTGGTCGCTTCGCCCGGCGCGACGACGGCGACATCAAGTCCATCTGACAGAAGCGCGGCAATCCAATCGGACACGAACTTTCCTTCGGCCTCCTCGGTTGAGCACTCTTGAAGTGCCACAGAGCCCTCAGCAGGAAATTCGACGCTCTCCGATCCCGATGTCGGTTGACCCAGAGCGTCAGCAACGACGCGTCCGACGTCGATAATCGTCCGTGCGGAGCGATAGTTGGTGTTGAGCTCGATACGTTCGGCCCCGTACTCATCAGCAAATCTGGCGATCAACGTCCGGTCCGCACCTGCGAAGTCCACAATCGATTGGCGCTCGTCACCAACGAGAACCGCGTGGAGATGTTCGGCGGAAGGATCGCCAATCACGAGGGTCAGGAAGCGGTACTGCGCTGGAGTCAGGTTCTGAGCCTCGTCGACGACAACATGCTGATAGATGCGCTTCAAGTGCTGGCTCATCCAGGCGCCCTCGACGAGTTCAACGGCTCGCTCAAGCATCGCTGCGTAGTCGACTGCTCCATTAAGGCGTAGCGCCTCACGCCAGTCAGCAAGGAGTGGCACGTCCTGGCACCGGGCGCGCGCTAGATCGAACTGCGCGAGCATCAAAGATGGATCTTCCGGCACGGAACGCCCGGACTGAGTCAGCCACGACCCCAACAATTCGGCACGATCTTCGTTTCGGCTGAGAATCTCTGGCTCGACCGGCAACCCGATCCGCGTTCCGTGTTGACGTAACAAGGAGAGAGCAAAACCGTGGATCGTGTCCGTGTCGACACGTCGGTGCAAGTCGCCGAGTCGGTCGGCGAGGCGCGCTCGAAGTTCATCAGACGCCTTCACAGTGTACGAAACGGCTACTACACGGTACGCGTCGTCCTCAGAGTCGAGCAGTAGTCGCTCAATCCGATGCGCGACGACTTCAGTCTTTCCGCCTCCCGCACCGGCTACGACCACGATTGCGGTCGCATCGCTCAACACTGCGCGCTCCTGATCTGGGCTGAGCACGAGCTCCTTCACAGATGATCGCTCCTATCTGGTAGGACTTCGTCGAGCTTGGCGATCAGTTTGCATAGTGGCAACGGCCACTGCGCCTCTGTCTCCTGCGTATCGGACGGCCACGGGAGTCGAGCAAGCAGTTCGACTGCGAGCAGCCTTCCTATCACCCCCTTGTGGGCCACCATGAACACGAGAAGATCGACCTCATTCGGCTCAAAGCCAATCGTTGCACAAGCAGCTGCGCACAGCTCCGGGTCGAAGTCAAAGAACATTCGCTCCGTGGCTGAGCCACTCTTGCCTCCACCTACGGGCTCCGATGGAACCCAAATGATCCGACCATCGTCCCCGCTGCCGTGTTCCTTCACAAGCCGCCGAGCCGCAGTCGCTCCACTTGTGTCGGAGTCGCTGAACAGGACCCACGGGATGCCGATCAGATTGGCGCACTTCACGACCGCCACCGCATGATCACTATTCATGCTTCCGGGATCGACAATACAGATGCCGTCTGCGCGATTCCCGAGGGCATTGCGGACCAAAGGGGGGAGCAGTGCTCGCTCAGTCGCCCCGTCGCCGATGACCACTGCGGACGCGAAAAGCAATTCGCCGAATGGCCGCTCGACGAGACGTCGTAGCTTCTCCATCTCCTCGACGTGCATCGACGGGCGCCGGCCTCTTGGAGCGCTACCATCGTCGGCTTCAGCTGGTCGCAGATCTACAACGGTCGTACTGGTCCCGGACCGTCGCAGCAGCCGAATAGAACGTGGATCAACGACCGAGACGAAATGCGTCGAGTGCGTGCTAACGATCACCTGACCCTGAATGTGATCCAGTAACATCGGCAGTTCGAATTGAGCTTGCGGATGGAGGTGTGCCTCCGGTTCCTCGATGAGGCTGATGGGGTGGGGGCGAAGCGCTGGTCCGTCGCGTCCGAGTCGCCGATCATAGAGCACGCCCTGAACTTGCATCGAGGTCAGACTTCGCGCTCCGGCTCCGTGAAATCGGACCGGTAGGCCCCCATTGCCCGTATCAAGATCGATTGACACTGAGCGCGCCAGCTCTTCAAGGCGGATAGGCAGCGGCTGGAGGCTCGGCAAACCCATTGTGTCTACCGATCGTGAGAGGGACTCGAAAGCGACTTGAAGCGCGGCAAGGGATCCGCTTGACGTGATGATCTCACCGCCCAATTCTCGAAGGCCGTCCTCTAGTTCGGTACGGCGATCGGATGCGATATCCAAGTCGTCGAGGATCCGGCGAATCGGCGACCCTCGCCGGTCAAGTTCCTCCACCAGGTCCCGCCCAGTCTCGACTAGGTCGGCTGCTATCAACGACCGCTGATCCGCGCTCAGCGACGTGACATTTTGAGGCTGCTGCCAAATCCTCGATGTCTGGTCAAATACGAGTAGTGCTCGATCCGAACGTACGCCGAGGCCCTCCTGCGAAAGTCCGATCGTCGTGCGCCAAGCGAATCGCTCTCGTACTGGGTCCTCGCTCAGAGTCTGCACCGAATCGAGACGGCGGGCGGCACGGACATCGAACACCTCACCGCCTTGATTCCCCATGGCGGGAGCGAGAATCACGTCGATAGTTGCCACTTTTGGCCCGTTCATTGTGAGATCGTCCCGCTCGGCGGCTCTGGCGCCAAGGGCGACCGCGATAGCACGAAGTATGCGAGACTTTCCCGAATTGTTGCGTCCAACAAGTACCGTCAGGTCCGGCTCGAACTCGACGGTGCACTCCTCCAGTCCACGAAAATTGTGAAGCCGAAGTGCTTGCAAATATACGGCCGCAAACTCGACCGAATCCTGTCCTTCACGCATCTGCCCCGTGCCCTCTCGACCTGACGTCATTGTGTCGCTCCCGGCTGCTCAGGAGTATCCGCTGTGATGGGCGAAAAATCGCGTACCTGTGGTCCGGCCCACCTTTGCTGAATCGCGCCTTGGCAGCGATGGTGACGCTCAGTGACGACAATGCCGTCTGCCTCCCTTGGGCGGCGCGTTAGTCGGACACGTCGCGAGCACAGAACTCGGAGGTCATTCATGCGGTTGCGGTCACCTGCTCGTCGAGCCGGACGACCCGCGCCGATCCGAGCCGGCCGAAGCGCTCAGGGACGGCACTATTGATCATGATTGTCCATCAAGTCGAGGCGGCAGAGCCTTTCCTTAGGCATCTGGCTCGCCCGGGATCGATATGGAGTCCAGCGCTGTTGCTATCGCATCAGTCCGCTCGATGGCGGTCGCCTGATTGGCGCAGTAGTAGCCAAGCCAATGGCGTACTCCATCCATGAAGGTCAGCACGCCAAGACGGGTGAGCTTCTCCAGGTCAATGTACCGATAGGTGTAGGTCACGGTCGAGTCTTCGCCGACGTTGCGGTGCTCTTGGCCGAAGAAGAGGGAGGGATGACTGAACCCGCTCAGCACGCCGTACGAGCCTGCTGCCAGTCCTGCGTCGACATGGCCCCGGCCCATCCCGAGTTCGGCAATCTTTGTCAGCGACGGGTAACACTCTCCTTCAATGACCCAAAGGGTTACGTCCTTGGTTGGCTTCGAACTCTCGTCGGCGGGATCCGATGGTGGTCGTTCGACTTCGAACCAGTCCTCCAGGAGATGGTTGAGACGCGACTGCTCTCGACGCAAGAACGATCGGTGCTCGTTGTCGGCACCGAGTCTCACCATCGCCTGTCGGTAGTGCTGCAAGGAGACCACTACCTCTAGGCCACTACGAATCGCTCGTTGGCGAGCTGTCGCCTCGTGGTCGAGCACCCAGTTGACCAAGCCTGCCCGCTCAACAACAGCGCGGACAAGCGGGTCCAAAGATGCTGTCACCGTCGCGCACCGCAGCAGAGCGCCAATGGCAAGGAGCTCATTCGCTGCCTCCGACAGGCAGGACGAGACGATCTCATGGACCCAGCGGTGTGGCTCGTCGCTTCCAATCGACGCTTCGATGTCCCCTCGATCGAGTTCCCAGAATGGCGTCGGCGTCGCGTCTGGAGGAACGGCCGGAAGGCCATCCAGAAACACGCGAGCGGCTTCATCGCAGATCCGTGCGAGTTCGTCGACGTAAGTGTCGGTCATGCCGTAGTCCTCAAGGCGAGCGGTCGACGTAGGTTCAGTTTCCCAACAATTTTGGCAACTTCCTGCTGAATGGAATGTAGCTCAGGCATTTCGGCGTGTCGCCCAGTCGGCCGGACGGATGACCCTCGGTCCTGGGTAGTAGACGTGCGCTGATGCGTCGAGCTGTCGGACATCTGACCCGAAGAGAGCGTCGGCGGCTTTTGGTGAGCTGCGCGCTGCCCCCTACCGCCGCAGTTCCACCAGCTGGCCGCTCTGGACTTGAGCATCCTCGACGGTCCGCCAGGTGGTGTCGAGTCCGTCCCG
>Ga0182027_10010567_pt1 | contig 13110 bp, 12 predicted proteins | sample 712E1DmetaG_FD_121300 | JGI IMG/M metagenome (GOLD analysis project Ga0182027, IMG submission 121300) | Permafrost microbial communities from Stordalen Mire, Sweden - 712E1D metaG (Illumina Assembly) | ecosystem: Environmental > Terrestrial > Soil > Wetlands > Permafrost | place: Sweden...
CGATGTATACAATGCAGTGAAACGAATGTCAATTCAACCTCTCCGAATCTACTCAGGGGAATGGTGGCAGCCCGGATACGTTTATGGTCTTATCCCTATCAACCGATCGCTGGATAATTGGGCAGATCGCTTTGACGATATGATGGTTCGCTTAACCAAGGGCGGCTGGTTGGTCCAGGAAGAGGAAGATGTCCAGGGACAAATGAATGAAGAAATGGGACAGGTCGTTAAGTATAACAGCGTTAAACCGGAGCCTATCGTCATGGGATCGGTCCCGAACTTCTTTGTAGAATTCTTCTCGATCATGCAATCACTTTCAGATCGATATGGCCTCAACAGTATATTCAGCGGTAATCTGCCGAACAAAGCCTCAGGTCTTCGGGCCGGTAAGATGATCGATCAGATCAAAGGTCTTACTCAACAGAACAATACGACGGTTCTTGATCACTTAAAGAGCACGCTCAAAGGAGTTCTTGAGATCACGTTTGGATTCCTGTACGAGATGTGGGATGAACCTCAGGATAGACTTGAGTCGGATGATCCTTTGAATGGTCCTAAGTTCATTTCAGAGAAGTACGCGGATCTGCACCAGGAGGACAATGTATTCAAGATCCCGGCTAAGTTTAAGAAGTTTACGGTTGAAGTTGATGATGGCATGGGCTACACGCTAGACAAGAAAAAGGAAACAGCGGTTCAATTGAATAAAATGTTAGACGAACAAGGGAAGCCTATCCTCTCCTCTAAAGCATTGAAGAGTATCTTTAAGCTTGGTGCCTCCGGATACCTTATGGAAGCAGATGAGAAGCCCATGCACGAAACAAAAGAGTTCCAGGCGCTCATCAATTCTTTCCCGTCAATGAGTGACCAGGAGAAACAAGCTCTTATCACGACACTTCAGACTATGGGTAAACAAAATGCTAACAATCCAGCTGCAGCCTCTAATCCCAATTCCCCTCTTATGGCGGCCGCGGGAGCGGGGGGCGCATCAAAAGGTGGTTCACCCAAGCCGCCTCAGCCTCCAGCTCCTCAGCCGCCGCCTCAGGACCCGAAGGGAGGTGGACAATAATGGAACCAACAAGTTTAGAATCATATACAAATCTTTGTGTTGACAGTCAAGCATTCCCGGAAATCCGGGACGCGAAGATTGGTGACGAAATGACACTCACTATTAAAGTAGTAGTGAAAGACCTTCACGCAATGCGCCGAGATACCGCTGATAATAAAGATCAGGTTCACGGTTGTTTGTGTGTAGAGAGTATTAAGAAAGTGTAATACATGGAAATACTTGTTTGGGATTACGGCCTCAGTATTGAACATTGCCTCCGGATGGTTGATGGAGGCAAGAATCATGTTGTCTTGTTTACTGACTGGCCCTCAGGTGCTCCGAAGTTTAATGACTACGCACCGGGCTTAGGATTCGATAAAGAAGGCGTTGAGAAGACGCTCTATTTTGCCGACTATATTCCTAAGGCAGATCTTATTATGTTCATGTATAGCGGAGGAGGAGATCTTTGTAACTACCTCCGGAACACCATTGGTACTCCTATCTTTGGTGCCGGTCTTGGTGAGCGCATTGAGAACCACAGACAGATGATGCGAAAGATCCAGAGCGAAACCATGGGATTGCCTGTACAAAAAACAACAGTGATCAAAGGCGTTCCGAAGCTTCGCGAGTACCTCAAGAGACACGAGGACGTGATTGTCAAGATCGATATATTCCGCGGCGACATGGAGACGTTAACCGTTAAGGATTACGACGAGGTAAAGATCCCTCTTGACAAGCTGGAGTTTGAACTAGGAGGCTTCAGTGAAGACTTTGATTTTATGGTAGAGGAATTTGTTGATGGAGTAGAAACAGGGTTCAACGCATTTTTTAACGGTCGCGAATTTGCTACTCCGTATATGTGGACGTTTTTAAATGAACCGGGCACCGTATCATTCGGAAAGTACGTAGAGCGCCTTCCTGACGTATTACAGAAGGTCGCGGATGCCTTCGTACCGGTCTTGTCGAAACTAAACTATAGAGGATGTTTTTGTTGCGAGGTACGCGTTACCAAAAAGAAAGAGCCCTATCTTATTGACGTGTGTGGACGGTTCTCGTACCCGGAGTCACTCGTATTCCTGGAATCAATTACGAACTTCCCGGAGGTTATTTACAAAACAGCAAAAGGGGAACCGGTAAAACTGGAGACCGCAGGGAAGTATTACATCCTCACCTGTCTTGACAGCCCGGAGGCAAAGGATACCTGGCTCCAGGTGAAGATCGATCCCAAGTATAGAAAATATATTAAGCTGTATACTGCAGCGCAAAAAGACGGAAAGCTTTATTCAATCAAAGGTGCAGGATTCCCGGCAGTGATTGCTGTTCACGGAGACAACCTTGATAAGCTGGTGAAGGCAACAGAGCTTATTTCTAAAAAGGTGAGCTTCTACAAAATGGATAAGGCAGTTGTAGAGTCACTCCCGGAAGACAGGAAGATTGTACTTCAAAGTGAAGAGTACGGAATGGGAAAGTTTTAAATTACTTCGTTATTTCGTGCCAACCGCAAGCACCGAATCCAGCAAGGAGTCCCCACTCAAATCCAGAGAGAGCTGGCATATGGAGAAGAAGTGCAATCCCGACGTTAACAACTACTCCAGTTGCTACTGCAGCGAGAGGAGAAAGTTTAACCGGCAATTCCCATCGATACTTAAGCCATTGAACAAATTGCTGAATTTGAGGAACACCGGATAGGCCAAAAAGACTCTGGAGTAATGATGTTGGATCGACGTTCATAATTAGTTACCTCCCTTTTTACTCCCGGAGAAAAACCAGGAGAAGAATGCCAATACGGATTGAACCAAACTTGGTGACGGCGATACGATACTGACCCCGTTCCCCTCGCTTGGCACTACTGTTGAAGGAGTGCTAGGTGTTTCTGTAGACGGAAGGGGGCTAGTAGGAACTTCTGTCGTAGGGATAGGGGTGATAACTACTCCTGGAACCGTTACGACGGTAGGAGGTTTATTTTTAAGAAGTACGATTGCTTTATTTATATCATCGACGCTAGATCCTGCTGGTAAACTAAGGTTTGAACAAATCAAATCAACGTTCTGTCGGGAGACGTATGACCCATGAGCAACATCGCTCCAGGTGTCTACACAAACTTTAACGCTAGAAATGTTAGAGAGATCAATCCCTTTATATATATTGGTTTTAGGATAAATAACGATTGCTGAACAATCAGGATTGCTGTCTTCATGACAGTTGCTCCAGGCGTTCATGAATTCGCTCATAGTATAAAAATGATGATCACCCTGAGGTCTTAGTGTCCCGTAGAAATCCGGATCATTGACGGTTACTCCATCTGCTCGGTATCCATCTAAGACGAGAAAATGACCATTGTTATATCCTTGGTCTTCGCGGCTGGTAAGATACTTTGCTTTAACAAGAACAATTGGAGGAAGCCCCTCCTGCAATAATTCCTGTAGATCAGAGAATTGAAGACCTGTTTTATACTCGCATTTAAACCCAAACGATTGTATAGCGTTAAGAATTTGTTGGACCGTGATTACCCCTTGACCTGCTCCAGTTTTAACAAATACTTCGTTGCCTGAATGCGCCTCACCAAGTAAATCCATAACCATTGCAACTGCAGTAGGCCCACAAGTATTTGGAGAGTCATGATCGTCCTGATCATCTTGTGAGTGGTATGGAACGGATAGGTTAACTACAAATTCATCGCTCATAGTTTATATTATACCACTATTTAACAAACGTCTTTAACAAAAATTCTCCTACCGTTAAAATTAGTAAGAACGCTGATCCCCACGTCATTATTTGTGTAATCCTGCCTGTATTGATTCTGATTCTACCCTCCTGATCATCAAATCTTTTTTCTACTTCCTCTTTATAAAGTACGGGGTAAGAATCTCGTATATTTAATTTTTCAGTTTCAAGAGATTCGATTCTTGCCGTAGTCCCATCTTTTAAGTCCTTAATATCTCCACTAATTGTGTCTAATTTGGTCTTAACTTCCGAACTAAAAGTGAGTAAAAAATCATGATCATCTTGCCCTTTAATGGTCGTTACTTTTTGGGCTTCTGCGGCCTGAGAGGCTAATAACTTAGTGGCTTGTAAAGCAGCATCAGCAATAACTCCCAGTTGCTTATTTGAGGCATCTGAAAGAAGTTTAAGTGCCTCTGCCGCTGCCCTACTCATATCTTTTGTTGTTGATTGTTTCATATCATTGACCCTGGAAATCCCAGGGAAAAATCATAATAACTTATTATTACTATACCAGAACCTCCTGCTCCACTTAAGCTACTACTGAAACTCCAACCGCCTCCGCCACCTCCTCCTCTGTTTGGTGTAGCATCCGTCCCGTTCCCGCTTTGTCCTCCGACTCCTCCACCTTCTGTTGCTGTCCCGAATCCACTGTTTGCGCTGCCTCTATTTTGTCGACACGATCCGAGATAGGATGCAATTGATTAAGAGTGTATAGATTAAGAAGACTAACGACCACAGCACCAACCGTAATTAAAAGGGTAATCGAAATTGCCGATAATGTTTCTTAGCTTCTTCATCCATATTAAAAGTATAGCACGTTTATACCATGCCTCCAAAGAACAAAACAGGTGCTTCAATGGTCAATTGCTGGAATTCCGTATAATTAGCATTCCCATATAGATTGTTCCATCGATAATATCTATAGGGAGTAGTATTTGAGATAGCATAATGTCTTATTTGATTGATCGTCCAGGTCTGCCCTACTTTACTATCTAAAATAGTCCAATTAAGATTGTCATTTGAACCTTCAAGTGTCCAGGATGTCGGAGTGACATCCCCACCATTCCAATCTGCCTGTATAGTATACCCTGAACAAGCCCATTTAGTACCAGCTCCAAAATCATATTTAATCCACTGAGGACCGGGATTTCCAGCCCAACCAATGCTCTGTGACCATTTCTTATTAAATGCATAATATGCAGGGAGTACTTCACTACTTGCGCTCACCACATTAGGGAAAGGAAGAACATCACTCGTCATTGTCGCTGTCCTGTCTATGTATGCCATATTACGGTTGTGTACACTCAAGCAATACGGAATAATTAGATCCGATAAGATTACTATCCGCCTGAGTACAATCAATCCGCAAGACATCCCCCTGAGCAATAGCAGTTGTCGTAAACGTTGTACTGTTTCCGACTAAAGCTCCAGTCGCTATTGTTACTGCACCAACTACTGCAGCTTTTGTAATATCGTAAATACTTAGAATAACGTTCGTTCCGGTTGGAGCAATTTGACAAGAAGCCCAAATCTTAATAGCTGTCATTGCCTCCGGAGATGGAGGGTCCCATGAAAGATCCTGTCCGACAGAGGGGATACCTGAAATAAAAAATCCAAACGATCTATACTTTGTAATAAGTGTTCCATCGTTGCCACCTGTGTGAGAATGAACGGAAGTTACAATGTCTGTATTACCATGTGGCTGGATAGCAAAGTCTACTGTATTGAGAGGATTAGGAACGGTTGTGGTCTTGACTGTGACAGTAGTAATTGTGCCGTTGTAGGATGAGGCGGAAGCTACTTGAACATATACCGGAGTCGTTGCACTATTAAGTCTCAAAAACCTTCCCTGCGTGTAGTAAGCGACCCTATTGCCAACAATAGAAAACGAATTGGAAGAAAGATACGCAACAACAGCGCCTTCTGTAATATATCCCTCGAAAGCACTGTCCTCAAAATTACCTAGCTCGCCATTAAGAGCAGCTACCTCTCCTGCGACTGAAGGGTTATTACGGGGACTCGTTGGATTCGGAGTTGTTTGGGTGAATTTCGTGTTAGTAATCATATATATTTATAATAGCACTTATGGTTTCTGAACGCTTTGCTTCGATTTGGCATCCAGGTATTGATAGTATGCCTGTTTATCCGCATCACTCATTTTATTATACAACGCTACCTGTCTTTCGCTAGTGAGACTTTTAAATATTGATTGAGAGCTGGTTGTTCCTTTGGCCTTCTCTTTGGCAATCTTCGTTAATTCAGCTTTCAATCCTTTAGGAGTGTAGACTCCCTTCTGCATGAGCGCACGCATCTTACTCGTATCTCCTGCCTTCGCTGCTGCCTTTGCCTGAGACTTTGCAGTATTGGCAGCTGCCTCCTCCGGAGTAAAAGTCTTTTGACCCATCTGCGCGGAGTAACCAGAGCTTATGGCATTTTCTGTATCAGTCTTATTTATAACAGCACTTGCCTTCTGGAACCCGAACAAACTTTCCAGCGCTTCTTTCCCGTTCACTTGTCCGGAGTCTTGTTGGATCGATACATCGCTGGAAATAGAGAAGGGAACAAACTTTGTCAACACGTACTTTGCCATGTCTACAAATTGTTGTCCTACCGGATCATCCGGATTCCTAAGCATTACTCCGTAGTAATCTTTATTTTGCAATACCTCCTGGACCGCCTGGATCTCCGGAGACGACTTGTTAAGAAGTGTCTGGATAGGATTCCTCCAGTACGAAAACATATCCTTCATATATCCCGGAGTCGAAAGACGTATCGCTGACCCATCGGGCTTCGTACTCCCGGACTGAGGGAAATAATAATCCTTGTATGACTGAGGAGCCTTACCGGTATTCATGTAGTTAACAACTGCTCCGATCTCAGCACTGATAATAGGATAGGCAAGAGCAATACCAATTGAAGGAGTAAGCATTTCCCCTCCTGCTTTCATGCGACCGACGATACCTACTGATTCTTTTCCCGCGCTTCCAATGGCCCGAAGCGTTCCATAAGACCACCCGAATGATCTAAAAAATAAGTTCATGGTATCTTTAAAGCTATTATTCCAGAAGAGATTGTCCTGAACCATTTGCCCGTGGATGTTATCAATCTTGTCCCACACGTCTCCAAGCACTCTTCTGGTTGCATCAACACCAATATCTTTCGTATAGTTTTCTGTAGCCCTAGCAACTGCTGAATCACCCTCAGTTAAGAACCTGCCAAGCTTTACCCGTGGCACCAAGTTTTCCATGATAGGACTTGCGAGCTTTTCAACCATTGCAGGAAGTAAATTGATCCCAGCAGTTAATGGTTTACCGTTTTTAATAGCATCATTGAACCTCTGAAGGGCCTGAGTTCTATACCTATTCTCGATATTTACCCGACTACCTGCTTCAGTCACCCGACCTCGTAGATAATCAACTGCTTCAGAGTCTCCTGATTCCATTGCCTTAATAGCTGCATTCCCCCGGAGATAGTCTTCAATAACAGGCTCTATAATCGTCGCGGATTTCAAGATTCGTCCGACTCCGGAGGCTCTCATCCCCAAATTAAATCCCCCCTTGGTTGTCAATAACTCCTGGAGACCTAACCCCATTTCGGAAGCCGCACTGTTAACAGTCGTTGTTGCGACGTGGAACGCCGATATACCGAGCTGGAATTGGTTAAGAGTATTGTTTACGTTTTTAAGAAGAGCAATTGTCGGAGAGTTCTCAAATAACCCCTCACTCACCGCATTATTAACAAGGTTCGATACTTCTTTTGGAGCAACCCATCGGCCTCCCATTGTCAAACCCTGGTCTCCCTTGAACATAACATTGGCCCATTTATCATCTATAAAGCCTTCGTTGGGCAATAAGGTGCCTCCTGGTTTGAGATACCGGATCAGATTATTAGACTTAAGCTCATTCTTTGCAAACGAAAACGCTTGCGCTGCTTTTGCATTAGTCATTGTCCATTGTCTTAAGACCTCAGGATTTGATTCCACGACCTTAAACGGGATCTTATTTTCGCTCATATAGTCAACAGCATCCTGGACAGTTGCAAACGAACGCTCTTTAAGAACGCTGGTAGAGGCAGTATCCAGACTCTTAGTAAACCCCTGGACAAACTTCGCCGCATCGTTCTTATTGTTAAACGTAAATGCGTGACGGATATAGTTGTTGACGTACCCATCGAGACCATAAACATCCTGAAGAATCTGGTGAGCCGCATCGGTTGACTGTTTATAATAGGTTGCGTACTTGGCAGGATCGATCCCTTTACTCTGAAGATACGCATTCGCCTCTTCTCCGAAGTTGCCGGTCCGTTCGTAGCTACTCGCGTACTCTATCTGCTTAGCATCAGTCAAGCCTTCAAACGCATTCTCTATCTTTTTGTTCTGCAGGTGCTCTTTAACCTTCTCAAACGCCGGAGTCGCTTTCAATTTCCGCAGGATCCCCGAAGCAACGGAGGTGTTCTCATTCTTACTCGTCGGGCTCATTACATCTTGGAATTCACCCTTCACAGCCTTGACAGTATCCCCTATAGCACCAGTAGGGGATGGGGGAGTGGTTGGCTCCTCTCCAAGGGCAAACTTGCCTTGCATGGTCTTCGGGACATCCAGATTACCAGTATTAGGTTTAGCCTTCGTTTGAAGATCTAATTCCGCCTGAGTCATCATGAACGGTTGCTCTATATTCCTTTTAGGAACGCTCACGTACGCTTCGACATTAGGAGGTTGGACCGGATCTGGAGGAGTAATAGTCTTTGTAGAATCAGCAACAGTAGGAAAGCTCTTTGCAAATTCAATAAGCTTTGTTGGATCATTTTCTCCTACATCATACCCTTCATTCCGAAGCGCCTCACCCAGCTCATCGAACCCTCCGAGGTTATTCTTAGAGGCCCAAACAGAATACAAATCAGCGATCTTTTGGTCCGTATAGTTAGGATTCCCCTGCACAAGATTGTAGAGTCGTTTGATGGCCTGTATTGGCTTGAGAAGCCCCTTTGTATCCATATCCGATATCATTGACTTCTTAAATTCCTGATCCGTTACTGAGAGGCTAAAATCATCGTATGCGCGCTGGTAGTCTGCGTAAGAGCTAACTGCCTTCACCAACCCGCTTCTGTCAATGGTATAGCCCTTCTTTTCCATTGCTCCGGCTACTTCATTCATCACTGCCATGTTCCCGGAATACCCCTTGACATCTCCTTGAGCCAGTGAAGCAGCTGCATCTTTCGCGTGATATCCCATGACCTCATGAAGATCAGCGCTTGACAACTTCGGGACTTCAACCGATTCAATAACCGGCATTGGCGCCGGACGGTTTACTGTTACCCGATCCGGATAGTTGTCGGGATTGACTCCGTACTTTTTAACAACGTCTTTCCAATCAGGAGAAGAGAAGAACGTCGAATCAAATGTAGTCTTCTTACCTGTCACCATATCAAGGATTTCTTTCCCGTTGACCGTGACGGTATTCTCATCGAACTTCCCGAGCATCGATGGAACCAAACTCTTCATCACATCTTCTGATAAATAGTCATTGATCTTATTGACTACAATATCCGCAGCTGCTTCCATTGGCTTTATCGTTACGTAGCTGATCGCTTTACCCGCGGCATGAGCCGCTGCTCCAAATACAAAGTTCGTTGCTGTTTGATTGATAAACTCTCCGAGTTGTTTCTTTCCCGGATGCGCTTCGGGGTTATACAACATTGCCGACATCAACGCATTATCAGCTCCGGACTTAAGCATCTTCTGCATGATTGTTTTTGTAACTGCCTCAGCTCCCTTCTCTTCCCCACCAAGAGGCAGAAGCATTGAAGGAATAAATTGTGCCATACCATATATAAACTTCTGACCGGCATTAAGCTTTGAAGTATCCTGAGTTTCCTGTTTCGCGGCATTAGCGTAGATCTTTTTAGCCAATCCCTGCTTCTGCACTTCTTTCACTAATCCCGGAGCTGTCACCTTCGTTAAAGGATTCATCTCCAGATTCTTTTGACCAATGAATGCCAGCGCTCCCAGCATATCCTTACCTCCGGAGATTGCTCCCTTGCCGATAATCTTCAAGAGATTCATCGTCTCACCCTTCGGATTCTTTTTGATATTCCCTACCTCTTGACCAACTGCGGATCCCACCCCTTGAAAGAACTTGCCAACAGGACCGGGACCAGCAGGAGCAGCAGCGGGAGGAGGGGGCGTTGGTGTGGGAGTTGTAGGGCGCGGAGTAGGCACCGGCATTTTACCGGTTTTATCTTTGTTCGGATCGTAAGAAGACCAATCTATTGCCATACATATATGATTATAAATGCGTCAACCAGCTATATGCTGAGGAGACATCATTGCCGATAGTTTGTAAAACACCGCCTCCGGATTTTGTAGTAGTAGCTGCAGCTGATTTTTTAGCATTAGCGTTTGCAGCAGTCAACATCATCTGCTCTATCATATTTTGGGTATATCCATTTTGAGTTCCATAATCGATTGCACCCTGTATATCATCACTTGAAAGCCCCTGAGCAGTTCCATAAGATGTTAAGGTTGAGTTATTAAGCTTCGGACCTGCACTCTCTGATTTTGCTACCTTCTGAGCTTGGAGATCCAACGTCTGTTGTCTAATATCCAAGATAGCGCTCTGGTACGTTTGCTGCCAATACGCCTTCTCAGCTGTCGTATCAGCACTTTGTATGCTACTAGCAGCAGTTGTAATCATCTGCTGTTCCTGTAATTTAAGCGAAGCTATCTGTCCGGTAATTTGGGCCGCTGACGTATCCCCCTGCATAATCGCTGTCTGAGCCTCAGCTACAAGATCCGATATAGACTTGCTTGCCTCCTGCATCAACTGATCAGATTGCACCCCGTATTGATCAAGAACAGATTGGATTTGTGTATCGTAGCTCTTTTGTATTCCCTGGGTTATTGCAGCCTGATACCCTTGAGTCGTATCAAGACCGCCTTTGGCAGCAGCGGCCTTCTGAGTTCCTACGGCTGCCGTCTTCTCAGTAGTCAATGTATCCGTTTGTTGACCGTAGGTGAGGGCTAGATTCTTCGCAAGATCGGTATAGATATTTGTAACAGTAGGAATTTCTCCTTCATACGTTGTAGCGATTTTAGAAGCGTCGGATTGAATCAGTCCAGGAAATGCAGTAAGAGGAGCAATGGCTGCATCAGCTGCAGGAGCAATATTCGCTGCAGCTTCCTGATAATCCTGAGTATAGGTCTTCGTTGCAGGTGGAGCAATTGTAGGTGCTGTTATTACTGGTGTTGTTGAGTCGGCCATAACTTATTCCATTATAGTCACTTTATTCTTTAATTGCCAAGTGGCATATACACAATATGAAACGAATTGATATTGAGATTAGGCGCTCCTGCAGTCTGATCATACCGGGCTTGTAGCTTGATCGTGTGCTTACCAAATGGAAGGTCGAAGAGATCCTGTATACTTCGGGTAGATTGTAAACCGACTCCGGAAACAGCAGTAGAACCAAAGTCATAGATCTTAGAAGGACGCGCAATACCATCCACGAGGATCCTTATAGTAACGTTTCCAGCCCCTCCTGCAACTGTCAAGACGAATCCGACATTTATTTGTAAGGTGATCATTGAAGAGCGGGTGAGTTTAGAATTTATATACGCTCCGGTAATATCGGTATATTGGGCATTGCTTGAAATCGTTTGAGAGAATCCATTAGGATTATCCAGCACTACTGTTTCGATTCCTCCATACCCTATTTTTGAAATATCTATATCCCCTATCCCAAAAGAATTATCAATATAGTTAGCAGTTAAATAGAGAGACTGCAGAGAAAGTCCTGTAATCTTATTCAGGTTCTCCATGTCCTGCTTCTCAAAGAAATGATCGTATGTAGGTATATCCATATTAGTCTACAAGATCCGGAGGCGCTCCGTACCATCGTGAGAACCCTCCTTCATCGTAGATAATCTTGGCAACCGCTGCATTCTTAGCAGGATCAAACATATCATCGTAACTGGAAATCCCTAAGGTCTTAAGCTCTGCCTTGTTTCGGGACATAAGATCTTTGAACGTGTTAGAGTTGATTTGAAAGAGTCCGCGATCAGTTGACCCATCCTTGTTTGTGTTCTCAGACTTCGGATTATAGCTTTGATTCTCTCCACCATAATCCTTACCGTACTTCTGTCCAGTTCCCGGATCGTACTTACCCCATGCAAGAACACGGGCAAAGTTAGGAGCGTCTTTCCCGAATGTAGTATTGAGAACCTGATAGACATCCGCCCACTTCATCGATCCCGGAGTCACAGATCGACCAAGCTCGAGGCGAGGATCTACAGCTGCATCGAAGGGGATATTCTCTTTAGGGATCTCAGTTGGTTGCCCCTGCACAGGTTCTACAGGCTGGTTATACGACTTGTCCTGACTAGGAGAAGGAGTATCATTCTGGTGCTGAGGGATGTGGGCAATAAGATCCGGGCCGTATTCCTGATAGAGTTGAGCGAACATCTGAGGAGTAGTTTTTAAATCCGGGACCTCATCCTTAGCAGTTTGATACGCTTTGTCAATCTCAGATTGAGAATAAGTCTTGGTAGAAGTTGTAGTACTTGTATCACTTGTAGGAGTTGTAGGAGTTGTAGGAGTAGCTGCGGGTTGAGGATCCTGAGCCTGTACAGTAGCATCGGGAACAGGAGAAATAACCTTAGAGGCATCAAAGAATTGAGACACCCGGTTGATAACTCCTGAGATCTGATCAAAGAATGTATCGGCCATTATCCTCCCTTCTTTCCTTGTATCCGCTCGCTGTCCTGCTTGATGTTAAGAATGATCCCATAGAATCCGGGACGAGTCCCGCGACCGTTCCAATAGACCTTAAACGATAACATATTAAATCCTCCAACATATGAGGGATCCCGCTTCTGTTTTGTTTTGAATCCCATCATGCTCATCCAGGGAAACTTATACTCTCCATTAAAATCCTGATCAAAAGATAACTCAAGTTCACCTCCAAAAGGATCAGTGAATCCATAAACCTCGCTCAACTGGTCCTGCTTATCAGGTTCATCAAAGAAGAAGTACTTGCTCTTCATGGAAGCCTGGATAGCAATACCAGCATCATCATTAGCACTGTAATCAAGTTTATAGGTAAATCCATTCACGTCTCCCATGACTACCTGTTTGTTTCCCGATAGATCAACATACGATCCAAGAGCGGTAATTTGATGGCCCATACTCCAAAGAGAGAGTTCATCGAAGTACGCATTGTAGACCCACATGGCATTATTGATTGTATTACCGTCGTACGTTACATTACCCATGAAACAAAAATAGAGGAAGTTAATAGCAAGTGAACGTATTTTTGTCATATCTATACCATTGGCAAGAATTTGC
>Ga0182027_10010568_pt1 | contig 13110 bp, 5 predicted proteins | sample 712E1DmetaG_FD_121300 | JGI IMG/M metagenome (GOLD analysis project Ga0182027, IMG submission 121300) | Permafrost microbial communities from Stordalen Mire, Sweden - 712E1D metaG (Illumina Assembly) | ecosystem: Environmental > Terrestrial > Soil > Wetlands > Permafrost | place: Sweden...
ATAAACCTGGAGTTGTACAATTATATGAAATTGAAGACACAGGTCTCTCTACTTTTGATAAAATTCTTGCGGAAAGGCATAAGAAAGAAATGGGTTACCAGATTCGCGATATCCCCGTCTCCGCTTTAACACTCGATATCATTTTGGAGGAACACCAAGAAGAAATTCATTTCCTGAAGCTGGATGTAGAGGGCGTAGAGCGGCAAGTTTTAGAGGGGATCAACCTGAGAATGACAAGGCCGTGGATCATACTTGTGGAAGCCACCAGGCCAAATACCCAGGAACAAGATTATGATACATGGGAACATCTGATAACAGATCAGGGTTATATCTTTGTATATTTTGACGGCCTGAACCGCTTCTATCTGGCCAAAGAGAGGCCCGAACTCATTCCAGCTTTCAATTCGCCACCGAATATTTTTGATGACTTCATCAAATTTACTGAGCAGAACCTTCAAGCGGCACTAAACGCCAAAGAAACCGAGCGGCAGGAATTAGAAGCCGCGCTGAACGCCAAAGAGATCGAGCGGCAGGAAGTAGAAGCCGCGCTGAACGCCAAAGAAGCCGAGCGGAAGGGACTAGAGGCCGCACTGAACGCCAAAGAGGCTGAGCGACAGGGATTGCAGGCGATGCTGGATGATGTCTTTGCAAGCGAATCATGGCGCATTAAATTGCCGCTTCGCAAAACAGCCGGTTTATTAAGACGGAGCGCCGGGCGCCTGAAAAATATTGTACTTAGCATTATGAACTTTACCAAAGCTATCCTTAGAAACATCACACGATGGGCAATGGCAAATATTATCCTACGCCATCCTGCCCTTAATTCCAGAGTTATGCGTTTTCTTAACGACCATCCCACCCAAAAAAACCGATTAAAAAAGTTTTTTCTCGCGCCGGAAATTCAACTTTCATCAACTACTCGCTTAAATCCTATTTTGAGATTAATTGACGGTAATCCATTTAATAACCTGTCATCTAGGGAACAACAAATCTACGATGATTTGGTTGCTGCCATCAATCAAAAGAAGAAAGCAAAATAACCTATGCGGATTGTGATAGATCTTCAATCATGTCAATCTGATAGCCAGTTGCATGGAATTGGCGGTTATTCCATATCACTTGCCAAGGCTATCGCCCGCCTGGCAGGCGACCATGATATCTGGCTTATGCTAAGCGACCGCTTTCCAAAAACCATCCCTGTAATCCGGCTTGAATTCGAGGGTTTGTTGCGGAATGATCGAATTGCGGTTCTTGCAGTAAATGGCACGCTGGCAGAACGTGATTCAAAGAACTTATGGCGCATGCGCACCGCAGAAAAGATTCGTGAATATTTTCTTTCCGGTTTGCAACCGGATCTTGTTCTTGTGACCGATCTGTTCAAAGGATTCGAACAGGATGTGGTCGCATCAATAGGCACATTCGAACAGAACTTTTCCACAGCGGTTTCTTTGTATGGCTTTATCCCCTTTCCTCAACATGAAACATTTTTTCACGATAAACAGACCAGAAAATATTATTTTAATAAATTCCAAACTCTAAAAAATGCCAACCTTCTGCTTGCAACTTCTGATTTTTTAAAACAAGAGGTTGTAACAGCCTTGGGGTTAAATGAAGAAGCCGTGGTAAATGTTTCAATGGGCATTGATAGATGTTTTGGGGCAAGGGGAATCACGGTCCAGGAAAGAACAACCATTCTTAATAGATATAAGATCATAAAGCCTTTTATCATATTCATTCCAGATGAATTTGGTGATCGCACGGATTTTACGAGTTTGGTGAACGCTTATGCTTGTCTGAATTCTGATTTGCGCGAATCATATCAGTTATTAATAATTGGAAATAGCCAAAAAGATGCACTTGCCCAAATAATTAGTTCTGTTAGAACAGCCGCACTTACAAAAAACCTTATCATTGTAGGGTCTGTACCTAATGAAGATTTGAATTCGCTCTATAATCTTTGTACGTTAGCTGTCTTTCCTTCTTTTTATGAGTTCTCTTGTTTGGCGGTGCTCGAGGCAATGGCCTGTGGCGCGGCAGTGATAGCCTCCAATTCAACCAGCTTTCCGGAAATAATTGGCAGGACGGAAGGTTTATTTGACCTTACTCATTCCGAAACTATCATCGAAGTAATGCAACGTGCACTTACAGACGAACAATTCAGACAAACCTTGCGTGAACACGGACTTGCGCAGGCAAAGAAATATTCATGGGAGAAATCGGCCCAAAAAGCACTCACAGCTTTTGAATCCATACATGAACATAAATTAATAGAATCCCAAAAATCAGAGACATTACCTGTAAAAAAAGCACGATTGGCATTTGTTTCCCCTCTGCCCCCTGAAAAAACGGGCATTTCTGCCTACAGCGCCGAATTACTTCCAAAATTGGCTTCTTTCTATGATATCACTTTGATCATTGACCAGCCTAAAATTAATGATCTATCGCTGGCAGCCAATTTTCCTGTTAGAAATGTCGCCTGGTTTACTGCCAATGCCGGTACATTTGACCGCATTCTTTATCAGCTGGGCAATTCGCCATTCCACAAACATATGTTTGCATTACTCCAGCGCTATCCTGGCGTAATTGTATTGCACGATTTTTACCTGGGTCACTTAATTCATTGGATGGAAGTAACCGGCTATTCACCAAAGCTATTCAGCCGGTCATTATATTATTCGCATGGTTACCCGGCCCTGTCAGAGTTGGCCCAAAAAGGTTATGAAGCAGCGAAATGGGATTACCCCTGCAACAAATTATTACTGGACCAGGCGGATGGCGTAATTGTTCATTCTCAACATGCAGTAGATATTGCCCGAAAATGGTATGGAGATAATACGGCTAAAACAATTTCTCTTATTCCGCAACTCCGCTCTTTACCTGAACAAATGGGACGTGAACAAGCAAAGGCCGAGTTAGGTTTTCAATCGAACGACTTCCTTATTTGCTCATTTGGTATTGTAAATAAAAACAAACTCAATCATCGTCTGCTGGATGCATGGTTGGAATCATCCCTTATGCAAGATGGACAATGCCATCTCATCTTTGTGGGAGAGCTCGAAGCAAGCGATTACGGAAAAGAGATCCTTGATAAAATATCCAATAGCAAGTTTAAGGATAATATTCGTATAACCGGTTTTATAGACTCAGAACGTTATAACCAGTATCTTGAAGCAGCAAATGTAGCAGTGCAACTCAGGTCAATTTCCCGTGGAGAAACATCGCGCAGTGTATTGGATGCATTAGCATATGGTCTTCCGGTTATTGTCAATGCTCAAGGTACCATGGCGGAATACCCAGACGACATACTTATAAAGCTACAAGATGATTTTACCGACGCAGCCTTGATCGGTGCCTTGGAGAAGTTGCGGATAGATGCCGAGTTTAGAGAACAGATCGGCATGGCAGGACAACGATATGTAGCCGAATACCACAACCCAATAAGGATTAGCGAAGAATATCGAAAGGCGATCGAGCATTTTGCTTTGCAGAGCCAAAATAAACGCTATAAAGCTCTCCTAAGTTCGCTAATAAATATTGCATCACAGGTCAGGCCAAATAAAACCGACCTATTAATGACAGCGGAATCTATAGCAAGCAACACTCCACAAGTAAGGCAAAATCAATTGTTAATAGATGTATCCATTTTGATGAAACATGACCTGGGAACGGGTATAGAACGAGTAACACGCAGCGTTATAAAAAAGCTCTTGGATACTCCTCCCGAAGGGTATCGCGTGGAGCCGGTTTATTGCGACAAAGATATTTTTCGATATGCGAGGCGCTTTACAACAAAGGTACTGGGTATAGGGGAAATACCTGGTTTTCGGGATGATAAAATAGAAGTTCAACAAGGCGATATTTTTTTGGGGTTGGACTGGAATCCTCATAATGTGTCTATTAATAAAGAATTATTTTGGAATTTTAGATCACACGGCGTTAAGATATTTTTTGAAGTATATGATATATTGCCGATTTCATATCCGAAATTCTTTCCCCCTGAAAGCCGACCCCTTCATGAAAAATGGCTACAGACTATTGCCGAAGTTGCCAATGGTTTGGTGTGCATATCGCGATCTGTGGCTGATGATGTCAGGGAATGGCTTGTCGCGAATGGCCCCGACCTTGTAGAACCTTTGTGGATTGGATATTCTCATCTTGGCGCGGATATCGAAAATAACAGCCCTTTAATAGGTGTTCCAAAAAATGATAAAGATATTATGAAAGCATTAGAATCGTCACCGAGTTTCCTGATGATGGGGACGGTTGAGCCGCGCAAAGGTCATAAGCAGGTATTGTCCGCCTTTGAGCAACTTTGGTCTGAAAAAGAGGAGATAAACCTGGTCATTGTCGGGAAGGAAGGCTGGCAAGGACTTGAGCCTCGATTACGCCAATACATTATTGAGGTCTCAAACAGGATCCGTAATCACGATCAATATGGTAAACGCCTCTTCTGGTTGGAGAGCATCGGTGACGATTATCTTGGAAGAATTTATTCTAAAAGCACATGCCTGCTGGCCGCATCTGAGGCCGAGGGTTTTGGGCTGCCTCTTATAGAGGCAGCCCAGAAGAAACTGCCCATACTTGCCCGGGATATTCCTGTATTTCGCGAAATCGCGGGGGAAAATGCCTATTATTTTCGAGGTATGCTCCCTGATGACATTGCGCAGGCGATAAAGCTCTGGCTGGGATTGTATAAAATGGGTAAAGCACCCAGCTCAAACAATATGCCCTGGCTTACATGGACAGAGAGCGTAAACAAGCTTCTGGAAAATATCCTGGATTCAAAATGGTATTCGGCGTGGGAAAGCAATTGCGAGGAAAGATGATAAAAAATAAATATAGAACTGAGATGATAGTTTTCCTGGTCATATTAATATTGGGTGGCTGTTTTTCCGTCTATTTTGGGCAAGATAATAATTATGACCTGAGGAACTATCATCTTTATAACGCGTGGTCCCTCATGAATGGACATTTAAACAAGGATATTTTGGCGGCTGGAACTCAGACTTATATTAATCCACTCCTTGATCTTCCCTATTATATGATAGCTGTAAAATGGCTGCCAGGCTACCCGATCGCAGTTGCGTTCCTGGGTGGACTACCCTATGGTGTCCTGGTATTTTTTACCTGGCTGGTCGCCAGAAAAATTGCTGTCAAATTAAATTTCGGTTCATCCCTGGAAACGGAAACCGTTGCGATACTCACCACCATCTTTGGCGTAACCGGCTCCGCATCCATTTCACAAATAGGGACAACATTCAATGAAATTCAATTGGCAGTATTTAATATAGCCGCTCTTTTTTTTCTATTACAGAGCACGGAAGATCTACCCGAGAGGAATAGACGTAATCTTATACTATTAGCGGGAGCGCTCCTCGGTATATCTGCGGGGCTTAAATTCACTTCCCTGGTTTATACCATCGGCGCCGGCATAGCCCTATTATTGGTAACGCGCGGATGGAAACCTCGCTTCCTGGCAATGTTCTATTTTGGTCTGGCTTGGCTGGGCATGTTTGGAATCGTGTATGGGTGGTGGGGATATAAACTCTGGCAATTATTTGGGAATCCGATGTTTCCATTTTACAACCAGATATTTAAATCGGCATGGATTCCGGCGATAAATATTTCTGATTTGAGGTTTATGCCAAGGTCTATTTTTCAAACGATATTTTATCCGTTTTATTGGCTTTTACCGAATGCAATGATTGTAACAGAGGCAACATTTTCAGATTTTCGTTTTTCATTTGCTTATCTGGGGGTTGTGATTCTAATTGGCTCGTTTTTATACAGGAAACTGTCCCTTAAGAAGGAAAATCTAGAAGAGAATTCTGCTGCAAATGGTAAAGATAACAGAGTTTTCTACATGCTAATCGTCTTTTTTGTGATTTCTTATATCTTTTGGGAGGTTGAATTTTCCATATTGCGTTATGCAGTGCCGATTGAAATTCTATCCGGGATCATATTCGCCATAGGAATAAAAAAATCTGGCTTATTAGGAAAAAAAAGAATATTAATGATCCCTTTTCTAACCTTAAGTATTTTTATTTTAATGGTTTCAACTCATTATCCTGCGTGGGGAAGGATCAACTATGATCCTTCCCAGACATACAAGGTACTTTCGCCAACCTTACCAGACAATTCATTGATTCTTTTGGAAAACCCTCCAATAAGTTATATAGCACCATTCTTAAAAATGAAAGATGGAGGTTCTCCCGAATTTATAGGCCTTGAAAGGTATGGGCTAGTTAAAAACTATAAACTTGGAGAATTGATTCGAACCAAGATTCAGGATCATAAAGGCCCTATTTTTGTCGTCTCCCAATCTGGGTGGAATGATTGGAATGTTCTGAATTCAGAATTCGGGATCTCTGTTGACCTTCCTTCTTGTCAACCAATCACTTCCACAAGAGACGCTTCACAAAAACTTTGCCCAGCATATATTAAATAAGAAAACTTTACTAATCCTTGAATCAATTTGAAGATAATAGATGTTATGGCTCGACTTTTGCAGTTCTTTATAATCTAATCTCAACTGTGCAGTACAATGGCTTAGCAAAAAAAGCAACACTCACATCCAATGTCGACACTGTTCCATCGGAGCTGATGCAAAGAAGGATAAAACTGAAAAGCACAGTCAGTATCGCCTATTGAATTCAGAGGTTCCGGAGCGTCGAGACCGTCGTTGCCGAAAGGATTTGACTACTGCGAATTGCCTATGAGGTCCAGGCCTTTGGTATTGTTTCGATGTTGAGTTACAAACATATGTGAAGACAGTGTTATCCTTTGGCATTAGCCAATCGATCTTACTCGAGGGAAGCGCTGTATAGGAAAAATTAGTGTTGCCCATGCTCAAGAATTTGGGCAAAAATGGCCATTTGCAGTGACTTTCAGGGATAGTTTTTAGAACTGCAAAAGTCGAGTTATAAGATCATTTTACTAATCCAAACGGTCACATAAAAGATACCTCTCAAAATGACTTCTTTAAGATTGGAAATATATGAAAAACGATATAGATTGCCAACTCTCTATTGTCATGCCTTGCTTAAATGAAGCGGAGACTCTGGAAATCTGCATTATTAAAGCCCAACATTTTCTGTCGAAAAATAACATCCATGGAGAAATTATTATCGCAGATAACGGTAGTACGGATGGCTCCCAGCAAATTGCGCGCCGCCTTGGGGTACAAGTTGTCCCCATCGAAATTAAAGGTTACGGGGCTGCACTCTTGGAAGGAATTTCTGCTGCGCACAGCGAATATGTGATCATGGGCGATGCTGATGACAGTTACGATTTTACCGATCTAGGCTTATTTTATAAAAAATTGCTTCAAGGTTATGATTTAGTTATGGGAAACCGTTTCAAAGGAGGAATAAAACCAGGGGCAATGCCTCCCTTGCACCGTTACCTTGGAAACCCGATTCTTAGCGCAATTGGCCGGTTATTCTTTCACAGTCCAATAGGCGATTTTCACTGCGGGTTACGTGGCTTTCGAAAGGAAGCTATAACGAATTTGGGTTTACGTACAACAGGGATGGAATTTGCGAGTGAAATAATTGTAAAGGCTACGATTAATGGATTATCAATCACAGAAGTTCCAACAATTCTCTATCCGGACGGACGAAGTCGCCCCCCCCATTTGCGTACATGGTCAGATGGGTGGCGGCACTTGCGTTTTTTGTTGCTTTATAGCCCCAGATGGCTTTTTTTATATCCTGGCTTAATCCTGATTCTAATTGGGGTGGCAGGCATCTTCTGGCTTCTTCCCGGTCCTCAGAAAATCGGAAAAATTACGTTTGACGTGGATACCATAGTTTTTGGTTCTTTGGCAATCTTAACGGGTTTTCAATCCGTTATTTTTTCAATATTTACTTTGGTTTATGGTGTTAGTGAAGGGCTGCTCGCTGAGAATCGAGGATTAACAAAGTTGTTGAAATTCATCAATTTAGAGAAGGGTTTATTAATTGGGGGCACGAGCATCCTTATAGGTTTGATCAGTTCCATCCTGGCTGTAATTTATTGGCAGTCCCATTCCTTTGGGCCTCTTGATCCCTCCATATCCCTTAGAATCGTGGTGCCAGGAATAACCCTCTTTGCTTTAGGAACTCAGATCGTTTTGTCCAGCTTTTTTCTAAGCATTTTGGAAATGAAACATCGATAGATATTGAAGAATTTACTCCTCAGCCATCTTGTCAGACATTCCATGATAGATTCCATCGTGACTACTCCGTTTTAAGTGATGAAGATGGTTGTCGCAAATTAATTTTACCCGCCTCTGTGGAGTAGTCAATTCCTATGCAATTGTTAATGTACTATTTTGAGTTACCGAATGCTCAATAACAATATAGTAATAACAATAAGGGAGTTATTCAATGGTACCCTATTCTAAGAAGAATAATACGAAACTAATTCGCGGGGAAAAACGATGAAAATCGGGATTGATTTTAGTTTCTTAAGTAATGGTTCGCAAAGTATCAGGCGAGGAGTTGGCCGGTATACTCAACAACAAATTAGAGAAGTAACCTATTTAGATCACGAGAATGAATATTGTATATTCGTACCACCTAGCAGTAACCTTGATTTCATCCTACCTGAAATCCGGTTAGCAAAAAATGTTCAAATCAAACCTTTCCAATTTGATCAATATTCAGATGCTGTTATCGATGATAAGCAGTTAATAGAATATTCTTCCCTTTATCAGGATTTCATCTATTCCGAAAATATTGACTTGTTTCATTTTACTCTCCCATATCTAGACTCATTACCAATACAGTTTGATGTTTGTCCGATGGTTGCAAATTACTTTGACGCAATTCCTTTAATTTTTCCATCCATTTACTTGACTAATGAAATTATCAAAAAAAAATATCTTTATAATACTTATTTGTGTAAACGAGCGAATCGATTAATTGCGATTTCAAAATCAGCGAAAATGGATGCTAGATTATTTCTGGGATATCCATCAGATCGAATCGACATTTCATATCCAATTCCCGACCCACATTTTCAAATTCTTTCTGAAGAAAATCTGTCAATCAGGTTAAAATCATTAAGGGAGAGAATTAATCTGCCTGAAAACTATTTCTTGAATATAACAGGTTTTCACTATACCAAAAACCATTCAACCTTGCTTCGAGCATACAGGAATTTACCACCATCCATCCGAAATGATATTGGACTGGTCTTCGTTTGTGAGATAAATAGTGAATTACAAAAGAATCTCCAAAAAGAATTAACTGATCTTGGAATTAATCAAAATGTCATTTTAACTGGGTTTGTTAGCGATGAGGATTTGGTAACTTTATACAATTCAGCCACAGCCCTCGTTCACCCATCAATTTACGAAGGGTTTGGTTTACCTGTCGTTGAAGGGATGCGTTGTGGTTCGCCAATTATCACAACTACAACTTCATCTTTACCTGAAGTGGGAGGAAATGCAGCATTGTTTGTAGATCCTTATGATATTGATGGTTTTACAGAAGCTATGAAAAAAGTGTATTCAGACGAAAGTTTTAGAAAAGAGATGATAAGGAAGGGGCTAGCTCACAGTCAAATGTTTTCTTCCTTGCAATTGGGCCAATCTACCTTGGCGTGTTATCAAAAAGCAGTCGAAAATAATTCCGAAAAAATTAACAAAAATATCAAAATAGCAATGTGGAGTCCTCTTCCCCCACTTGAAACTGGCGTAGCAACTTATTGCTCGGATATTTTAGATGAATTAGGAGAAAGAGCTGAATTAGAGCTTTTTATTGATGAAGGATATATGCCCGACTTAAATCTCCTTGAGAAATTTCGCATTAACAATTTCAAATCGTTTGAAAGAAGGAATAAGCAGGTTAAATTTGATATCATAATATATGAAGCAGGAGCCTCAGAATTTCATTATTATATGCTAAAGGGGATTTCTGATTTCCCGGGAATTCTTGATTTACATGACTTAACTTTTGCTAGTTTTTATTTGGCAAAAATCAATAATATTCAAAATAAGGGGCTGGAATTAATTGCAGAGATTGAAGGCAATCATATCTACAAAGAATATAAGAAATATTTAAGAAAAAATAAACGGGGCAATGTGCTAAATTTTTCCCAGAATTATATGATGATCAAATCAATTGTTGATGAAAGCAAAGCAGTAATAGTTCATTATCCCCTCGCGGAAAAAAATATATCTGTAAAAATCCCTGAAACAAAAATTTATACAACTTTATTATCGGTAACTGACCCTTGGATAGAAAATCCTCCCTGTCAAATGAACTTTCGAAAGATACAGTTAGGGTATTCAAAAAAAGATTTCATTATTGGTGTATTTGGAATTATTGATAAGATGAAACGAAACGAAATAACAATAAAAGCATTTGCAAAAATAGTCGCTAAAAATCCATTTGCTAAATTGCTAATAGTGGGGAGAGCATTTTCACCTCATTATCAAGAAATGTTAAATACTTTAGTAAAAAAATACAGAATTGAAAAAAGCGTAAAGTTTACTGGCTATGTATCTGATGATATTTACAAACGTTATATGTCCATATGCAATTTGAGTGTCAATTTGCGTGATCCCAGTAGAAAACAAATGTCATTATCATTAATTCAAGCTCTTTCTAATGGAATCCCATCAATTATTACCGATTTACCTGAATGGGATTTCCTACCCTCCACTTGTTGTATTCGAGTTAAACCAGATAAGCAAGAAATCAATATGATATATAATTCGGTTACTGAATTTATTTTGCAACCAGATTATTGTATGGAAATGGGCCATCAAGCCCGAGAATATTATTTGAATTATTGTACAAACAAAAAAATGGCTTTTCGTTATCTGGAAATAATCAATGTACTAACCCAGGGAGATAAAATTGAGTAAATTACCCTATAGCAAAATTTGTGAGATTGAAGATTTCTCAAGCCCAGAATTAATAGAATTAATTCGCGACGCCTATAAACATCATATCAAAGTTCATGATGAATCATTCCCTGTTGGAGCTGAATACCGGAAATATTGGGAAATTGCTATGAGTATTCGGTCGTTCAAAGATTTGGGCGTTCTAAACAGACAATCAAAAATGCTCGGGGTCGGAGCAGGAACCGAAGTGTTGAATTATTACCTAACTAATCATGTAGGTCAAGTTTTTGCGACTGACCTTTATTTATTATCAGGTGAATGGAATTTGGACGCCCCTCAATTCATGCTATATTCGCCGGATCTTATAGCCCCATACGAGTACGAAAAGGATCGTTTGGTCGTTCAACACATGGATGGGAGGAAACTGAATTACCCAGATGAAACCTTTGATGGTATTTTCTCATCTTCGTCAATAGAGCATTTTGGCAGCTTAAATTTCATAGCAAATACTGCTTATGAAATGGGGCGGGTATTGAAACCAGGAGGTGTGTTAACACTCTCAACTGAGTATCTGATATTTGGTCCTTCTGGACAGAATGAGTATCCGAGTTTACATCTTTTCAAGAAAGAAGAAATTCTGCATTCAATTATTGAAGCTAGTGGACTTGAGCAAGTAGGTGAATTATCCTGGGATGTCTCTGATGCTACTTTGGAAACTAAGAGGGCGCTTGAGTTATTTGTCAACGACAGAATGGCTCAACCATCGATAATTAGAAGTGATGAAGTACTATGGTCAAAGTATCCTCATATCATCCTTGATCATGATGGCAATATATTTACATCCATTCATTTAACACTAAAAAAAACGCAAACAGGTTACCCAATCACTCAAAATGAGTGGGCCAAACCAGATAATTCAACTCAGGAAGCAATACAAGATATTAAAGATCAGATAACTAGGCGTTTAACGCCAAAACCTCCTGAATCTGAAAACTCTTCTCATAGTTTTCAAACAAATTACGATCAACTTGGTGAAATCATCAATGATATAAGGATTAATCTGATGGAATATGATAGGGTATCACCAAGTATTGTTGAGAACTTACGGGGTGTCAATAAAATTAAAGGTGTTATTATTTTTTTCAGAAGAACAATCCGTAGAATTATAAATTTAGGAAAAGTATGGGCTTTACAAAGACAACTATTTCAAGATTTTGTGAATGCTATCAGTATCATCGGGGAAAAGATCGATAAGTAGTTCGACAATGTAGATGAGTGCATCTCTGAAAATTAGAAGATGCTGCATAGTCGGGTTTGATTCCTTGGCGGGTTTATGCGGCTTTGCCAGGCTAAAATGGCAGCTATGAGTTGTTAAAGTACGAGTAATTGCAGAAGAGTCATAAACAGGTAAAATTATCAGTTATATACTTGGATAAGCCAACTGGCATTGGAATAGAACATAACCAGATAGCATATGCTTTAAAAATATTCGGTAACGCTGAAGTAAGGGGAATTAGTGTTCTTGTTCTTCGAGAAAAGTGCGATAGTTCTCAGACACGCTGGTCGCAGAGCCATCTGCCAGGAGTATGCCTTTGTCCAACCAGATGGCGCGTTTACAAATATCCCGGATGGCCTGGGCACTATGGGAGACCAGAATGATCGTAGCGCCGCTCCCGAGCAATTCCTTCATCTTTGTCATGGACTTGTGCTGAAAACCTGCATCACCAACCGACAGCACTTCATCCAATAATAATATTTCCGGTGTCAAATGGACAGCCACCGAAAATGCTAGGCGCACGAACATGCCGCTGGAGTAATATTTAACCGGCGTATCGATGAACTGTTCGACCTCTGAGAAGGCAACGATCTCGTCGAACTTTTGCCTGATCTCGGAGGTCTTCATTCCCAGGAAACTACCATTCAAATAAATATTCTCTCGTCCGGAAAGTTCGGGATTAAACCCGGTACCAATTTCCAGCAAAGAGTTGACACGTTGGTAAAGTGTGATTCTCCCCCTGGACGGTCGGGTGATGCGCGATAGGATCTTGAGTAGGGTGCTTTTGCCGGATCCGTTGCGCCCTATCAAACCAATCGATTCACCATGCTCCACTCCGAACGAAACATCTTTTAAGGCAAAAAAAGCTTCCGAACTTTGGAAATTCTGATTCTTTTCAGACCTTCTGGCCAGGCGGTTGAAGGGTGCATTCAGAACGGTCTTCAAGGAAATTTGCGGTCCTTGAAAGTCGTGGTGGATATGATATTCTTTCCAGACG
>Ga0182027_10010569_pt1 | contig 13110 bp, 9 predicted proteins | sample 712E1DmetaG_FD_121300 | JGI IMG/M metagenome (GOLD analysis project Ga0182027, IMG submission 121300) | Permafrost microbial communities from Stordalen Mire, Sweden - 712E1D metaG (Illumina Assembly) | ecosystem: Environmental > Terrestrial > Soil > Wetlands > Permafrost | place: Sweden...
ATCATGGACAAAATCAGCCGGGGCCGCGCCGCCTTGGAAACGATCCAGCCGGGCTGGTCGCAAAAGAAAAAACAGAAAAAGCGAAGAAAATAAGTATAGTCATTTGCGGGACACTATACTAGTGTTGTGTAACAGTTAACTCTTTACAGTAAGTGCTTTTGTCGGACTGGCGGTGGCTGCATTTGGACCTCATGCCATTGTAAAGCTGCGACTGTTACAGCACGCTAGAAGTTCCAATTGAATCCGGTGGAAGTGCGGATGCCTTCAACTGGATCGCCACTGCCCCGGAGCGTTGCGGTGTCGTCATAGCCGAACTTCACGAAAACCCGCGAGCCAGCCGATCTGTCCCGCGCATCAATGATCTGGCAGTCTTCTTCTCCAAAGACGTAAGAGAACTCCAACTCCAGACGCGGTTCCACATCGCACCGCCGGGAGGTTTCAAAGTCACGCAGGCTGCAACCCAAGTAGGGCATCACGAGCCAATGGCTGCCGAGGTAAATCTCGGTTTTAAGCTGGGTGATGGTCGCAACATAGTTGTCGTTCCTGGTCTGTTCGTTAAACACATAAGCGCGGTCATACAGCAACGTGAATCTCAACCGCTGGCTGTATTCAAACACGGTGTAGCCGTCGTATCGCAAGCCGGACAAATCCTTGCGGCCGGGAACGTATCCATCAAGTTGAAGCGTTCCCCAGCCAAGCCACAACTCGGAATGCAGTCGTGAATCGAGTTCCCCCTGCCAGCCCAAGCCGGCGCGAAACTCATTGCCGCCAGATCCCGCGTCGGGTTTGGTGGTTTGAGCTCCGGCCCAAAGAATGGCCTTCATGGTGTCGTCGGGCAGCAACCAAGCCAACTCCTGGCGTGTGGACCACGTGTTGTAGTTGATATAAGTTGGGTCATGGTGTTCAAAATCAAAGACGTCATAGGTTTGTCTCCAACTGGTCACCGGCGTGAAACCGTATTCGCCAATGACGCCGCCGGTGGTGATGCTGCGTTCAACCCGGTTTTGCAATTCCACCAGTTGCAGATTGCTCCCGGTGATGTCCGAAAAACCGGCAAATGGGCGCAACGTAAAGCGGTCGCGCCCGATGCGGCTGCTGAAATCCAATTGCTGGTTATAGGCGCTCAAATCTGGATGTTCATAAAAAAGGTCGGCATACCCCTCGTAGGAGAGGTGCGCGGCAAAAATCGTGTCGTAGCCTTCGTTATAAACTGAATCCGGCGTTCCAAACTGTATTTCCAAACCAGAACGGGGAGTGGCGTAAAAATCGGAAATCTGGCCGTGCGAAGTCAGTTGGACGTTGGAGTCAAATGACTGCGCGATTCCGGCCCATGGATAAAATTCCAGAAGTCCAGACCGATAAATTCTCGGCCTAAGCCCAAGTGGCGGCGTGTAACTGACGACTGGACGGAAGGTTGCAGGGTCGTCGGGAAAAAAGGGGTTCAGCGTGGGAATCAGCAATACTGAATTTTCAAAGGGATGTGTTTGCCAGTAAAAAGTTTCCAAATCAAAATCGGGGCTGACCGGCGGCAGGTTGGGATTGGGAACGGCGCGCGAGGACAGGCCCGGTTCAGCCAGTCCGGGATTCATTTCCTGGGGTGAGTTTGGTTCGGCATCCTGGGGCGACGATGGAGAATCAGCCTTTAGGACCGGAGAGGTTTCCCAAATGGCTGCCAGCATCAAAGCGCAACGGAGTTCACTCATCATGCGAAGCCATAGTTTGAAAACTTTGCCCCTTGAATTCAATAAGCATTTTCTCGCGGGGTTTTGGAGAATTTCAAATTTTCCCGGGTTCGAGCACCGCCCGTCAAATTTGCCTGACGCCCCTTTGAAGGCATTGCGCCCGGCTCTTTCCGTTGCGGGCAGTCCTGGCCATTTCATGGGGAACGCCAAGGGCCAGCATAGAAACGCCGACACAGAAACCCCGGATGCTTGTCAGCAGAATTGACTTGTTGTAATCTCGTCCGTAGATGACCACCGAGTTCAAATCTGGCAAACCCAAAAGCGGTGGGACTGCCGCCCGCTTTTGTCAACCTGCTTGACCTCGATGTAAAATGAATGCGTCTGCCATTAACGCACGACCCCTCCGGCTTTCGTGGCCGGTGCCTTTGGCCGCTGTCCTGGCCGTGTTTGCCATGATGCTCCCCTTGATTTGCTGGTTTGGGCTGGCCAATCCCGACCTTGTTCCAGGACTTTCCAATCTGTCGTGGACAAATACCGGAGTCATGATCTCGGCGGCAGGAACCGTGTTCATTTTGTTTTTTGTTCCATTAACCTGGATGTTGGTTTCGCGGCGGGGAGATTTTGTAGGGATATGGCTCATGCAAAATGCGCTGCTTGCGGTCGGCTATTTTTTTCTTCCACAAACCGCCTATGGGTTGAACATTCCCGATTTGGGGCCGGCGATTCTTCATGCCGGCGGCCTGGTCGTCATCGTCAATGCGCTGGGTTTTTTGATCCTGCTGGTTGCGTTGGGACTGGCCTTCTTTTTTGCCAGGCTTGCCCGCGCCGGGATTAAACCGCTTTTGGCCCCGCCGGAAATTTATGATCGGCGGCTGTTGATTTTGCTCCGTTTTGGGGCGCTGTTTTGTGTTGGCACCATCGTTCTCTCCATGGCGGTGACTCGCACCATTCCCATGTTGGCGTCGGACCCGGTGGAGGCACGCTATATTTTTGATGACAATGCGGTGACACGCCCGCTTTACAACGCGAGCGTGGCCATTCTTCCCTTTATTTCCAGCGGATTACTGGTGATGTTTCTTCGCAAACCCCGCCGCCTTTTTGGATTGGACGGCTGGCTGGCGGGCATGGTTCTTGTCGCCCAACTGCTTTCCAGCAACCGGTTCCCTCTCGCGATTGCAGTCATGGTGGCCATCACTCTTTTAAGCATGGAAAAAAAATGGCCGCGCTCGTTGTTGTTCGTGGCAGTAGCCGGTTATTTCGTTCTATTCCTTGGATTGAGCGGTTTTACTTCCATCTGGCGCCAGAACCGGGAGGAGCTGTCTTCAAAGGAAGGGATCGTGGCGGCCAGTTTTCACGAAGCTTACACTGGGAACAACTTGATTGACTATCGCGATGCCGCCTGGGTTTTCAGCCAGTGGGATCATCAGCCGCTCATGGGAAAAACTTATCTGGGCGGAATGGCCGAAATGCTGCCCAGCGCCATTTTCCCGATGAAAAGACAATGGCATCTGGGTCAGACTGCCTTGCGAATTGTTGGCTGGGGAGAATACAAGCATTTTGGCCTTCGTGTGAGTTGTTTTGGCGAAAGTTTTTTGAACTTTGGATTTGCCGGCGTGGCGGGCCTGGCAATGATTTTGGGAATAATATTCGGCACACTGTTGCGATATCTGCATCTGTTGAGCAACGCCAGCCAGCCTGTCTGCCTGTCCCGCAACATGTGTGTTGTCATGTTGATGCAAATGTTGATTGTCTGGACCAGCACCGGTGATGCCTATATATTCTGGGCGCTGCTCGTCTCGCTTGTCTTCATCCGGATCATTGTATTATACGGTGGCAACCAAGGAACCTTTTCTTTGGAATACTCGGAACCGGCGGGAATATCATAATTTCCATGACCACGGATCGAATCACCATTGGGGGACGAAGTTATTTGCGGGGCAGAAAAATGAATGGGCCGGCCTTCGCGTTTCTGGCCACGCGCGACATCCTGCTCGGTCCATTTTTCAAATCAAAAAAAGCTCCCTTGCCACAAGGTTCTGACCTAGCCCAAATCTGTGTCTGTCAAATTGATCATCTTGGAGACCTGTTGATAATCACACCATTCTTGATCGAATTGCGAAAGTTTGCTCCACAGGCTCGAATCACCCTGGTGGTGGGGCGATGGTGCAGTGAATTGGCCGAAGTGCTGCGGGCCGGCGGATTGGTTGACGAATGCATCATTTACACCGCTTGGCAGATGGATTCAAGCCCGCGGAACTTTTTTACTAAAATGTATGAATCCTGGGGCACCTTGGTTTCTGCGGCGCGCAAATTGCGCGTCAAGAAACTGGATGCTTTCTTTGATCTGCGTCCGTGGTCTCCCAATGCCTGGTTGCTGGCGCATTTGTCCCGCGCAAAACTGCGGGTCGGCTATGGACTGCGCGGCATGGCGGATGTTTATAATTGCATTCCCGCTTTCTCGGCGGAGAAAAGCACCGGCCAAACTCATCTGGAGGCCTTGCAAGTATTGACCGGAAAAAATTATGTCTTTGCCGCGCCGGTTCTGCCGCCTGTTCCAAAACCAACCCATCTAAAACTCCCCACATCCGACTATTGGGTGGCGCAGCCTTTCAGCCGCGAAGCGGCCAGAAACATCCCCGTTGGAACTTGGAAGGATATTTTGCTGCGACTGGCGCGTCGCTTGCCCGTCGTGCTGGTTGGTGCATCAGTTGATGCCGAACGAGCGAAAGACCTGATTGATCTGCCGGAAGTGACTTCACTGATTGGCCGGACCAGTATTTGTGATATGCTCGGAGTGATCCAACAAAGCCGGGGTGTTGTTTCCATAGATTCCTTTGCGCCGCATGTCGGCCTGGCTTATGCAAAGAAGGTTGCCGTGCTGATGGTTGAAAACACCAGCAACAACCGTTCTTTCCCGGAAAACAACCCCAACCTGAAATTTTTTCCGGCGGCGTTTGAATCGGGAGAGGCCATTGAATTATTTTTTGCAAATAGCCTGAAGCCATCCCCCAAATCGCCCACTGTCAGCGGGCGACAGGCCGACCATTTTTGACATCATGCTGCGAAATGCTCCAAGCCGTATTCTTCTGGTGAGCGAGCCGGGCGCGTATGGCGTGTTCATGATTGTCCGGCAGTTGATTTGCTTTCTGCATAGCACCCATCCGGAAATTTCCGTGGACTTCGCGTATTCAAGCCGGCGAAGCTGGCCGGAAATCTTCGCCTTGGCGGATGAAATCCGCTCGCGTGGCGGAGAAGCGATTGATTTGCGCGTGGGCAACAGTCCCGAACCGCGCGATGTGCCGGCCATGTTCCAGTTGCTGCGCCTCGTCCGGCGCCGCTCGCCACAAGTGGTTCATGCCCACAGCTCCAAAGCCGGCGGACTTTGCCGGTTGCTGGCCTTGCTGCCCGGCTTTCCGCCGGTTCTTTACACGCCGCACGCCTTTTACGGCCTGGCCCGCCATGGCGGCCCAAAGGAAAAGTTTTACAACTCGCTGGAATCAATCCTCGGACGGTCAGGCCTTACCCAGGTCTTGGCTGGCGATGAAAGGCGCTTTGCCCTGGAGACCTTGCATCTGCCGGCGCACTCACTGGTCTTGATCAACACCGGAATCCTTGCTGATCAATTCGTCCCCGCCGATGAAGCCAAAAGGGCCGCCGCACGGGACAAACTGGGCATTCCCCGCGAAGGAAAGCTGCTGGTCACCACCGGCCGTGACAGCGCGCAAAAAAACTACGCGCCGTTGTATGCCGCGCTCAATCGCTTTCTGGCCGGGCAACCCGCGGTTTTTTTCGCCCATGCCGGCGCCGGCTCCTTGAAACGCCGGGAAGCAATGGATGCCGCCAGGCGCGCCCGCTGCTTCTGCTTCGATTACATGGCGGATGTGCGGGACCTCCTGTGGGCGGCGGATGGTTTCATCATGACCAGTCTTTATGAAGGATTATCCATCTCCATGCTGGAGGCCTTCAGTTGCGGCCTTCCGCTTTTGCTGCCCGATGCCCCGGGATTTTCCCGCATGCGCGCCTTCGGATGGAACATTGTGTGGATGCCCGATCCAAACCGCTGCGCCAATTTTGAGGCTGAAGTCCTGAAGGCATTGCAGGTCTGGAGTGGGCGGCCGGCGGTTCCGTCATGGGATCAACATGAGTTTGCCCTGCATAATTTCAACACGCCGGTTCAATTCGGCAAAGTCCTCCGCGTGTATGAATGGCTGATGAAAGGGCGGAAGGCGTAAATGCAAACCACAGGCAAAGCCAGCCCGGCGCATCACGAGTATCTGCGCGAACTGTTTCGGAATCAAATCTGGCAAAGCGCCAATTTCGCCTCCAAGGCGTTTTTCCTTTTGTTGCTGACACCGTTGATGTTGAAGCACTGGGGAGCGGACGGCTTCGGCCTTTTCGGATTGGCCTCGTCACTCTTGGTTTCCATGGCACTGACCGACGGCGGCGTGCGGAGCCTGACACGATTGCGCCTCGCGGAAGCGCTCCGCAATTCCGACGAAGCCGAATTTCGCCGGGCGCTTGGCGAGGGCCTTTTCACTTTCGTGACCGTTTTAGGCTTCGTCATCCTGGCGGTCATTGGCCTGGCGGCATCCGGCTGGATGCAAACCGCTTTGCAGTTGCCGGCCGGCGGTTCGCTGGTTTTGCTGGTAACGGTGATTTTAACCGGAGGCTCGCTGACGACTTTGCTGGCATTGGAACCGCTGGCGGCGCGCGGCAAACTTTCAGCCGTGAAAGCCGCCAACTCCTGGGGGGCGCTGGCCGCCATCCCGATTTGCGGCACGGCCTTGTGGATGAACGGTTCCGTTCTGGTCGTTGTCATTCTTTATTCCCTATGCATGATCATTCCCAATCTGATTTTGATCATCAATGCGGGCATCCTGTCGTGTTTGCCGCCCTGGAAGGAATCGTGCTACAGGCCGGCGGTGATTTGCCGGACGCTGCGTTCCGGGGTTTGGTATTACGCCACCACCATCGCCTTGGTGATCAAAACACACGCCCTGACTTTTGTGGTTTCCGCCCTCGCCGGCCCGGCGGTGGCGGGGATTTTTTATTTCATGCTCCGGTTGACGGAAATCATCGCCAACGTGGGGGCCACGGCCAGCGAAACATCGCTGGCTTCGCTGGCTTCCACGGAAAGCACGGCTGAACGCCGCCAAAAATTCAATCATTGCTGGCTTTATGTCGCCCTGTTTTGTCTGCCCGCAGCATTGATTTTTGATTTTCAGGGAAAATGGCTGCTGCACTTGTGGTTTGTTCATCAAAGTTTTGCCTGGATGACCGGTTTGGGCATGGCGATTTTTGGCCTGGCGGGCGCTTTCAGCCGGGTGGTGGTGAACGCGTCCATGGGGCTGCGGCTGATCAAAAGGGCTGCGCTCTCAAATCTTGCGGAGGCAGCCATCAATGTCATCTTCGCGGTGATAGGTTACAAATTGGCGGGGCTTCCCGGAGTTTTGTTGGGAGGTTGTCTGGGCGTGCTGGTAATGCTGCTGCCGGCCAAAGACATTGCCGCGCTTTGCGGTGAATCATTTTCCGGGGCTTTTGTCCGGTCGCTTTCAAGCCTCGCCGCAGGCATGGGAATCATTGCCGTCACCCAAGCCGGGGCGGCCCTAACTCATTCCGTGGTCCTCAAATTTGGCGCTATCGCATTGGCAGGCGTCATGGTCTTAATCCAATTGCGGCGTCTCTATCGCTAAACAGATAATCACGAAATGCCCGCATCGTGGATGCACCGACTTGAAGCCGGCTTTGGACAAACGAGCGCGCAAAGCCCGCTAAAAGCCGGCGCTCCTTTGCAAACGGCAAGTGATCTGGCGGGCCGCTCTGGACATGCTCGAAGCTCAATGCGATCAAACATTAACATGGCTTGTAAGTTGAAGGAGCAGGTCGTTCAAGCGTTGGATGTGGGGCGGTTTGTCAATCAAGGCATCCACTTCCAACGCGGGTCTCTTGTCCTCTCCCATGGTTGGGCCCCAGCCGGTCATCATGATGACTGGCAGGTTGGGCGACTCGGCCTTGATGACTTTGGCGACCTGATGGCCGTCAATGTCCGGCAGGCCCAAATCCGTGATGACCACTTCATAGGGCTGTTGTTTCTGTTTGGCCGCGCGGAATAATCGCAATCCTTCCTTGCCGGTCGAAGCCATCGAGACTTGATGGCCGAATTGAGCGAGGCAAACGTTCAACAGTTGACGGACCCGCGCTTCGTCATCAATGCAAAGAACGTTGAGCGAGCGGTTTTGCTTTGGTTGCGGCACGGTCACGGCGGCGGGTTGTAAAGCCGCCTTGCGAAACGGGAAGGTGAGGCGGACGCTGGTGCCCTGGCCAGGAGCACTGTCCATGTCAATCGTGCCTTCGTGGCGCTGCATCATTCCATACACCATCGCCAGCCCCAGGCCGGTGCCGCCCCGGTGGGCCTTGGTGGAGAAAAACGGTTCGAAGCAGCGTTGCCGGGTTTTTTCGTCCATGCCCACGCCGTTGTCGCGCACTTCGACTTGCACGCGGCGACCGCCGTTTTTGGCCTCTGGAGAATCCAAACCGTCCACGGTGCGCGTCACGAGGGTGATGGTACCGCCGTGAGGCAGCGCATCCACGGCGTTGAACACTAGGTTGATCAACGCTTCGCGGAGATCGCTAGGGTCGCTCAACAGCGGAGGCAGGTCCGGTTCCAACTCATGTTGCAGGTTGATGATGATACCGTTCGATTGGGGAATGTCGCGCCAGCGGGGACGGGTCAGTTCAATCCCTTGCTTGACGATTTCATTGAGGTTAACCTGGCTCAATTGTCCGGAGTTGGAAGTGCGGCGATAAAACTCCCGCATGCGGGCGACAGTGTTAGCGATGTCATCACTTGAACGGTTGATGATCTGCAAATATTTTCGCGCCTTCTGCGGCAATTCCGGCATCGTGGTCAGCAACAGTTCGGAATAACCGAGGATGGGCGACAGGGAGTTGTTGATGTCGTGCGCGACGCCGCTGGCCATCTGTCCCAAAGCGCGAAGGCGTTCTTGTTGCACCACAACCTCCTGGGTGCGCCGCAGTTCCTCGTAAGCTTCTTGCACTCCTTCGGCGAGGCGCACTTGATCATAAAGGTTGCGGCATTTTTCCTCGCTGGAGAGAAATTTGAACTGCAACGCTTCCTTCTCCGAGCGGATGGACGCAGTTTCCGCCCGCGTTTGTTCCGCGTTGAACCGGACCTCCTCCAAGACCAGCACAACCATGCTGACGGCGATGAAGAGCTGCAACACGGCGCCAATAAAAAAGCTGGCGCTGGAAAGTTCCTTGTATATCTGCAAAAATGGGTGGGATGCAAGATAGAGTCCCCACAATTGAAATCCTAAGGACAACATTCCCGCGCCCACAAAAGGCATTCTCATCCGCAGCCGGAAAAAACAGATGCCCGCGAAAAGGCTGCAAAGCCCGAGCAGGATGAACACCGGCAGTTCAACGGCCAGCCGGTTGTTTGAAAAGGCCCGGGGGCTGGCATAGCTCCACACCAGCAGGAACAGCATGAACAAGCCGAACAACATCTGCCGCCCCGGGAGGCTAAGAAACCGCAGGCTTCCCCATAAGAGAAACGCCGCCGAAATGGCCGCGCACCATTGCTCGAACAGAAAGGCGATACCGTCGGGTTTGGAGTCGGGCACTTCAAGATTCAGCGTGAGCCACAGCGCGTAAAACAACCATCCCGCCGTCCAGACGGCAAAATACTCCCGCTTGGTGTAACGGTTGAGGTAGTAAAAAAGTCCAACCAACATACAGACGCTCAACAGCGACGCCATCTGCGCACCCCGGAGATACTCTTCGGGAAAAGCCAGATTAAGTTCTCCCGATCCCATTGTATTTAAATGGTTTTAGCTCCAAAATAAACAGCCTTTAAACGCTCCCAAGAAGCGTGTGAAGGTTGGTTTGACGCCATTCTTGGTTGAGCCGTAAAGAATGCAAGAGAAAATGATAAGGTATATTCAACTTATCTTGCCACTTATTAAACAACAAAGGTTTATCCAAAAGCCCGCGCTGCCAATTAATTTGTCTGAAACACTTGAACAACAAGCGAAACAGCCAAAAATTCAGCAACCTTGCAGCGCCACGCCCGCCACGTTCCAATTTTGGTTTTGAGCGACCAACGCCGTCTGAACAACTTGACGGGCGCGGGTTCGGCGGCATCTGGCGGTGATAATCAGCGTGCTTTCTGTGGGAAGCGCCAGCATCAATTCCCAGCACGATGAAATCGCCGGCGCATCAATCAGGATGAATTCCCATGATTTCTCAAGCTGCGGAAGAATTCTGGCGAGTGGACGGCGTGCCATCAAGTCAGCCGCCGGTTTCTTGCGCTGCTCGCATGAGAGCAAGGCGAGTCCGCGCAACTCTGCCGGCCAGATATACTTATCAATGGCATCGCTGGATGCCATCCAATCCGCCAATCCGGAGTGAAGTTTGATGCGCAGCAAGCGGGATTGGCGCGGTTTTGAAAAATGCAAATCCACCACCAGGGTCTGGTGTCCCGCGCGTGCCAGCATGAGGGCCAGATCAGCCACCACTGGCGAGGCGGATTCCCGTTTTCGCGCCGGAGTGAAACCTATGATTTGAACCTTTGCGCCCGGCGCGGCCAGCAACAGGCGGCTGCGGAGCGGATTGAACCCTGTGCGGGCGGGTGGGCGGTTGAACAGATTTTTACCCTTCCAAGAAAAGATACCCGGCCGGGGAATTGTTGCCACGCAAGGCAGATTGGTGAGCGCCGCCACGGCCTTTGGGGAAACCAACCTGTCGTCGAGCAATGTTCGTGTCACGGCAACCAGCAGACCGGCCAGACCGCCCACAAAAATTCCCACCGCAAGGCTGAGCCACAATTGGGGTGATCTGGCGCGTTCGGGAGGAAAGGCGCGGTTCCCCACGACAATGGTGCTGCCACGCTGGGTTTGACTGTTGGTGTCGCTGGCGATCATTTTTTTCATCGTTGTAATGTCGCCAAAACTTTGCACCCACTCCTCCCGTTCGTGGCTGAACCGCTGAATTTTTTGCAGCGTGTCCTGCAACTCGGTTCGCAGGTTTTGTTCTTGATTTCTGTTGGCGGTCAATTGCGACCGCTGGCCTTCGGCCAGCAATTGCGCCTGTTGATTGATTTTCTTGTTAACATCCGCCACTTGCGCCTTTTTGTTTTCCAATTGCAAGCCGCCGGAACTGGTGGAAGCAAGGCCGGCGTAATCCGCCTGGTTGAGCAACCGCTCGGTTTTGAGATTGTTCAACGTGGTGTCGGCGACAAACTCCGGGAAAGATTCCAATGGCAATCCCTGTTTCAGATATTCATCCAATTGCGTCACCTGCTGTTCCTGCCAATTGCGCGCCAGTTCCACTTGCGCCAGTTGCCTCTGATTGCTTTCAAACCGGGACAAGGCAAATTGCATATCCAAGTCCAACGCGTTCAAGCGGCCCTGCGCAAGGTTGTAGTTGCCCAACTCGTCCAGCAGAGCATTGGCAACTTGAGCGGCGAATTCAGCAGACTGCGACTTGACACTGATTGTCCCCGTCCGGCTGTTGCGCACCGAGGCAACGCGGATGTTCGCCACCAGCTCCTTGCTTCTGAGCGACAACGGACGGATGCTGATGTCTTCAAAACAAATTTGCCTTGCCGCGATTCCGGGGTGCGTGGCGGTCACGCTTCGCATGTTTAAACTGGGTATGCCCAGAATCAAACTTTGAACCATATCATCTTCCGTCTGCCCCGGCAGATTATTCTGGGTGGATTTTTGAAGAAAGGGCACTTCATTGACCACGAAACTGCCTTCGGCTTCATAAGTCACGGGCAAATAATTTTGCGCGGCCAAACCAAGCAAGGCACCCGCGATCACGCCGCCGGCCAGCCAGTGCAGGTTTTCAAAAACAAACCTTAAAACCTGCCGCAGCATTGCCGCTTCCGGCGTGGTTGAGAGCGGCCTTTCCATTTCCCATTTTTGGTCTTCGGGCATAAGGTCACAGGAAATTCCGCGGCACAGTGATCACATCGCCAGGTTTTACCAGGATGTTCTGCCGCATGTTTTCACCGCGCAACAATTGGCGGAAATCAATTTCATAAGTTTCCACCGTGCCGGCATTTTCACGCACCAGACGGACGTGCTGCTTGTCCGCCAGCGGGGTGAAACCGTTGGCGGCGGCAATCGCGTCCATCAAACGCATCGGACCGTTGCCAGATTCCATGTGAATCTGATGAAACACCTCGCCCAGCACGCTGATGCGATTGTCCTTGAATTCGATCACTTCGATGGACGCCGTCTTTGGAAAATCCTTCAGCAACAGGGCCTTGAATTCCGCGACCGTCTGCCCCGACACCTTTTCCAAGCCGGAATCCGTCTCAATGGTTCCTTCGTGGCTGACGGTCAGCTCTCGCCTTGAACCATCCGAAAAAGTCAGCACGGCCTCGTCCAACGAGTTGATTTGGTAAGGACAAGTGGTGATGGTCATCTTCAACACATCGGGTTGCGCTGGCGGCTCGGTGGCGCACCCATTCATCAGCAAACAGGCTGCAACCACCAATGATCCCACAGTCAAGTCAATGATGATGTCGTGTCGCATGTTGAAATTTTGCGTCTGCCAACTGATTGTGGTTTGATCATAATGAATGTCTCTTACCCTGTCAACACCCCCCCTTGTTTCACCGTTGTTCGGGCGTTTTATCCATGAATGGAAATCGCAATTTGAGTGAAGCACCTTTGCCCGAAGATGCCGGTTCGGCAAAGAACGGGCATTCGCCGTCTTTTATCTTTCCGCAGTCCGCCAGCAGCCAGTCTAATAGCGACTTTGCAAACCGGCGGTTGCTGGCGGTGGTCTTGATCATGGGCGCGGCATTTTTCTGGGCGTGCTGGAATTTCGTTCATCCCGGGCAGACTTATTCCGTCAAATCGCTGCTGGTCATTGTCGGAATGACAAAAAGCTGGCGCAATTGGCGGAACTTGAACCGCCAAAAACCTGACCGGTTACGAGCCGGCGCGGCTCTGGGAGTTCTATATGCAACTCGCGCAAGTGGAGGAAGCCTTCCGGAACTTCAAAGGCGACCGGTCGTTGCGACCGGTTTATCACCAAAGGGAGGATCGGATCGAAGCGCACATATTCGTGGCCTTCCTGGCGTATTGCCTGCACGTGACCTTGCGGGCGATGCTGCGCCCGCACGCACCGGGACTGACGCCACGAGCGGCGTTGGAAAAGTTCAAAGCCATGACGATTCTGGACGGCTTTGGAAAACTTTGGCGGTGTTATGCCAAAGTGTTATGCAAAACAATCTTACAAAATAGAAAACCAACAAAACCATTTATTCTATTGGTGTTTATTGATGGTGTGCGCGCGAGAGGACTTGAACCTCCAACCCTTGCGGGACCAGATCCTAAGTCTGGCGCGTCTGCCATTCCGCCACGCGCGCAACCGGCATCAACTTGCGCCA
>Ga0182027_10010570_pt1 | contig 13109 bp, 8 predicted proteins | sample 712E1DmetaG_FD_121300 | JGI IMG/M metagenome (GOLD analysis project Ga0182027, IMG submission 121300) | Permafrost microbial communities from Stordalen Mire, Sweden - 712E1D metaG (Illumina Assembly) | ecosystem: Environmental > Terrestrial > Soil > Wetlands > Permafrost | place: Sweden...
AATCATTTGGATAATGGTGAAATCATCAAAGGGTGTATGATTGTAAAACGGCAATGTCGGATCCCAGAACAAACGCGCAACAACCGTCGTTGCAATAACTCCCTTCAACGCATCGACAATGATAACGAACACACCCGATTTCCAGCCGAGTACTCGGAAGACATTGGTGCCGCCGGCATTGCCGCTCCCTTTACTTCGAATATCAAAACCATGCCCCCACTTGGAAAGCATGACGCTTGTCGGAATCGATCCCACGATGTAACTCAAGAGCACCACAATTACCATATTTATCATACACGATTCCTTTATTCAAGCATCAAATCTATGTATTTAAGATATTCATTTTGGCATCAAGAAGCAACCTACATCCACCCTTTCATATGCCACCGCTCAAAAATCAGCAGTCCAAATTCTAAATCTTCCGGCGTTGTGATTTTGATGTTGTCATAACTTCCCTCTACAATCCGGATTTTCACGCCGAGCCGTTCGACGAGCGCCGCTTCATCCGTCGAATAGAACTTATCCTCCTTCGCTTTTTCGAATGCCTTTATCAGTAATTTTGCCCGAAACGCCTGGGGTGTTTGAATAAGCCACAGTGCTGTGCGGTCCAATGTCTGATCGAAAAAACCGCCTCCGGTCGAACGCCGGATCGTATCTTTCGGCTGAACAGCCAGCACCGCCGCATCATATTCTTTGCATATCTTTAAAAGATGCGCAATACGTTTTGTTTCAATGAAGGGTCGCACACCGTCGTGCACAAGAACTACGTCTGAATCTTTCAGCGTGAGCCGGTTCAGTACATTGCGAACCGAATCCTGCCGCTTCGCACCGCCCAATACCATTTTGCTGACTTTGTGCAGCCGGTACCGCTGAACGATCGCTTCCATTTCGGACATCGCCGACTCAGGAAGAGCAAGCGCTACTTCGTCGACATCCGCACAATGTTCGAATTGCTGAAGCGTATGCACGATAATCGGTTTTCCCCTCAGCGGCAGAAACTGCTTTTTAATATCTCCACCAATTCGTGTACCAGATCCTGCAGCTGGAACAATTGCAACTACTTTAGGCCTTGATCTCGACATTTCTGCACTATTCCTTAAAAGAAAAAAGTTCACTCCTAAAAAATAAAGGAGGGAGTTCCATTCCCAGTCACACTATCATCAGAAATAAAACCCCCTGCTCAAAGAATGAAAGTACCCGGCAGCTTAGACGATCATCATCGCATCGCCGTAACTGTAAAAGTGGTATCCTTCTTTAATCGCTTTTTTATATCCGTGCATTAAAAATTCATGTCCGGCAAATGCACTTGCCAGCATGAGCAGCGTCGATTCCGGCAAGTGAAAATTCGTGATCAGTTTATCCGTCACCTTGAAACTATATGGCGGGAAAATAAACTTGTCCGTCCATCCTTTTACAGGCTTGACATGACCATCCACTGTTACGCTGGATTCCAATGCACGGCATGTACTTGTGCCGACAACAAAAACGTTGTGTTTCGAATCGATCGTTTTGTTGATGATATTTGATGTTTCGCTCGTAATCTCGAAATATTCAGAATCCATTTTGTGTTTCGTAAGGTCTTCCACTTCAACCGTTCGAAATGTTCCAAGACCGATATGCAAGACCACCGGTGCAATTTTCACACCTTTCGCTTCAATTTTTTTCAGAAGTGCTTTCGTAAAATGCAGTCCGGCAGTCGGTGCGGCAACAGCACCCACCACGCGGGCATAGACGGTCTGATAACTATCTTTATCTTTCGTCGTTGCATCACGCTTGATATAATGAGGCAGCGGTGTCATTCCAATGCGATCGATGATCTTGAAAAAATCACCTTTGTGATTGAACCGCACGGTGCGTCCGCGCGAAGTTGTATTGTCTATGACTTCGCACCACAGTTTGCCGTCATCAAAATAAATCTTATTGCCGATGCGTACTTTACGCGCCGGATCGACTATAACGTCCCAGATATTTTCTTCAGCGTTCAGTTCACGCAGCAGAAAGACTTCAATTTTCGCATTTGTCTTTTCTTTCTTCCCATAGAGCCGTGCCTGAAACACACGCGTCTCATTGATTGCGAGACAATCACCTTTTTGAAAATAATCTGCGATTTCATAGAACTTTCGTTCTTCAATAGTTTCGTCAACGCGGTTCATCACCATTAACCGCGAGTGATCGCGTGGATTTGCCGGTTGCTTCCCTATCAAGTTACGAGGAAGCGGATATTTGAAATCGGAGAGCTTCATTGCTCATATCCCTTCTATAGGTTTGAGATGAAGGAGGCGGTCATCAACATTCCCGCCTCCCGTGATTTAACGAACACTTCGCCGGATTATTTCCTGCCCGACGTCTTTGCTTTTTTGCCGGTTTTCTTTACAGGTGCTGTTGGATTCAACAGCGCCGCGCGTGCGGCAGCCAAACGCGCAATGGGTACGCGGAATGGCGAGCAACTGACATAGTTCAAACCGATAAGATGACAGAATTCAATACTCGACGGATCACCGCCGTGTTCACCGCAGATACCGAGTTTTATCCCGGGGCGCGTTGCACGGCCTTTCTCAACGGCGATCTTCATCAACTTGCCAACGCCGCCGCGGTCAAGAACTTCAAATGGATCCTTCGCGTATATTTCTTTTTCAACGTATGGAACAAGGAACCGCGCCGCATCATCACGGCTGACACCGAGCGTCGTTTGCGTAAGATCGTTTGTTCCGAAGCTGAAGAATTCGGCAATCTCTGCAATCTCATCCGCTGTTAGAGCACCTCGCGGAATTTCGATCATCGTGCCGACGAGATACTTAAACCTTACACCTTGTTCTTTCATCACTGCTTCCGCAGTTGCGCGGACAATTTTTTCCTGGTTCCTCAATTCTTTCACATTGCCGACAAGAGGAATCATGACTTCCGGCGCAACATTGATACCTTTCTTTTGCGTTTCAGCAGCTGCTTCAAAAATAGCACGTGCTTGCATCTCTGTGATTTCTGGATAAATAATGCCAAGACGGCATCCGCGGAAACCAAGCATCGGGTTGAACTCGTGCAATCCTTCCACTCGTTCCTTCACCTTTTCATAACTGATGCCCATCGATTGTGCCAGAGCGCGCTGTTCTTTTTCTTCGTGCGGTACAAACTCATGCAGTGGCGGATCAATCGTGCGAATGGTGACGGGTTTTCCATTCATCGCTTCAAAGATGCCGGCAAAATCTTTTCGTTGCAAGGGAAGAAGTTTTGCAAGCGCTAGCTTCCGCTGGTCGATTGTATCTGCGAGAATCATCTCACGCATTGGTCCGATCTTTCCTTCACCAAAGAACATATGCTCCGTACGGCAGAGACCAATTCCTTCGGCGCCAAACGCAATTGCGTTTGCAGCCTGATCCGGCTGATCTGCATTCGTACGAATATTCAGCGTTCGATATTTATCAGCCCACACCATCACTTTTTCAAAGGTTTGGTAGACCGGCGCATCTTTTGGAGCGAGAGTTTTTCCAACAAGCACTTGCAGTACTTCAGACGGCTTCGTTTGAATTTTTCCTTCGATCACCTGTCCGGTTGAACCGTCCAGCGAAATCCAATCGCCTTCCTTCAGCACTTTGCCTTTCACCGTCATCGTATGTTTCGCATAATCGATATTCAATTCATCGCATCCTGCAACGCACACCTTGCCCATTTGGCGGGCAACGAGTGCTGCGTGCGAGGTCATGCCGCCGCGCGCCGTGAGAATGCCTTCTGATGCATCCATACCTTTGATATCTTCCGGTGAGGTTTCTATGCGCGTAAGAATTACTTTTTCGCCGCGATTCTTCCACGCTTCTGCATCAACAGCGTTGAACACGATACGACCTGTAGCCGCACCCGGGCCTGCATTCAAGCCTTTCGCCAGTAAACGTCCTGATTTAACCGCTGCTTCCTTTTCCTTCAGATCAAAAATCGGGCGCAGCAATTGATTCAATTGATCCGGCTCAATGCGTGCCAGAGCTTCTTTTTCTGAAATAAGTTTCTCAACGACCATGTCCACCGCAATCTTGATAGCGGCAAAGGCAGTCCGCTTTCCAACACGGCATTGCAGCATGAATAATTTGCCCTGCTGGATAGTGAATTCGACATCCATCATATCACGATAATGCTTTTCCAGTGTCTTGCGAATTTTGTCTAACTGACCGTACAGTTGAGCATCCTGTTCTTTCAGTTTTAGTATCGGCAGCGGTGTGCGCGTACCGGCAACAACATCCTCTCCTTGCGCGTTCATTAAGTATTCGCCGTAAAAATAATTTTCGCCGGTTGCTGCATCGCGTGTAAACGCAACACCAGTTCCGGAATCTTCACCCATATTGCCGAATACCATCGTCTGTACATTGACTGCAGTGCCCCATGACTCCGGAATATCGTACATTTTACGATATGCAATTGCTCGGTCGTTCATCCATGAACTGAACACTGCACCGATTGCACCCCACATCTGTACGAGCGGATCTTCGGGGAAGTCGTGTCCGGTTTTCTCTTTGATCGCCGCTTTGAACTTTACAACGAGTTCCTCGAGATCTTCGGCTGTGAGTTCGGTATCGAGCTTTACTTTTTTCTGATGCTTCTTTGCTTCGATAATTTCTTCAAACGGGTCGATGTCGTCCTTATTCACCGGCTTCAATCCGAGTACGACGTCGCCGTACATCTGCACGAAACGCCTGTACGAATCATATACGAAACGTTCGTTCTTTGTTTTCGCGATAAGGCCAGCAACCGTCTTATCGTTGAGACCAAGATTGAGGATCGTATCCATCATGCCGGGCATCGATGCACGGGCGCCGGAACGAATAGAAACAAGCAACGGATTTTTTGCGTCGCCCAGTTTCGCACCCATCGCTTTTTCTACTTTCGCAAGCGCAGCAAGAACTTCCTTCTGCAGCGATTTCGGGTACTGTTGTTTATTCTGATAATATGCTGTGCATACTTCAGTCGTGATAGAGAATCCCGGCGGAACCGGCAGCCCGATATTCACCATCTCTGCAAGGTTCGCACCTTTGCCGCCAAGAAGATTTTTCATCTCGGCTTTGCCTTCGGCTTTACCGTTGCCGAAGAAATATACATACTTTGGAACTTTTGCCATGTTAATTATTATCCTTTCAGTGAACGTTATTTCTTGTTTGTTTATTGAAATTAAAATCCTACAAGAAAATTCTTGTAAGTGTATTTTGAAAAAAATCCTGATGTTTACGTACTATGTTTTAATAATGCATCTAACTTTTGATCTCCGGATATAATTTCCTGCTGAATCTCGGCACTAAGCACCGGTTCTGTTACCAGAAAACCTGCAAACTCTTCTCTCAGCCGTACAGCATCTTTTTCTGTTGTGATGATGAAGTCAGCGTGTGTTTGTTTTCTTATGCCGATAATTCTTTTGATATCGCTCTCCTTATACCAATGATGATCCGAGAAAACAATATGCTTCAGAACTTTTACGTTCGCTGTCATCATCAGATCTTCAAACGATTTCGGATTGCCGATTCCGGAAAACGTGATGATGTTTTTATTTGCAAATGCTTCTGTGTTCACAATCTCGTTTGATGAAACGCGTTTGAATGCTTTCAATTTCGTTTTCACTCCAACAATTGGCGTTTCGGCCGGAAGTAAATTCTGTTCCCGGCCCGCCGCGGAAGCGCGTTCATACTCTTGGACATCCGCACATCGTGTTACAACAATTAAATCAGCGCGCTTCAGCGATGTCAAAGGCTCCCGTCTATTTCCGGACGGCAGCAGTACATCTCCATTTAGAATTTCTTCCACTGTCAGAAGGACGATATTGAGATCGCGATGCAGATACCTGTGTTGGAATCCATCGTCGAGCAGAATGACATTTGCACCAAGCTCGACAGCTTTCTGCGCTCCCCGTACGCGGTCTTCATCTACGACGACCAGCAACTCCGGATATTTCTGTGCAAGCTGCATTGGCTCATCTCCAGAATTCTCTGTGGACGACAATTTTCCATGGCCATCGCTCACAACCACCGTTCCAGATGTCTTCCTATGATAGCCGCGGCTCACCACTGCTACGCGATGGCCGAAGTTTAATCTTTCGATCAGCATCTCCACAAATGGAGTTTTGCCAACTCCACCTGCAGAAATATTACCGACAGATATCACCGGTGCGTTTACCTTATGAGATGTTAAAACACCTATGTCAAAGAACCAATTGCGAACAACAACTCCGAGCCAATACAAGAACGAGAACGGCAGCAAAAGTTTTCGCATTTTTTCACTTCATCTGTAACACGCGTTCTGCAACCCGCCGCGATGCGCCGACCGTGCCCAGCAGTACTTTCACATTGGAAAGCTCCGCTTTCATTTCTGCAAGCCGTCTTCCATCATGCAATAATTTCATTGCCTGCTTTGTCATGTTCTTCGCATGTGCTTTATATTGAATAAACTCCGGCACAATCTTTTTTCCCGCTACAATATTAACAAGTCCAATATTCTTGACATGCACCAGTACACGACCTATCACGTATGTCAACCACGAGGTTTTGTATACGACAAACATCGGAGTTCCAAAACATGCCGTTTCCAATGTGGCCGTGCCGGAAGTAACAAAAGCAAAATCGGCATTCGCCATCACTTCGTACGTTAATCCTTTTATAAAATGAATGTCTTTTATATTGTAGAGCGTTCGGAAATATTCTTCTTCCAACGTTGGTGCAACACCGACAACAATTTGAGCATCATTCTGCAAAGAAATCATCCGAGCAGCAGAAAGCATTTCAGGAAATATAGAATCGATCTCCTGCTTGCGGCTTCCGGGGAGCAATGCCACAATTGGTTTTTGCTCATCCAATGAGAAACGCCTACAAAAATTCTTCCGATCAAGTTTTGCTTCCAGCACTTCCAACAACGGATGACCGACAAACTCTGCATCGATTCCTTCCGCACGATAGAAGGCTGCTTCAAACGGAAAGATGACCAGCATCTTGTCAACAAGCAAACGTATCTTTTTCACACGCGATCTGTGCCAGGCCCATACCTGCGGACTGATATAGAACACGATCTTGACACCATACCGCTTTGCAACGCGCGCAAACCGGAGATTGAATCCCGGATAATCGATCAGGAGCAGCACATCCGGTTTCTTGAATTTCACGATTTGCTCAAGAGTGTATTCCATCGTCTTGATGAAAGGCAGATGTTTCAGCACTTCCATAAAACCCATGAACCCGAGTTCGCGGATATGGTAAATAATATCCATCCCTTCGCGCTTCATCTTATCGCCGCCGACACCATACACATCGACAGCAGGAGACAGGCGTTTCAACTCCCGCACTACACCGGCGCCATGCAAATCGCCCGATGCTTCACCGGCAATGATCATGACACGCTGAACCACGCGTTACCTCACATACCAAAGAACAAGGAGAATCACAAACACGATACTTAATGCCTGAAACGTTCGCTGCTCAGAGTGTGTCGCTTCTTTCCAGTTCGCCAATTGTTTTGATTGAACCGGATTGATATACACCGACAAGCGCGGAATAAAACGCGGCACATGATATCTGAAGTCCTCGTACGCCGCGCCAAATTCTTTTTCCAGAAAATGTTCTTCGAGCATCACAATTTGATAATACTGGAAACCAAACCACACTGCCGCAAGAAGAACAAGCCAAGGAAAAAGTGCATTCGACATAATGCCGATACCGATATATGTGAGCATATTGCCTACGTAGAGTGGATTACGAACCCGTGCGAATGGTCCGGCAACTATGACTTCCGGTGCGCCGACACTGCTGGTTACGCGCGTAAGACTTCCGGCATATGCAACACCCCAAAAGCGAATACACTCACCAATTGCCGCAACGAAAAATCCAGCTGCCATTGTTACTGCTGTTGGTCGGGCAAAAACAATCATTGCCAGAAGAAACGGAATAGGTGTGTAGCCTCTCAGCGTAAATATTTTTTCCCGAAAAGATTTCAACTCTTATCCCTGCATAAAAACTTCACGGCGCGCCATGGCAGCTTCCTGACGATGACGTATCCGCTTGCGCTGTACAATTTCTTCCATTGTTGTCAGCACATCGCCAAAGTGATTAAATTCAACATATGTAATGTTCTGTTCCTGACAATGCTTAATTAACTGACGCTTAGCAAAAACAATATCTGCATACCTGACCGGGCACCTGTCGGAATATCCATCGCCAATATAAACGATGATGTCCTCATTAGCCGACCCGTTGAGAATATGATTGCGTTTGCAGTTGCCGCACGAATTACATTCTGCGTCCGTGTACGGAAATGAAACTGCAAGTTTCTCCTGGCCATTCACATTGACAAATTCCGCATGATTGGCGAAGAACGGCAAGTTCTTCAAGTTGGCATTTGCAAGAACACGTTCAACATAAGCATCTAAGCCGTCGCTGAGAACCATCAGCGGGATTTCTCGTTCTTGACAGAAGCGAACAAACTCTGTAAAGTGCGGATCAATGACAAACTGATCTACGAAATCCAAAAATTCTTTTTGATTGATTGAAGGAATCACTTCGCACAATTCCGTCAACCACTCCTGCATGGTGATTTCACTTTTAAGCAATCGATGAATGCTTTGATCCGCTTTTGCACCGGCATAATTTCGGAAAAACTGTTCCCCGACATCTTGTATGCTCACAGTACCGTCAAAATCACAAAAAACACGAATCATATAATCATCACTAAAATTTCAAGTTCCAAAAATCAAATTTCAAACAATGACCAAATTTCAAGTTTTGTTTGATATAAAAATGGTTTTGTCTGTTTGGTTTTTTATCGTTTGAATTTGTTTGTTATTTGCAATTTGTGATTTGGAGTTTTTAGAGATTTTATTTTCTAATTTTTTTCAACTTCATTAAAGCGTACAGAAACAAGTTTCGATACGCCTTCTTCTTCCATCGTTACGCCGTACATTGCGTTTGTTGCTTCCATAGTTCGTTTATTGTGCGTGACGACGACAAACTGTGTATTATCTGAAAACTTACGCAGAATGCGCGCAAACCGATCTATGTTTGAATCATCCAACGGTGCATCCACCTCATCAAGGATGCAAAATGGACTCGGCTTTACCAGATAGATGGCGAATAACAATGCAATTGCAGTCAGTGTTTTCTCGCCGCCTGAGAGCAAGTCAATCGATGTGGGGCGCTTGCCTCGGGGTTTCGCGATAATCTCAATGCGGGCTTCGAGCGGATCTAATTCCTCTCCATCAAGCCGGAGATCACATTCGTCACCTTCATCAAACAAACTTTTAAACGTTGTGATGAAATTTTCGCGGATCAATTCAAACGTCTGTAGAAATTGTTTTTGTGCGGTCGTGTTAATTTCATCGATCGTTTCCAGCACTGTCTTTTCTGATTGTTCCAGATCATCCCGCTGGGCAGATATAAAATCAAACCGCTCCTTCTCGCTCTTGTATTCATCGAATGCTGCAAAGTTGACCGCGCCCAGCGCATTCACTTTTTCTTTCAACCGTTGGACTCCATCACGTGCTGCTGCAAAATCATACTCGTTCGCATCCGAAAATTCCTGTTGCTGAATATCGATATCGAAATCTTCCTTCGCACGTGCTTTGAGATTTTCCGCTTTCATCGTCAGTTCCTGAATCTTGATCTCCAGATCGTGTGCCGATCTCAGAGACCCCTCCTGCCGCAGCCGTTCATCTTTCAGTTTTAGTTCAATTTCATGAGTTTGACTTCGCTTGAGTGAAAATTCCTTGTCGACAGTTTTTTTCTGTTCCAGCACTCCGCCGTATTATTGCTGCGCTTCGCGAAGGGCAACAGTAATTGCGTCCAGATCGGCAGCAATGGTTCCGACATCTTCTTTTGCCTTAAAAATTTCTTCGGTTCGCTGGTCAAAGGTCGCCGAAACAGACTGCAGTGTTGTTGCTGTATAGTCTTTTTCCTGGAGGATACTGCGTTCTTCACTTTTGAGTGTCAGCACCGATAAATTCGCTTCATTTGCGACACCGGAGTATTCGCTCCAGAGTGCATCCATTGTTTCCACTTCACTCATTGCCGCTCCGACTTGCTGTTCCGCTTCCGCCTGCTGCCGTTCTATCGCAACAATGGAGGGAGAGAGTGTTTGGATTTCTTTATTTAACAATTCAATTTCCAGCCCAAGTTTTTCTGCTTCTGTGGCATTTCGTTCGATATTGTCCTGTGCACGCTTCTTTTCAAATTCGATTTGTGCTATGCGGATTTCCACAGAGGTTTTTTGCTGTTCGATGGCACGCGCTTCCTCTGCAAGTTTCTTCATGTTGACATTTTCCAAATCTTCTATTTTTTTCCGAAGATCATGCGAAATGTGTTCGTGCCGATCACGCAGTTTGCGGACATCTGCGGTAAATTCTTCCAGTTGCGACTTCTTGCTGATATGTCCGCCTTCATCCTGCCGCACACTGCCGCCGCGAACAACGCCGCTGCCTGTAACAATTTCACCTTCTAACGTTATGCAGCGGATAGTGGGATGTTCATTCACAATAGCAAGCGCAGCGGGAACGTCATTCACTAACAGCGTTTCATCAAAGAGGAAATTAAACAACCTCTCGTGCCGTCCATCAAATTGCACCAGCGTGTTTGCCCACCCGATAACTCCAGTGCTCTGTAATGGGACACGATGATTGGAAATATTCGGCAGCCGGTCAAGACAGATAAATGTTGCCTTTCCCTTGTTGTTCGTCTTCAGGAAATCGATTGCGGCATACGCTTCCTTCACATTTTCGACAACAACAAATCCTGCCGTTTCACCGAGTGCGGTTTCAATGGCAATGCGATACAGCGGTTCTGTCTGAACAGCTTCACCGACTGTCGTCTGAATTTTTGCACTCCACTCGCTGCTTGTAATGAGGTACTTTGCCCCTTCGGAGTACCCATCGAAACTTTCAACTAATCCTTTTAGAAAATCTATGCGCGCCTGCTTGCGTTCGACATCACCCAATACTTCATGATCCTGCCGGCGCAGCTGTTCAATTTCGTCCTGCAGCTTTTGTTTATAATCTTCCATCTTATGCGTTCTCACTTCTGCTTCCGCAAATGCGAGACGAAGCTGTTTGTTTTCAGCTGTGAGTGCAGCAATGAGGCCGGAATTTTTCTCGATGTCGTGCAGATATGCGGTATTCACTTCTGCCGTATAGCTCACACGGCCGCGGATGTTTTCGATGCGGGCTTTTGCCTGGTTTTCGCGATTACGCAGTTCTGCAAGTTCATGCATCAGCGAAATCACTTGCTCTTGATTTGTTTTCAACTCTGCGCGTTTGGCGTTTAACTGGATTTCAAATTCATCAAGCTGGGTTTTCTTCAGACGAAATATTTCTTCTGCGGCTCTCATATTTATCTGGAGTTGTTTCAACGCATGGGTTAAATCAGCTTGTTTCTGTTCCAACTCTGCTTGCTGCTGGCTCAAGTCTATTTTTTCCCGATTGAAACGCTCAATGTTTTCATGGAGAGACCGTCTGCGTTCTTCCGAAGTGGCGCGGTGCTGTTCCAGTTCGTAGATTGTTCTCTGTCGCGTTATCAAGTTTTCCTGCGTTGCTGTCAATTGCCGTTCTATTTCTTCCAATTCCTGCCGTAGTACATCAAGAAGCGCTTCCTCCTGCTTCACTTCCACTTCCAATCGATTCTTTTCGTCTACCGCAACGGAAAGCTGCTGTGTCAGCGGTTCAATTTTTAAAACCATGTTGGAGAAATCACGAATAAGCAAATCCAATTCCAGTGTCTGCAATTGCTTCACCAGTTCGTTGTACTTTTCCGCTTTTTGTGCCTGACGTTCCAGGGAATTCACCGCTTTTTCCACTCCGCGAATGATATCATTCACTCGCGTCAAATCCTGACGGACGACATCAAGGCGGCGGAATGCCTCTTTACGCCGGTACTTATACTTTGTGACACCAGCGGATTCTTCAAACAAACGACGCCGCTCGTCTGAGTTGTCGCTCAGGATACTTTCCACCATTTTCAGTTCGATAACAGAGTAAGCATCCGAACCCATGCCGGTATCCATAAACAAATCGCGGATGTCTTTCAATCGGCAGAGGGTCTTATTCAAATAATATTCGCTTTCACCGGATCGAAAGACACGGCGTGTAATAGTCACTTCGCTATAATCAGAAGGAAGAATTCCTTTTGTGTTCTCGATGGTAATGGAGACCTCTGCAACGTTCAGCGGCTTGCGTGATTTTGTACCGTTGAAAATGACATCTTCCATTTTATCAGACCGCAGCGTTGTCGGTTTTTGTTCACCCAAAGCCCAGCGGATAGCATCAACCACGTTCGTTTTGCCGCAGCCATTCGGCCCTACGATCGCAGTAAGCCCTTGGTCAAACGAGAGGTTCACTTTCTGGGCAAATGACTTGAAACCAAATATTTCTAATTTTGATAAATACATTACCCAAGGTTCTGCGCAAGATGGATGATGAATTTCAGATAGGAGCTCAAAGCAAAGGTCGAATCGTAGTAGAGGAATAATCCGCCCAAAAGAATAACGCACGCGAGAATTCCGCTGATATACGTTTTCATCGAGCTGAGATCGTACATCACCGAAATGCCCTTCAAGACGCGTAAAAATGTCCAGAAGAGGAAAAGCGAAATAAGCACAAGGGCTGGGATTACATACGAAGGATTCTCCATGATTTTAAACAAACTCATTGCAAGAGGGCTTAAGAAAATAATGGGAGCCGCGCCCCAAACAAAAACCGAATATGCATGAATCCACGAGACTTGCGCTTTTATAAATAATGCAAGAAACTTCATCACAAGTGCAAGAATTGCTCCGATGAGAAAGAATACACAAGTCAACGAAATAATGCCGGCAAATGGATGCCATGTTGCACGAATGAATTGCTCTTTCATATAATCCATTGTGCAAAGATACGTGACGATATAATCGGCAAATCTATCTGCACGATAATGGTACATAATACTGGACAGGAGACCAGCAAGTGTAATGGAGACCGCGCCGGAAAGGATAAACGTATGCCCTATGGAAACTGTATGCAGGTCCCGTAAATCTACAAAAAAATTATAAGACCGTATCAGCGCCCTCTGAAGACTTTCTGCAAACCTGCGGTTCATAGATTCATATCCAATAAGAATAATGACCAGCAGCCCGAC
>Ga0182027_10010571_pt1 | contig 13108 bp, 7 predicted proteins | sample 712E1DmetaG_FD_121300 | JGI IMG/M metagenome (GOLD analysis project Ga0182027, IMG submission 121300) | Permafrost microbial communities from Stordalen Mire, Sweden - 712E1D metaG (Illumina Assembly) | ecosystem: Environmental > Terrestrial > Soil > Wetlands > Permafrost | place: Sweden...
ACGATCAGGCATCGCCGCGGCGGACGAGCCAGCTTCGCCGCCAGGTCACGATACAGGCCTGCGTATGCCGTCAGGAACTTACGCGGCGCGCCTGGGACTGGAGAGAGCCAGTCAAGGTGTTCGGATGGACTCCGTTCGATGGGCACCGACAGGATCTGGAACGGTCCGGGGATTGCGTCGTACAACTCGCGTGTCGCCGCGATCGCCGCGTCGCGCTCGTCTGACCGCAGGAGATCGAGGTTGACCGGCGGAATCTCGAACGCTCGAAGGAAGTCCTTGTGTTCTGACCGTTCCGCCGGGGCGCGCCGCTTGATGAACATGGCCAGTAGCGTGCCGGAATGGCACCTGCTGAGTCAATGGAATCTGCGTACCATCGTGCGTACCATTCGCTATGCGGGTGCGGAAGCACTCGTTATCATCGGGCGTGTCAAGGGATTGAGGGCGAAATGGCCAGCTGTCAGCCGGTAGTAGCCTCTGCGCGGGTCGCCGTATCAGCTTGGACCTGAGCCTGCCACCACTTGGAAAGCGGGTGCTTCGAAGAAGGGCGATAGTGTGCTCGGCGCTCTATCCGCCGTAGGCAATCGCCGACACCTTGGTCTGCCGGAAGAAGGCGCCCCCATCTCTCCATGAGCTCGGGCGTCGTCACGACTTCGACCCCCCGCTTTTCCGCTGCCCGACATGCCCGCTTGTCATCGGAGGCGACTTTCGTGTCGCGAGCGACGGCTAGGGCAATGGCCTGAGCCTCTCCATCGTCGACCTCGGCGGCCAGCTCGACATACAGTTCGGTCTCGCCTTCGGCCATAGAGGCTCGCTCGAGCGTTCCGGCATCCATGAGTCCGACGATGTCTATCGGCTCGGGAGGGTCGCCGGCGGCTTCTCCGAAGAGGAAGAGGACCTCCGATGCCACGGCGGGTGCGACGACGGGTCGTATCTGCAGCGCGTCGACGATGGCTGCCAGCTGCCCGGAGGCCACCAGATTCATTAGGACGTCAGCGTCGATAGCAATCCTCTCCACGCCTTCCAAGCCGTCAGACATCCAGCACTACCGACTCGCCAAGGTCGAGCAGGTGGCCAGGAGCGGCGTTGGCGCCATCCGGACTATTGGAGAGGCCCTCGAGGATCATGCGTGCGCTAAGGCGGTCTATGCGCAGGTAGGCCGCCAGGTCATGCTCAGTGATGAGTTCGCTCTCGTATGCGCCAATGGCCAACAGCACGAAACGCCTCGGCAGCCGACGCTGGTCAGGCGACGGATCATCAAGGCCGAGCAGTCTGTGTGCTTCGCGCAGCTGCAGTCGACTTGCCGCGATTCGATCCCATTGACCCGCCGTCACGAAACGGAGATCTTCGAGCCGCAGCACCAACGCTTGGGCTGATACGCCATATTCGTTGGCGAGGACGAGCAGGTCTGCGACTGTAGGCTGCTTGCCGCTGCGAACCACGTCACGCAGCCGTCGCTCAAGACCTGACCGGGGCATCAGGAATGCGGCAGCGAAGGCTTCGGCGAACCGCTCCACGTCTGGCATTCGGTGGTAACCCTCCACCCGCGTGACTTCTGGTCGGTCGTGAGCCACGAGGAAGTGAGCCGCCTCGTGGCCGAGCGTCCATCGCTGCCGGGCAAGCGCGTGCTTCGCGTTGATGCCCACGCATCCGCCGGCGACTTCGGAAGCCCCGAACAACCCTGCAACGTCGTTCGGAAGATCCAGGCTGAAGATCCTCAGGCCGAGTTCTCGCTCCAAGACGTCTCGGAGGCCCAATACCGGTCCGTCGCCCAACCCGAGGCGCCGTCGCTCCGCGTCAGCCACGAACCCAGCATCGTCTTCAGTCCGATTCGGGCTGAAGCTGTATGCCGGCGGTGGCGTTGGCCTTAGCGGCGAGTCCACAATCGCCTCGAGGTGGAGGTAGTCGCGGACGAGCAGTTCCAGCGAGGTGACGGCTTGCTCCAGCTGGTCGCGATCAACAGGAGCCGCGGACAATGGAACTCGAAACTGCGCCGACAGGCTGGGAGAAGGGGCAGGCTCCCGGACGAGCTCCGAGACAGGGATGTCGTAGGCCGCAGCCAGATCCACAATCAGTGGCGCGGTGAGGCGACGATGGCCCGCCTCTATGGCTGCGATCGTGGGCCTCGACACCCCGAGCCGCTTCGCCACCTCATTCTGAGTAAGGGATCGGAGGCGACGGTGCTCCTGCAATCGAGCGCCGAGGGATTCCGGTTTCACATCGACGGTCAAGCAACTCTCCCTGACTCTACGGGCCACGCAAATGCTCCGCCTCGCTGGGGATCCTGGCGAGCGATCGTCTCCCACTCCGACGCGTAACGCCTGAGTAGATCAAGATCCAGCTCTACGTCGATCGGCAACTGACCGGTCCTGCCGAGAGTGACTTCGGGCCAGCGGAGTTCGATCCGCCCCCAGTCGGCGGTGGTTAGCGCCCGGAACTGCCAGGCCTGATACGCCATGAGTCTCGTTACGTCGTTCGGACCCAGCAGGTCCTTCGCATAATCCGTCCGGTCTTGATCCGCAAGCCCAGCCGCAGTCAAGGCCTGGCGGCGCAGGACGCAGGAGCCGCACTCCCCGCATTGTTTGACGAACCGACGGCGGAGAGGAAACGCGTCGCAAGATTCCGTATCCCTGATCCCGGCCCAAAGACTGCTCGGCATTGCCGAAAGCACCTCGGCCTTGGTGTGCCAGCGATGCGGCAAGGTAGTCTGAGCCCCGAAGTCCAAAAGACCGCTGATCTGGTTCCACCCGGACACGATCCATGGGTGCGTCGATTTCGTGGTCTGAGCACCACGTTGCTGCTCCCCAAGGCGCGGATTCAGTGCTCCGTAGCCATTCTCGAAAACAATGGCCTCGGGAGCTTGGGCCACGTCCGCAACCGATGAGACCAGGGCGTGATAAACGAAGCCACGGGTTCGCTGCCACGAGTCCCTTGAAACGCTCTCTGCCAGATGAAGGGGGACGGCGACGAATCGGACGCGCCCCGGATATGCATCCGCAAGCCGACGGAAGAGGCGCCCCTGGACCGCACCAACCACAGTGCTCGACTGCGCCCCCACCAGAACTAACACGCCGGCTTTGTTTCTCTCAAGCCAAATCCCGGCTCCCGCGTAAGAGTCGAGTCCGCCAGAGAATAGAGCGGCCGCCCTCGGTGCGTCGTCGGGAAGGTCGAGCGCGAGCTGTGACTCGGAACTCCTTGCCGCCCTTCGCGACAGAAGCGTGAGGTTCCATTCGTCGCCGGTCAGCAGAGTCAGCCAGCCTTCCAGGCGCTCGACGCGGGCGGTACCCCACTTCGCCGAGTCGAGGACCGGGATGCGAAGTGAAAGATCACGGCTCCAATCCCGCCCGCGCGGCGACGTGCGATCGGCCGTGTAGCAGCACAGGGCAATGGTGAGGAGGTCGGCGCACGTCGGCGGCAATACGCGGCCGAACGACGCGCCTATCTGCCGGTCGTCGAGCCAATAGCCAGACTTGCGGATGTCCTCGACCGCTCTTGCACATTCGCCGGAGCGATCGGTGAAGTCCAGTTCCATCAGACAAACGAACCGGTGATCGAGATGGGCTCACGAAGGATGTCCTCGGTGCGGCGATGGCGGATCGGCCTCGCGGTCGGTGCCTTCCCACGGGACAGTTGAGCTTGGTGCCATTGAATCTCAGGCGCAAGCGAAGCGACCAGCTGACGCTCCTCGGAGTCGACTCGCTCGACGGACTGACCCCGGAGCCGATACGGCCTCACGGGTCCCAACAGGTTCTCCCTCACCAGCCGTTCGGCGACGACTTCCAGCCCTGGTCTTAGGTCAAGGCCGCCCGCGCGCAATCCTTCGCGCAAGTCGGCCGCCAAAGCCGCTCTGGCGCAGCCTGAGACGACCGTGCTGAACCCCTCGGCCTTCCATAGCCTGGCAGTCGAACGCCAGTGTTTCGGTATCCGTCCTGGTAGATAATCCCTGTCCGGCATGTTTCTGACCTTGTCAGCGGCTGGTGGCGATTCTGTTACTACCGTCCTGACATTGTCAAGCCAGCAGTAGACCCACTTGCCCATTCACTGGCGCGCGCCCGCACCGCCGGCCGACCCGGACGACTGACACTCGCATGAAGATCTGAGAAGCACCGGTCGGTTTGACCGCCTGCCGCTGACGAGCCTCTATCCCTGACTGCCTGCATCGGTATTGGAATCTGCGCCTGCCTGGTCTATCGACGCGTCGGGAGCACCAGAAACTGGCTCTTCCGAAGCGGGCCAGATGCACGAGACCAGGTCCGCCAGCCATCGCAGCGACTGGGCCGCCTGAACCGGCGTGGTTAGGAATCGAGACGTCCGATGGGCGACGAGGTTCCTCAACTGACGCAGGTTGTCCAGGTATTCCTCTTCCCACAGCGGGCGCATGATCGTCGCGACCCACACGTTTCTTTGTTCGGCCGTCCACGTCGACCATTCATCTGGAGCCCGCCGGGCTCGACCAGACTGCGTAAGCTCGGCCGACAGGACGTTCCTGGCGCATTGCGCCCAAATCCCGTCGAGCCATCGGCTCAAGACACCGCTTGATCGCGCCCACCGCAAAAGGCTGGCGAGGCTACCGTCGAAGAACTCATCGCCCTCGAGATACCAACCACCACTGCCGTCCCGCTTCTTCCTCCCGAACCGGGGGCTCACGTGCGCGTAATCGTCCGTAGTGACCGTCTCACGCGCTCCCGTCGCGTGCTCGACTATGGGGATCCCACTTGAGTGCCAATCGACGAATCTGACTCCCAAGACGAGCTCGATGGCCACGTCCGCCGCAGATGCCGCCACGCCGAACAGCTCGTATGAGAACGCCCCGTAGATGTGGAGCCGTCGCAAGGTGTCGAAGTGCTCACGAATCTGCTCGGGCACCGAGGGCGGCAAGTCGAGGTCGGCAACGATCGCCTGGACGTAGTTCAAGGCGCTTTCGTCGATCAGTCGCCTGTCCTTCATCAAGCCGAGTGGCCCGAAGTGACCGGTGCGACTATCGACCAGCATCAATTCGGCGATCGTCTTGCGCTTCATCGAAGGTCCTCGAGCGCGGGCGCTGCTGCGCCCCCAGCTTTCCCAATGGGGCTTCTCGCATGATCACAGGCTGGGCCTCCGCTTGTAGGGCGCATGTGGGCAAGACTGTGTTTGCGAGGCCTGCCCCGCGCCTACAATTGCCGTAAGGGCCGCGATGTCCGTCACTGGTCGGCAGCTTCGGCAGGTCATCGCAATTAGGGGAGACGATGCCGCCGAAACGATGGATTACGCGGAAACGAGCCGAGGGACTTAGCTGCCAGCCAGGCCAAGCTCAGGATTGGCCGAGTTCGTGCCTCGCGAGCCGCTCCCTGGTCAGGCCATGAGCATCGTCATCCGGGAAGTCCCGGAGATTGGCAACCTCGTCCGGGTCCGCGACCGGCTTTGGGTCGTGTCCGATATCAGCACCAGTGCGCTGCCGTCAGGCACGCTGTCGCCCGCCGGCGGCCCGCAGCACCTCCTGGATCTGACATCGATCGAGGACGATGGTTTCGGCGATTCCCTTCGCGTCATCTGGGAAATCGAGCCCGGTCGCGAAGTCCTGCGCGCGGCCACGCTTCCGAGGCCCGCCGCGGATCGTTTGGACCCACCCGACCGCCTCGACGCGTTCATCGACGCGGTGCGCTGGGGTGCAATCGCGTCCGCCGATACGCGAGCCCTGCAAGCGCCGTTCCGCAGCGGCATTACGATCGAGGACTACCAGCTCGACCCCGTCGTGAGATCACTACGTTCTCCTCGGGTCAACCTCCTGATCGCGGACGACGTAGGGCTCGGCAAGACTATCGAGGCCGGCTTGGTCGTCCAAGAACTGCTGTTGCGCCACCGCGCACGCACCGTCCTCGTGGTCTGCCCGGCGAGCCTCATGGTCAAGTGGCGATCCGAGATGGACGAGAAGTTCGGCTTGGAATTCCGGATCGTCGACCAGGAGCTACTCCGAGAGCTCCGCCGCGAGCGGGGGATCACAGCCAATCCGTGGACGCACTTTCCGCGGCTGATCGTTTCGATGGACTGGCTCAAGCGTCCGCGGCCCATGGCTCTGTTCGACCAGATCCTGCCAGTGGGTCCAGCCACATACCCGCGCCCGTTCGATCTCCTGATCATCGATGAAGTCCACAACGTTGCGCCCGCGGGTCGCGGCCAATACGCGACAGACTCTCAGCGAACTCGAGCGATCCGGCGGCTGTCGCCCTACTTCGAGCACCGTCTGTTCCTCTCGGCGACACCCCACAACGGATACACCGAGTCGTTCACGGCCCTCCTGGAGCTGCTCGACCCCCAGCGGTTTGCAAGGGGCGTCAAGCCCCCGGACCAAGCTCTATGGGAGGCCATGGTCCGGCGCCTCAAGACGGAACTACCGCCTGGTCCTGATGGCAAGCCGAGGTTTCCGACCCGCAAGGTCGACGTTCTCGAAGTGGCCCATAGCGATGACGAACGCGCTGGCTACGAAGCCCTCACCCGATACGCGGCCCGGCGGCGCAAGACGAGTCTTGGCACTTCTGGGCAGCAGGCGATGGATTTCGTCACGCTGCTGTTGAAGAAACGGTTCTTCTCGTCGCCGGCTGCGTTCGCGGAGACACTCGCGGTTCACAAGCGCACGCTCAAGCGGACCGGAGAGATTTCCCGACTCGATCCGCGTTCAGTCCAGCTCGCGTTTGACAGGCTCGAGGAGGACTCATCCGATGAGTCCGAGATCGCTCAAGCCACCGAGGACGCGCTCCGAGTCGCCGGGCAGGCTACGACGGAGACGAGCGCGGAGGACTTCAAGGCGCTCGACGAGCTCGAGGCCTGGGCACGGCGATCGAGTTCCCGACCAGACGCCAAGGCCGAGGCGTTGTTCGCATATCTCGAGAAGACCTGCCGACCTATGGGGTCCCATGGTGAGGGCCATTGGAACGACGAGCGCGTCATCGTGTTCACCGAGTATCGCGACACTCAGATCTGGCTGGAGAAGCTTCTGGCAGCGCGCGGGCTCGGCGGGGAGCGCCTCGAGCTGCTGTTCGGCGGCATGGACCGCGACCGACGCGAACAAATCCGAGCCGAGTTTCAGGCCGACACCTCAATGTCTCCGGTTCGAATCCTGCTGGCCACCGATGCGGCATCCGAAGGGATCGACCTTCAGAAGTCCTGCCATCGAGTTATCCACTACGAAATCCCGTTCTCCCCGACGCGCCTCGAACAACGCAACGGCCGCATCGACCGGTTCGGCCAGCCGTCGCCTCACGTCCTCGTGTTCCACTTCGTCCCGAAAGGATGGGAGCAGGCCGAGCCAGGGACTCTCGAAGGCGACCTCCAATTCCTGCGCCGTGTCGCAGTCAAGGTCAACACGATCCGCACGGACCTCGGCAGCGCCGGATCCATCCTGCAGGAGCAGCTCGAAGAAGCCATGCTCGGCAAGCGAACGCGACTCGACGAGGAGGCCGTCGATCGGCCCAAACGAAGAGGGTCAACTGGTATCGCCGCACTCCAGCGGAACCTCCGTGAGGAGATTGACCGGCTCCGTCTGCAGCTGACCGAGAGCCGAGAGGAGCTGGGAGTCAGCCCCGCCGCGATCGAGCGCGTCGTGAAGGTGGCACTTGACCTCGTCCGCCAGCCCGCCTTGCGCCCGACTGTTGTTCAACGACCGTTCGCCGAGGCTGTTGAAGCGTTCGCAGTTCCAACCTTCGGGGAGCCCTGGTCGCGTGCGGTTGCCGGTCTTGAGCATCCGGTCACCCGCCGGCCGCGGCCACTCTCCTTTGACCATGACGCCGCCGCCGGGCACGACGATGTCGTGCTGGCCCACCTCGGCCATCCGCTCGTGGCATTGGCCACTCGGCTGCTGCGGGCCGAGATATGGCGTAGCGATGCCGACACGAAGTTGAGTCGCGTGACCGCTCGTTGGACGACCACGGCCTCTCTCGAGGAGCCAGCGGTCATCGCTCATGCACGCCTCGTGGTGACGAGCGCCGAAGGACATCGGCTCCACGAAGAGCTGATCACGGCCGGCGGCCGTGTGCGACGTGGCCGCTTTGCCCGAATGAACGTGTCTGAGATACGAGACGCCCTTCGCGGCGCCACGCTCGATCGGGCCGACGAGGCCGCCGGCGACGTCGTCGATTCCTGGGACGCAATCGAATCCTCCGTAACCTCCGCCATTGAACAACGCGGGCGAGAGGTGACCGAGTCGATCGAACGGCGTCTGTCAGAACGAATGCAAGACGACGTCACCCGCGTGCGAGCGGTGTTGACGGAATTGGCCACCCGCATCCGGGAAAGGCTGGATTCGATCGAGCGGGATGGCGAGCAGATGACCCTGTTCGACCCCGTCGAACGCGAGCAGTTCGAGCGCGACCTCGCGTCCCTGAAGCGGCGGGTCACCGAGATCCCTGAGGAGATCGAGCTCGAGGTCGGGGCAATCGTGAAGCGATATGCGAATCCGGTGTCACGTGTCTTCCCGATTGCCGTGTCAATCTTGATCCCCGTCTCACAGAGGACTCGGGCGTGAGCAAACAGAAGGTGGCGGCAAGCCACGTCGAATGGCTCAGTCTCGTGGAGACCACAGGGACATTCCTGACGGTTCCGGTCGTCAGGCGAGTGTTTCCGAGCGGGATTGACCCGGTGTCGCAGGATCTGCGGTCCGAGGTGCGTCTGAGGCTCGCTTCGCCACCCAAGACCCAGGCGGAAGCCACCGCTTGGACTCGTTGGGTCATCCGGGATCTTCTGGGCCTCGATGAGGCACTTCTGGACGGCCCCGCCGTCCCGGATCGAGCAACGCACTTCGTCGCCGAACAAGGGGTTCTCCTGCGGCCCGAGTTCGCCGTCACCGACCCTGGAGGCCAAGGGGGCGAGAAGGCCCTCCGGCTGCTCGTCCTGGTCTTCCCATTTGGGACGGCTCGCGACAAGCCGTTGCCGGGTGATCGATGGGCGGCAACTCCCATTGAGCGCGCCTTCGCCCTCCAACGCGCAACGGGCATCCCATTGGTAATGGCCACCGACGGGGATTGGTTCTCGATCGCCGCTTCGCCCCCAGGGGGCACCGCGACCACAGCCACGTGGGTATCAACTTTGTTCGCCGAGGAGCCGGTGCTCCTCGATTCGTTCACGGCGTTGCTGGGAGCGCGGCGCTTCTTCGCCGTCGACGCGCCGAACCTCCTGCCCGCGCTTCTGGCCGAATCCGCGCAGGCGCAGGAGGACGTGACCAGTCGACTGGGAACCCAGGTCCGACAGGCCGTCGAACTCCTGGTCGGCGCGCTTTCGAGAGCGAATCGCGCGCGCCACGGTGAGCTTCTCGCCGACGTGACCGCTGAGGATGTCTACGCCGCCGCCCTCACGGTGATGATGCGGCTCGTATTCCTTCTCTATTCCGAGGAGCGCGACCTTCTGCCCGCGCGGGAGGAGCTCTACGCACAGTCCTATGGCGTCCTCGGATTGCGCGAGCAGCTCCAAGACGAGTCAGACCGCTTCGGCGCGGAGACGCTCGAGCGGCGCTCGGCGGCGTGGCATCGACTGCTCGCCACGTTCAGGGCAATCCACGGCGGGATCGAACACGAGGCGCTGCGTCTCCCTGCCTATGGCGGCGGGTTGTTCGACCCCGACCGGTATCCATTCCTCGAAGGTCGCCGAGATGGCGAACCATGGCGGTCGCGTGAATCGCACCCTCTCGCGGTCGACGACCGTTCGATTCTCGCCATCCTGAAGGCCCTCCAGGTCCTCTCGTTCCGAGACGCGGGAATCACCGAGGCACGGCACCTCAGCTACCGATCTCTCGATGTCGAGCAGATCGGTCACGTGTATGAAGGCCTGCTTGACCACGGCGCCACCAGGGTTGACGATCTCGCGGTGGGGCTGCGCGGCGCCGGCTCAGATGGACCCGAGCTGGCGCTGGCACTGATCGAGAAGGCCGCCGCGAGGGGCCACGAGCACCTACTCAGCTACCTCAGCGACGAAACAGGCCGGAGTCGAGCGCAGATCGAAAGGGTCCTCGCGGCCAAGGCCACGCCTGAACAAGAGGGAGGGCTTCGATCGGCTTGCGAGCACGATGAGTCCTCTTGGGAACGAGTCCTGCCATATGTCGGCCTTCTCGACGAGGACCTCCGGGGCCTGCCGATGGTCTTCCTCCCTGGTTCGGTATACGTCACCAAGACAACCGAACGACGCGATACAGGGACCCAATACACGCCCAAGGACCTCGCCGACGAGATAGTTCGATACGCCTTGGAGCCGCTCGTCTATGCCCCTGGACCAGCAGAAGGCGCGAAGCCTGAGGACTGGGCGATCAAGAGGCCTGAGGAGATTCTGGCCCTCCGAATTTGCGACCCGGCGGTCGGTTCCGGCGCGATTCTGGTCGCTTCCTGTCGGTTCATGTCGGAGCGGCTCCTCGAATCTGTCAACAAGCACATCCCGATGGGCGACCTCGACCGTCCGCTCGATCCGTCCGACCCTGATGCGGGTCTGACGGCACGGCGTTTGATCGTTGACCACTGCCTCTACGGCGTCGATCGGAATCCGCTCGCGGGTGAGATGGCCAAGCTCTCGCTCTGGCTCGTGACTCTGGCTAAGGAGCGCCCGTTCACTTTCCTCGATCACGCCATCAGGGTTGGCGACTCGCTCCTTGGTATCACGAGCCTTGATCAGGTTCGATACCTCCATCTCGATCCGGAACGAGGGCGCCGGCTGCACGGGAACCTGTTGGCCGTTGGGGATGCGATCGAGCCTCTTGTGGAGGAGGCTCTGAAATGGACGCAGGCCATGAGGGCCGTCGACCCGATCACGGTTCGCGATGTCGAAGAGCAGATGGCTATGAGCCAGAAGGCGGACCGTGCGGTGGCGCGAGTCGCCGTAATCGCTGACGCCGTAGTCGGGAAGGCACTGGCTACCGCAGAGGCCGGAGGAACAAGTCTCGATGAGGAGCTCAAAGCCCTATCCGCGGAGGTGAAGAGAGCACTCAGCACGAACCGATCTGAGGTCGAGCAGATCGCGTTGTGGTCAGGGATTGGCGATCGGGCCGTCTACGACCTCGATTCTGGCCGTCCCTTCATGACTCCGGCCCGCCATCCCCTCCACTGGCCTTTGGCTTTCCCTGAAGTCTTCGCGAGAGAGGGTCAGTCCGGCTTCGATGTCGTCATCGGCAACCCGCCGTTTAGCGGTGGCCGGCGCCTTACCGGAACACTCGGGGACGACTACCGCGAGTATCTAATCCGGGATGTTGCCGGAGGTCGCCGAGGCAGCGCAGATCTGGTCGCCTACTTCTTCCTGCGCGCGGCCGCGATCCTAACCACACGTGGTTGCCTCGGGTTCTTTGCCACGAACACGATCTCCCAAGGAGATACCAGGGAAGTGGGCCTCGATCGCTTGAGTGAGACCGAATGGATCATCTATCGCGCCGAAAAGACCAGGCAATGGCCGGGGGCGGCCAACGTGGCGATCAGCCAGGTCTGGCTGACACGCAAGTGGGATGGAGCCGCAGTTCTCGACGGCATTCCTGCGCGGCAGATCGACAGTTCTCTGGACAATGCCTCACAGATCGAAGGCAAGCCGTTCGCGCTACAAGCCAACAAGGCGATTGCGTTCCAAGGGTCCATATTGATCGGAATGGGATTTGTCCTGGACAACGCCGAAGCGGCGGAGATCCTCCGACGTGATCCTCGTTGCAGTGCGGTCATCTTCCCGCTGATGAACGGCGAGGACGCAACCACGAGTCCGACCCAAGCGCCCAGTCGCAGTGTCATCAATTTCTTCGATTGGCCAGAAGACAAGGCACGGTCGTTTCCTCTCTGCTGGGACATAGTTGAGCAACGCGTTCGGCCTGAAAGGCAACGACTTGGCCCTGATGGCAAGCACGCACTTCGCCGACCGCTCCCTCGGCTCTACTGGATCTACGGCGACAAGCGCCCGGCGCTCTATCGCGCAGTGACCCCGCTATCTCGCACGTTGGTCATATCAGCGGTGAGCAAGGCGGTGCTGCCTGTCTTCGTTCCCACGGGCACAGTCTGGAACCACGCGCTATTCGTGGTCACTTACGACGACGACTTCCACTTCGGCGTCCTGAGCAGCACGTTCCATTGGTGGTGGGCCGTCAAATACGCGTCGACAATGCGTGCGGACATCCGCTACACGGCAACCGATGTCTTCGAGACCTTCCCTCAACCACAGTTTTCGAGCGATGTGGCTCAGTGCGGTCGAGCTCTAGACGGGCACCGTCGCGGTCTGATGATCCAGAGGAATGAGGGGCTGACCAAGACATACAACCGTCTCAACGATCCGGCGGAGTCATCGGCCGACATTGCTGAGTTGCGCCGACTTCACGTGGCTCTCGACAAAGCAGTTGCAACGACATATGGGTGGGGCGACTTGATGCTCGACCACGGTTTCCAGGCGACGCGTTTGGGAGTTCGCTACACGATTGGCCAGCAGACCCAGATCCAGATCCTGGACAGGCTGCTGGAACTGAACCACCAACGACATGCTCGCGAGGAATCCGATACGGCGACCGGGGTTGGGCTGCCTCGAGGTCGGGTGCGACAGGCTACCGGCCAACTTTCCATATTAGGAGAGGGCTGATCATGGCCAGCGACCAATGACCGGCCTTGTTCCTTCACCCGCAGAAATCCGCGACGAGCTGCTGTCGCTCGTCGTCGGAGATCTGCTCGGACCGGCCGGCGGCGAGGAAGAGGAGATCCCTGGTCACGAACGAGTCCGTGATCGGTATGTGCTCGGCACTCTTGCTCCCAAAGGGACCGTTGCCCTCGATGCAGAACGGTCCGATAGCGAAGAGGCCGTGCACGGCGACGACTCGCTGGGGACCGGAGACCCGGACCCAGGCTCCGGCGGACGGTCCCTCTACGCGTCAAGCGTGGGCGTGTCGTTCGTCGTCGCTTCGACCGTCGCTTCACTCCGCGCCACGGCGGCTTGGGGATCCTATGAAAAGGTCAAACCCGAGGCGGCCGTCGGGGCGTCCGACACAGTCTGGCGCCGTTCGTCGCGCGGAGGCTCCGGCATCATTCCGCTGACGGCGACGGACATAGAGCCCATCGCGCCGGATCCGAGCCAGCCGGACGTGATCATCCGCGGCCGAGTAACGGAAAAGGGCGACCGCCGATTTGTGTCCCTCTTCTTGGTG
>Ga0182027_10010572_pt1 | contig 13107 bp, 12 predicted proteins | sample 712E1DmetaG_FD_121300 | JGI IMG/M metagenome (GOLD analysis project Ga0182027, IMG submission 121300) | Permafrost microbial communities from Stordalen Mire, Sweden - 712E1D metaG (Illumina Assembly) | ecosystem: Environmental > Terrestrial > Soil > Wetlands > Permafrost | place: Sweden...
CGGCTGAGGCACGAGACCGCCGCCGCCCGCGTGCTCCACCCCGTCAGTCGGGGCCACCGTGGTGCCACCGGCATGGCGTCGTTGTCGGCCGTGTCGGGGACCCCCCGTCGGTGAACTGGTTACCCGTTGTCGGCCGTGTCGGGGACCCCCCGTCGGTGAACTGGTTACAAATAGCTGACTTCGGGGGACACCTAAACGTCGACTATCAGAGAGGAGGCTACAGGGTCAAGAACGTTGTCCGCACAATTAGACGAAAGCTTGCGCCCTGGCTGTGGCTTTGAATTGCTCTTTGCTTCACAAAGAACATGGACCTAGGTGTCAACAGCGGACACTCCCTTCGTCTCTGGCGGCGCTATTCTCGACCAAGATACCATTGCGGCTGATACTCGCTCTATCGAAAGCTGCTGGACAAGAACCCCGCCTTGAGCGCATGTACTCGAAGCGGCCTTTGCCCAGCTGTGAGCGACAACGCAGAATACCTGTGCGAATCATTGAACTACCTTCGGGTTCCCCGAATGGTGCCCAAGCGGCGTGCTAGAGTCTTGGCTGGCCCAGGCAGTCGGCCCGCAACCCTGGCAATATCTATCCGGTCCTGGTCGCGCAGGCCAAAGATAGCAATGAGTATGAGATTAAGCGTACCACTTACGGCGGACACGGCGAAAAGTCCAAGCCAGGTTGTGATGCCGAACACACATTTGGCCGAGAGACATATGAAGACTGACGGTAGTGCCGGCACCACTGTGGGGATGAGCACTTCACGAACCCAGGCACTTCCGGGCGTGTGGGTAATGCGCCAACTGAGACGCCAGGTCAGTACGGTGTCCAACCCGAGGGTGGCCAGCAGAGTTGCAGCGGCTGACCCAAACGCTCCCATCCGAAGATAAGCGACAAAGAGAATGGTGAGCAGCAAATTCACCGAGTGCACGATGATCTGCCGCGACGCGAATCCCCTCATTTCTCCCGCCGCCATAAGCGCAGCCGGTCCCATTACATTGAAAACATTGAGGATCGCCACGACCAGCAGGACAGCCATAACCGCCCCGGCCCCTTGATACTTGCCTCCAAGGTAGAGCAGCATCAATTCCTTGTTGAAAACGATGGCAGGTACGGCAACGGCGAGGACAACCCAAGCGTTGTATCTAGCTGTCCGCAAGTACGTATTCCGCAAGCGAGTGGAATCCCCTGTCGCATACAATGCCGCCAGGATGGGGATGAACGGACGGGTGAGGGGATTAATTAGCACGGAAAGTTGCCGCGGGACCATTCCTCCAACGTTGAAGGTCGCAACATCGATCGCCGACGCAAACCGGTTGAGGATAAGTGGATCCATCGCCATCCTGGCTGTCTGGGCGATCTGGTTGACCAGAGTCCATCCCCCGTAGTTGGTGATCTCGCGAGCCAAGGACCAACGGACAGCATTCCAACGGAACCGCTGGGCCGGAATGAGGCGAAGGGAGATTGGGACGGAAATGGCCAGGTTCACGAGGTCACTGGTCACGGACGCAACTATCACCCACAGTACCCGAGTGCTCACGCCGAAAAGTAGGCTGAACAAGACCAGGAATCTTAGAAGTTGGCAACTCACGCCGATCAGATCCTGGAGCACGAGCTTCTGTCGAATGATGAATCCCGACTCAAATGCTGCTGCTGGGAGCTGAAGCGCGGTTGAGAAGACCAGGAGAGCCATCATGATCCGGCTATCCCACAAGCGACTCGGGACGATCCTAATCAGGTGGTCGATGTACCACGCGCCGGTCCACCCCACAGCGAGGAAGGCAATCCCGCCAGCCGCTAACACCGGGAGCATAGTGGAGCAAATGCGAGTAACCTCCTCATCATCGCCTCTGGCGTAGGCAACTGTCACGAAGCGGCCGATTCCACCAGTGAGGACAGTCGAGAGTAGCGGGGCGAACGCCATGATGGCCGCCATCAACGGCACAAGACTGTACTCTTCGGCTGAAATGCGCTTGAGCAGGTACTGCTGCAGCCAGACAAGCACCGAGATGTTCAAGGCTATCGTCACTGCTGAACTCGCAGAGTTGACGAGCACCAGCTTTTTGCTTATTTCAAGCCGCGCCACGATTCGGGGGTACCGTAGTTAGTAAGAGTTCGAGCGGCCACATTGTCCGGCGTCACCATAGCAGGTCCCGGGCGGCTAGGGACCTGCGAATCATACCATTTCATCTTCTTCTGGCGCATTGCGCCTCCTGCCGTGCATCTCGCTGTCGTCTGCCAACGATTCGACGCGGGCTCCGCCCCGGCCCGTGCCTCCGGCATTGTCAGGAAACAGTTGTTTCCGTCGGCTCCAATTCCCGCAGCCGACGTGCTAGCAGCCCGCTTAGCAGATATGGCATCACGCTCCAAAGGCCGTTAGGAATCAGGTCCACCCCTGCCAACCCGACAATGAGTGCGACGCCCGCCAGGTGTGTCCTGTCAGGTTCGTCCCCATGATCGCCCAATCGGTAACGTGCCCAGATAACTGGCCACAGCAAGGAGCCAAAGGAAACCAGGAAGCCAGCGAGCCCGGCTATGCCCAAGGCAAGTATCCAGTACCCGTCCGTGACGGAGACGTCAGTCCCTGCCTCATCGTAGACCCGATTGCGCCCGTTTCCCCATCCAAACCAGATACGCTCGCGCGCGTGTGCGAGCAAGAGGTCCTCGTTGAGAAATCGAAATTCCATAGACCCGCGCCGCTCTTCCGACAATGAGCCAGCGGCGTTGAGAACTCCAGCTACCGGAAACACGTCCGTAGCGCGAAGCAATGGGTAGAGCAGCGTCGCAAGAGCCAGGACGGAAGCCACGAGTAGTTGGCGCCTCGGTCTTGTGAGCGATACCAAGAGAACGCCGACTAGAGCTTCGATTATTGCCCCGGTGCTCCTGCACAGAATCATTACCACAAGTTGGAACCATGCCAGAAGACGAACTGGCAGCCCGAAAAGGTTGCGTCGGGTCCTGCCAAGAACAAATAGTGCCACTGTGGTCGCCACGAAGAAGCGACCCAAGGTGAGCCCGGTTTCCATGAAGACCTTGGGACGATAGCCTCCCCAACGTATCGTCATCTCAAACCCACCCGTGTCGTACCCGTAGACCCAACTGTGAAACTGGGGACTCATGCGCATTTCGACGACGGCAAATGGACAGTAAATGAGCCCTGCAGCGGCCAGAGCCACCAGAACTCTCTCAACGTCGCCGGCGTCTCGAACAAGTGAGTATCCCAAATAGAGGGCCAAGAGGCTTGGAAAGAACTCAGAGACGCCCACGAAGATCCCATCCTTCAGAGTCATTGCGCGGAGGACACTTCCTCCTTCGCCTCCGAGGATTATCGCATCGCTGTTGGTCAATCCGGTGATAGCGCCGCCGACGATGGCAAGAACTGCGAAACATACAATCCACTGGCTTTTCGACAGCCTGCTTAATCTCCGCGGACACCGCAGCAGACAAGCAACTAAAATGCACAAATAGGGCAGATTCTGCTTCCCAAGTTGGGGGAGAAGGGGAAGCTTGAAGGCAGCCCCCACTGGAAGAAACATGTCGCTGCCCAAGAGAACTAGTAGAGCGGCGGTCAGCGGACGCATAACGAAGAAACTCCCAATCGACAAGGGGACAAAGAGGGCTAAAATGGCCAGAGCTAAAGTGCTGGCCATGGCTGCAGGCCGAAAAGGTTCATTGGAACTGCCATGCTTGCCCCCTTCCCAGGGTTGAAGCGGGCCTCCCGGTCTAGAATTCTCTGCGAGACAGCCAAAACCTGGGCATCCTGCGGGTATGCCTGCACCAACGGGGGCGAGCGAGTGAGCCTCGTCCCACCAAGGCCGCCGTCTTTGGGGCGCAATTCTTCACACCGCAGTCGGCCCGGCGATGACCTCCTGCCCCTCGACAATTGGACCGTTTCCACGAAAGTTCCTTGGGTCAGGGCCAAGTGCTCCACGCCAACCCCCTGGCGGCTCTGGACCATCTTCGGCGTGGACACGCCGGGCCTCCGGATATCTTCGCCAACCGTTGCTTCCAGCGGGACCATGGCGTTTCGCATCTGATGAGGGCGAAGGGTAGCCCATCGCGGGGTGCCTGGCAATGGTGAGAGGACCTGGTGGGAGGAATGGATCGTAGGACTGGATGCCATTTCGGTCGTGCATTCACTAGTGAAGTCGTCCCAGACTCGCCACGGCTGCCACGTGAATGGGGATGCTCTGCGCTCGGGTCCTCGCGGATCTTGCGTGGCCCATTTCTTCTTCGGCCGCTCGTTCGATATGTGGACTGACCGGTGCCGTAAACACTTTGCACAAACAGAGGTGCTTAGCACTACTGATTCAGAAAGTTGCCAGTCCATCGAGGAATCGGCGACAAGATGGGTATGGAATACCAGCTCGATTCTTCTGGTCAGCGCCGGCTTCGTAGGTACCTGGACCGAATCGGCGCGGTTCTGAACACCCTTCCACAACGCCGGGCGTTTGCCACCTACGCTATCGGCCTGATGAGCGATGGGGAGCGCAAGAGTGCCGAGCCCATGGCGGCGCGGCTTTGCCCCGACCCCACGCGCGTGAACGCCGAGCACGAGCGTCTGACGTACTTCACCCGGAGCGCCGACTGGAGCGACCGCGACGTTCGCCGCGAGGCCGCTCGCTACGCGGTGTCGGCGATGACAGCGCGCCAGCCGATGTCGGCCTGGATCATCGACGACACGGGGTTCATCAAGCAGGGCACACACTCGGTGGGCGTTCAGCGCCAGTACACGGGATCGGCCGGCAAGATCGTCAACTGCCAGGTCGGAGTGAGCCTGACCCTGGTGACATCGTCGACGCACATGCCGGTCGACTCCGCACTGTACTTGCCCGAGAGTTGGACGAGCAATCCGGAACGGCTCGCCGAGGCGCATGTTCCCAAGGATGTGACGTTCAAGACCAAGCCCGAACTGGCCTTGGACCTCATCGAGCGCCGACGCTGACGGCTTTCCCCACGGCCTGGTGTTGGCGGACAGTGCCTACGGCGACAACATGGAGTTTCGTCGCCGCCTCCGATGCCTCGGACTGGACTACGCCGTGGGAGTGCATAGCCCGACCACCATCTGACGACTGGACCGGCTCGGTCGACGCATGGGCGAGCCCGTCGCCGTCGGTGACCTCGCGGTCGCGGTCGGTCGGCGTGGCTTTCGCCGTTCGACGTGGCGAGCTGGGAGCAAGGAGAAGCTCTCGTCCAAGTTCTACGCCGAGCGCGTCGTGCTCGCGCAGGACGACGGCATCGACCCCTCCAAGCGCGAAGCGGTGTGGCTGCTGATCGAGTGGCCCGACGACGAAGATGAGCCGAGCGAGTACACCGTCGCGACGCTGCCGGAAACGATGACTCGGCGGCAGCTTGTGCGCCGTGTGAAGGAATGGTGGCGAACCGAGCGCGTCTATGAGGACGCCAAGGGTGAGCTTGGTCTGGACCACTACGAAGGCCGCTCGTTCCGAGGCTGGAACCATCACGTCTCGGTCGTACTCTGCTGTTTCGCCTTCATCATAGCCGAACGCGAGCACGCCTTTCCCCTCTCGGCCGGCAGAGCCGCCGCCGGGCAAGCGCGTCGTCGTCGAAACGGTGCACTCGAAAGCACGCCCGGAGCGCCACTTCGCCGACTCGCTCATCACCATTCGCCTTGCCATCGCACGGGTGCTGACGACATGGTTGCCACGATATCCCCTTTGCCACCGTCCCAGAAAACCGCCCAGCACATATGGTGCATGTGCCACACTGATCGCCGACGGACCCACTCATTTTTCAACCAGTAGTGTTAGCCAGCAATGGCTCGACCGCCTTGATCTCGTTCGTCTTGTCCGGTACCCGGACCTGCCCTACCACCAGTCCCTCACGATGGAGCACAGCGTTCACCAGATGAAATGGCTTCTCCGAGCCGTCCCCGCTGCCACGCAACGTCTTGCCGTCGATGGCGAGCCCCTGGTCGCGAAAGGCCGATTGCTTCGCCAACCACCCTCCAACCTCCCGCTCCATCGCCACCACGTCGATCTCCCCCATGATGCGCCGGAAGGTGTTCGCGCTGGGCGCTCTCTGGCGCCAGCCTCCCAGGCGGCGCAAGGTGCTCTTCGATTGGTCGCTGGCCCACTGGGCGATTGCCTCCACGCTCTGCGCCCCGGCCAGCGTCGCACACACCGAGATGGCCATCACCGTCACCAAAGAATAGCGAATGCCCCGGCGCTTGCGCGGGTCGGGCAGGCGGCGCAGTACCTGTATCAAGTCGCCTCGGCCGTCCAGCGGTAGTCGAGTCAGATCCAGCTTGATCATGTCGTGTACCTCCTGTGCGGGCTTCTCAGTCGCGGCCAGTGGGGCGCACAATCGCTCAAAGGCATGGGGCTGCAACGGATAGACGAGCACCGCCTTCGGCTGTCCGTTGGGCTGGTAACTCGCTCCCCGCCTGGAGAAGCCGTGCGTCTGTCCTAGGTAGATCCAGTTGCTTGCCCGGTAGCAGGTACCGCGAAAGCGGGACACGTCGACGAAGGTCTCGGCCAGCAGCACTGGGTAGCCGAACCTTGCCTGCCAGTCCAAAGCCAGGCGACGCAGGTTGGCCCCCAGCACCCGTGAAGCCAGGTGTGCCAGCTTGACCCACGGCAAAATCAGAAAACGGACGTTCTGCACCACCCCCGGCAGGCGCTTCGCCTTGGTCATCACATCCCAGCCCAGACGCTCATCCCGCGGCGGGTTGTGCAGGGCGGCCGCCCCCCAAGCCAGCAGCGCCACCAACTCGCCCCCGATGAACGCGGCATAACGCAGCGATTGACCCACCAGCGATGGACAGCCCAGGTAGTGGTAGCGCTCCATGTGCAGACGCCACCCGCGCGCCTCCGCCTGCGCAATCAGGCGGACATCCAGCGGTCCGGTCAGTTCCGCCGGGCACGGCATCTGGGGCATCAGCTCCAGCAGCGCCCGCTCTGCGCAACTAAACCGTCGGCGCGCAGTTCGCTCCACGGCCGCTCTTTGCGGTTCCGGCAGGCGAATCATTCCCCGCCGGTGCAGGCGGTCCATGAGCAACCGGCACGAGGTGATCGCAAGCGCACCGTCGGCGCTTCGCCATCCGAAGCGCCGGCACACCGCTTCCGCCATCTCCGCGTACGAGGCAGCCTTCAGCCCGTCGACGACACGCTGGATGCGGGAGAATTCGCGGCTACCAAACACCAAACCGCGATAGACGACCACCCGACGACCTCCACCCGAGGTCGGCTATGCGATGTTTGCCATACCCCAGACGGTGGCATAGCCACGCGCAGTAGTTCAGCCTTTTGTACCGAACCCCTCGTGCTCTATTCAGATTCCGCCGACTTCGGCGTGGTCCTGCCACCGAGGTGCCGCCCATGGCCCCCGCCCGAGGCCCACCGTTCTGGCAAAGCCGCGTCCGCCGCCGCCGCTACGGCGAGCCACCCGACGCGGCCGAGACGTAGGCGGAGTCCGCAGCCGCTGCTCCGATGGTCCCCTGCCAGCCGCACCGCTTGCCAACGCGGAGAGGCATCCGTCTGCCCTGAGACGCGAAATCGGTCCGCCTGGCCTCGGGTTCGCACGTGGATCCAGCTGCCCTCGCCCTTTTGGCCGGACTTCCAGGCCGCAGATCCTCAGCCTGCCATCGCACCTGACACGCCCAGAACGCGTCTATATGAGCTACGGCCCGCGAGGCCGTGCTCGATCACTTGGCCTTGCTCACCTCGCTTCACGACGTCAACGTCAGGCTTTGGGCCTTTCTCGACCAGCACTATCACCAGGCGGGAGGTTCCCCCCATCAGGGTCCTCCAGAGGACTTGGTCTATTTCATGACTTCACCTCTTTGTTCTGCGCCCATGCCGGGCGCACGAACTCCCGGCGGTCTGCCGCCGAGAGTTCGGTGCCTTCAGCCGGACCCCCAATTCAGGTAGGCACCCCTTCTTGTACCGCCTCTGTGTCCTCTGCGCGCCCCCCGTGGTAGAAGAGCAGGCTTTCACTCGCCGGCATGACTGAGAAACTCCCGACAGCGAACGGATCGTCACGCAGCCCGGCCCCGAAAGGAGGGGTGCCGAGCGTCGCCAGCACCATTCCGTTCAACCGTTCGGGCATCGAGGGCCAGGAAATCGGCCACATGAGCCAGTCGGTTTCCATCGGCCAAATCGCCGGCGACCAGAGTTATTCCCGAAAATGCCAGGCGCTGCTCGAACAGGTGCTGGGCGCGCCCAAGGTTCTGCTGACCACATCCTGCACCCACGCGCTGGAGCTGGCCGCGCTTCTCCTCGACATCGGGCCGAATGACGAGGTCATCGTGCCGTCCTTCACCTTTGTCTCCACGCCCAACGCATTCGTTCTGCGCGGCGCCCGCATTCGCTTCGCCGACGTTCGTCCTGACACTCTCAATCTCGACGAGAACCAGGTCGAGCCGCTGATCAGCCCGCGCACCCGGGCGATCGTTCCGGTTCACTATGCCGGTGTCGGGTGTGAGATGGACGCCATCCTGGCGATTGCGCGTCAGCACGGCATCGCGATCGTCGAAGACAACGCCCACGGTCTTTTTGGCAAGTACAGGCAGCGCTGGCTGGGAACCTTCGGGGCTCTCGCCACCCAAAGCTTTCATGAAACCAAGAACATCACCTGCGGCGAGGGCGGGGCACTGGTGGTGAACGACCCTGCCTTCATCGAGCGGGCCGAGATCATGCGCGAGAAGGGAACCAACCGCAGCCGGTTCTTCCGCGGCCAGGTCGACAAGTACTCCTGGGTGGACATCGGTTCGAGTTACGTCATGAGCGACGTCTTGGCCGCGTTCCTCTACGGTCAACTGGAGGTCTGGCGGCAGATTCAGGAGAAGCGCAGGAGCATCTGGCTTCGCTACGACGCCGAGCTTCGCGATTGGGCCGCAGCCCGCGACATCCGTTGCCCCATTGTGCCTGACGCCTGCGAGCAGGCCTATCACATGTACTACTTGATTCTCCCTTCCCTGGAGATTCGCCAAGCCCTGATTGCCTTTCTCAAAGCCCGCGGAATCCTGGCGGTCTTTCACTACCTGCCGCTGCACCTGTCGCCCATGGGTCAGAAACTGGGTGGGCGCCCCGGCGACTGCCCAGTGACCGAAACCATGAGTGACCGTCTGCTTCGGCTGCCGTTCTTCAATTCCCTTGATCCCGAATCCCAGAGGCGGGTTATCCATGCCATCCACGATTTCAAGTTCTAGCGAGGGCATAGACATCTCGGTGGTCGTGCCGGTGTATCGTGGCGCGCCCTTCTTGCGCGAGCTGCATCGCAAGCTGGTGGCCACCATCGAGCCGCTGGTCGCGCGTTTCGAGATCGTGCTGGTCGAGGACGGCGGCCCCGACGAATCGTGGAGCATCATCGAAGACCTCGCGCGACAGGATGGGCGCGTGCGCGGCGTGGCCCTGAGTCGCAACTTCGGTCAACACCACGCTATCACCGCGGGCCTGCGCCACGCGCGCGGACAGTGGATCGTGGTCATGGACGGCGATCTTCAGGATCCGCCTGAAGAGATCGCCAAGCTATGGGCCAAGGCGCAGGAAGGGCACGACTGCGTGCTGGCGCGCCGGGCGCGCCGGGACGATGCCTCCAGCAAGCGCCTGTCGTCGTGGCTGTTCTACAAGGTCTTCAATTATCTGGCCGACCTCAACTACCGGTACGACGGCACAGTGGCGAACTTCAGCATGATTTCGAGACGCGTCGCCGACGCAATCAACGGCATGGGCGAAGCAGTTCGCTTCTACGGAGGCTTTCTCACCTGGACGGGTTTCCAAAAAGCCTACGTCGACGTCACCCACGTTCGCCGTCCTTCGGGCGAGTCGGGCTACACCTTTTTCAAGCTGATGAAGCTCGCCACCAACATCATTCTGGCACACTCGAACAAGCCCCTGCGGCTTTGCGTGTATGCGGGTTTGCTGCTGTCTACACTCTCCTTTGCGGGCGGGCTGGTGCACATCGTGCGTGTGGTTGTGCACGGCTCTCCCGTGATGGGATGGACCAGCCTCATCGTGTCGGTCTGGTTCAGCACCGGCGCGATCATTTCGGCTTTGGGCATCCTGGGCCTGTACATCGACCGCATCTTTACCGAGGTCAAGCACCGGCCTCTCTACCTCGTGCGAAAGACCACCTTCGATGAATGATCCGGACGCGTACTCTGCTCTCGACAGCCAGCGTTTCGGAATCCGGGTTTTTCGCGCAGGCCCGGATAATGTCGAGGCGGTTGCAGAACTAATGCAGTTCGCGCGCTCCGGGGATGTGGATCTGTTGATCCTGCGCTGCCCGGTCGCCGCGGTTGCGGCTGCGCAGGAGTTGGAACGTGCCGGGTGCTTCCTGGCCGACACGCTGGTCTACTATCGCGGCCCGACCAGCGGCTTTACGGCGTCGCCGACTCTCCCTGGATGCATCCGCCTTGGCCAAGAGGCGGACCGCGCGGCCTTGGAAGGAATTGCGCGCGCGTCGTTTACCGGATTTTTCGGGCACTACCATGCGGATCCTCGTCTCGACCCGGTCGCTGCCACCGAGGGCTACGTGCAATGGGCCAGCTCGGCCCTGGACGATGCAGCGTCGCTGGTGCTGGTGTCCGAAACCGGGGGCCGCCTGTCGGGCTTCCTCACGGCCAAGAAGCTCAACGCGAAAACCTGGGAGATCCTGCTCAACGGCGTGGCGCCCGAGTTCCAGCGCAGAGGGATCTACGCGGCGTTGTTTCGCGAGGTCGGATGCCGCGCGCGCTTGCAAGGCGCCAGCGAGGTCCTGGTCTCAACCCAGCTGGCGAACCTCGCGCCGCAGAAGGTCTGGACCCGCGCCGGCCTCGAACTCGACCACGCGCTCTACACCTTCCACTGGTGGAAGGCCTGAACCGACGACGTCTCATCCTCGGAATGCCGGCTTTTTCACCATAGAGTTCAACCGAGATCACATAGCCCGACCGGAAATAGGCTCTCTCGACACAAATCATGGTCGGCTCCCATTTCTGCGGCATACAAGGACGCGATGAGATAAACTGTACCGCCATGATCGGGACCGGCCTTGCAGCAGACGCCACAAGCGCCTGGCTCCGTCGCACGGCAACCCCCTTTGACCGCGTTCCCGATGGTTCTGCGAGCGAGCAACTCTCATGACTGGTAGGCGCCCCTTGGTCGTGGGTCTGGATGCCTTCGCAGGGATAGGCTTGAGGGCCTCCGTCTGGCTCTGGGGCCTGATGGCGGTGGGGGCCGTCTTTCTCACGACTCTGGGGAACGATGAGGCATGGGTCCTGAACGGTCTCAAGAGCTACCTCACGCCTCCTGTCCCGGCTCTCAGCTCGGAACCGGTTTCCACTAGCGGTGGCCTTTTCGCCCTGGTCAACCTCGCCATCGAGTACGCATTCGGGAGCCGGGTGTGGGCTCATCGTCTCTTCTCCTTGGCCTGCCTATTCGCCCTCGTGGGCCTCGCGTCGTGGCAGGGAAGGGCGCGGCGCCAACAGGCGCGCCTCGACTACATTGCGATCGCCCCCTTGCTCGCCGTTCCGGGCACGGCAGAGGTCGGCACGGCGGCCATCGGCACCTCCACAGGGGTCACGCTGTTGGTCCTGGCAAGCTGGTTCTGGAGCGGGTCGCAGGCGCCGCGGAGCGGCCGCATCGTTCTCTGCGGGATCCTGTTTGGGCTGAGCGCCAGCTCAAGGTTTGACTTGGTCCTGTTCGCTCCCGCGCTGCTTCTGGCTGCGAGCGTTAGCCTCCCTGAGAGGTCGGGGTTCCGGCTGCGCATTCCCTGGGCGGCGCTCTGGGTCGTCGCCATCGGACTCGCCCTGTTTGTCGCCAGCCAGATGCTCATGAAAGCGGCCGCGCATCCCATCGTGATGGCCAGACTGAACGTGCAAGAGACGATGGCCGTCACCGGCCTGAGCACCTCGTTCATCGACTACCCGAGGCTCCTCAACCGCGTTCTCATCGGAACGGGTTTTGGGATCCCAGCGATCCTGATCCTTGGCTCGGTGGCCGCGTTTTGGGACCCGCCTTCGGATCGGGAGCCGAAATCGACAGGCAAACGTCGCTTTCTGGCTCTCATTCTCGCGATGGCCTGGGTCCTCTGGCTGGGTTGGGTTCTCCGCGCCCCGATTCCGCACCTGAGATATCTCTGGCCTTCGCTGGCGTTGTTCGGAATCCTGGGCGGCGCTGGGCTCTCTCAGATTCACCACGGGTACTCGCTACGCGGCGAATCGTGGCGCATGGCGGCGTGCAAGTTGATCGCCCTGGTCCTGGTCCTGGGGGGCGCTGCCGGCACTTTCCGATCGCTCGTCGTGGGCGAGAGCGACTACCTGAGCTGGGAGTGGTCACGCGAGATGGGCGTCGACTACTTTCGCAGGTTCCAGCATGCAAAGGACCAACACGCCGCGATCGCGTACCTGAGGAACGAGATCCCCAAGGATGCGACTGTCCTCGCGTACATTCCCTTTTCGCTTCGCTACCTCGGTGAACGCCCGGTCATCAACACGGACGACCCGGTCTTTATCCCACACGTCAGCGGACGCAGGACGTTTCTCGTGCTGACGCCTATGGTCGGGACGTATCTGTACCTTCCGCCCGAAACCTTTGCCTGGATCGAGACCCACGCCCGGCTCAAGGCCGAGTTCGGCAGGTACTCGCTCTACGAGCTACCAGATGGCCCTCCCGAGGACGCCACTGTGCTTCGCGTGGCCCGGACCAACTACGAGCACCACCCTCAGTCACGACCCTGGTTCGGCCGCAGCCCGGGTCGGGAGGGCGCCGTCACAGGACAGGCTGCATCTGCCGCAAAGCGATGAATTTGACTGCGAGTAGTGTCCAGAAAGCTATCGCACGAATTCTCGCATGGATTCGCAAAGATGAGTGGTTTGGATCGGCATGGGTGAACTGGCAGGCTGGTGAGCGTGATCTCGCTATCTGAGGGCGTGGTGGGCAGGGAAAATGAGGGGATTCCCGATTCCGGTTCCCGCACGCTGTAGGGATCGGCGGGAAGCGGAAGCGGGAATCGGCCTCCGGCTACCGGGAGGCGAGGAGGTAGCCCGCTGCGGTCTTGCGGACGCGGCCTTCGGCGGTGAGGGTCGCGAGGGCCTGGCAGGCGCTCGTGTTGCGGACGCGGCAGGCGCTGCGGAGTGCAGGCAGCGAGAGCGGCGTGGTGGTTGCGGTC
>Ga0182027_10010573_pt1 | contig 13105 bp, 9 predicted proteins | sample 712E1DmetaG_FD_121300 | JGI IMG/M metagenome (GOLD analysis project Ga0182027, IMG submission 121300) | Permafrost microbial communities from Stordalen Mire, Sweden - 712E1D metaG (Illumina Assembly) | ecosystem: Environmental > Terrestrial > Soil > Wetlands > Permafrost | place: Sweden...
CACTGATATTCATAGTAGCGCCTGTAATATAGTTGGAATTATCTGATGCCAGAAACAATGCCAGATCAGCGACTTCTTCCGGCTGTCCCAGGCGTTGGAAGGGGACGGCATTTTTAAATCGCTGCTGTGCTTCGGCAGGCATGCTTTTAGCTAAATCAGTGTCAATTGATCCCGGAGCAATGGCATTTACGCAGATATTGTATTGGGCATAGTGATAGGCAATATGGCGCGTTAATGCGACCATGCCGGCTTTGGAAACCGCATAGCTCGGCGAAGCATTAGGGTGCGGGAGTCTTGCCATTTGCGAAGTAATATTGATAATTTTCCCATAGTTTTTCGCGCATAAGATTGGCAGCACGGCCTGACTTAAATAGAACGTGCCATGCAAATTAACATTAATTACACGATGCCATTCTTCCAGTGTGAGGATGTCAACGGGAGTTCTGGTAATTGTGCCTGCGCAATTGACTAAAATATCTATAGTGCCGAATATTTCCAATGTTCGCGCAACTATTTTTTGAGAAAAATCAGGTTCGGCTATATCACCGAAAATAATTTCTACGTTGCCGCAAATTTCGCGAATTTGTTTTTGTGCCTCCAACAGCCGTTCTTCATGCAGAGCAACAAGCAGTAACGATGCGCCGTTTTCTGCAAACTTTCGCGCTATTGCGTATCCAATCCCGCGTGATCCGCCTGTTATGATTGCAACTTTATTTTTTAACATCCAACAACCTTATAGCTAAAAGTATTTTTAATTGATTTGAGCAACAATCAGTTCGTTAAGTCGTTCCGTAGTTTTCATCATCTCGTCTTGGGATCCGAATTTGATAAAAACAATCCCAAACTTTGTGGTTAAAACATCCATAACCTTATCGCCTGGTTTCCACCACATTAGCTTATCAATAATCATGCCGTCAAGAGATGGATGAAATACAACATCTTTGAGAATGCCTGCGCGTGATGCCATAACGCAATGACGTGTAAAAAATCCCCTGGGGCGTTTGTGAGTCAAACCTGAACAATCCAACCCCGCGGCAGCTCTGACTATCCATGTTGAATAATCAATTCCTGTAGCGTGTTCAACTAACTTTATATAGAGGTCTCCAGGCGCGCGGCGGCAAATTTCAATAATAACCGGTTCTTCTTCTCTTAATATATATTGAATATGAAAGATGCCTGTTTTTAGCGAAAGCAAAGAAGCGATTTTCTCCGATTCAGCGCACAATTTATTTTCCACTTCAGGCGAAACGATGCTTGGTGTGGAAGCTGCCGACACCATGTAAGGATTCAAAAAATAATGTTCATTATCAGAAAAGAAAAATACGACTCGTCCATTTACCAAAAACGCCGAAAAACCATGCCGGCTGCCAGTAACAAATTCTTCCACGACAATGCGTTTTGTCCGTAAAATGGTAAAGACCTTATCAATTGCCGCTTCGGCTTCAGCCATCTTATTGATTGTAGAAATTCCCTTGCCGCCAGTGAGATCCACCGGTTTAATAATAACCGGAAATGGAAACGATTCTATTCCGGCTAAAGCATCTTTCTTGTTTGTGAACCCCATTGCCTTGGGCGTCGCAATGCCATGCTCAGAAGCAAACTGCCGGTACAGGTCTTTGTGATGGATTGTTTGTGCGACTTTGTATGGATCATGTCCGGGCAAACCCAACTTTTCCGCGGTGTATGCTGCGGAAAGCGCGGAAAAATCGTTACAGCAGGCACAGATGGCGGAAATTTTCAAAAATTTTGCGAGACTAAGAATAGCATCGCGATCGGAAAAATCAGCCATTCTGTATTCATCGGAATAGCGATGACCAAGTTCATCAGGGCGATTGCCGCTTGTAATCACATAAAAACCGAGTTTTTTCGCCGAGAGAATCAGAGGTATATCGGCATAACCGCCGCCAGCGATAAGAAGTTTTTTTTTATTGCTTTTCATTAATAATCCGCAAAACAACGCCTCGATAAAATTTTATAAAGAATCATTTTTGACATAAACTTGTGTCCGGTCTTCTACAACATAGAGAGGCTTTCCTCTTGTTTGATTAAGAACCCAGCTGATGTAAATACACAGAATGCCCATTCCGAAAAGAATAATTCCGAACAAGACGAGTACTGAAACAATTACATGGGTCCATACGGCGGAAGCGTAATCAAATAAAAAATAGCGAATAAAAAACGCTAATCCAAAACAAAAAGCGGAAACAGCCATAAAGGACTTGAACTGGAAGCATATTTTCAAAGGCATGTTGGAGTAAGAAACAATAATATCCATCGCCAGTAATAATTTACGAAAGAGAGTATAACTTGATTTGCCTTCAGCGCGTCTGCTATGAGCAATGTCTATGGTTGTTATTACGAAGCCTGCCCGTCGAACCAGAAGAGAAAAAACCGCGGGCTGTTCAGATAGTGTTTTAACAACATTGACAACCTTGCGGGCGTAGATTCCAAAATTTGCTTGGGCTGAGTCACTTTCCTGATCTGTTATATAACCGAAAAACCAGTGAAATAAACGAGAAGACAGACGTTTTAAAAATCTATCCTGCCTTTCAACCCTGCGGCCGACAACAATGTCATGTCCCTCATGCGCTTTTGCCCACAGCCGTGGAATTTCTTCAGGACGATCCTGCAAATCACAATCCATTATTACCAGCCAATTTCCGCGCATAATGTCTACACCCGCCATAATGGCTCTGTGCTGGCCAAAGTTTCTTGACATTTTTAGACCGATTACTCTTTGATCGCGTTGTGCCAACTTGTTGATCAATTTCCACGGACGGCCGGGGCCGCAGTCATCAACAAAGATGAGCTCAAAACTGGCCGGAATCAATCTTGCCGCAGCGGCAACTCTTTCATAAAGAGGCACAAGAGTGGTGTTGCTTCCATATACCGGCACAACAATGGAAATATCAGGATTATCAATCATAAAAAATATTTCAGCTCAAGAATTTGTTTTTTCATAATCATTAATTAAAAAAGCGTATAGATGAATGGAGAGACAGCAGTGCTGCCGCCGAATATCATTAACAAACCCAGCAAGAGCAATACAATGATTATTGGCGCCAGCCAGAATTTTTTCCGCTCCTTCATAAAAAGCCAAATGTCTTTTAAGAAATCCATTTAATCCGTCATTTATTCTAATTTTTTTAAAATTTCCTGCGCGACTATCCTGTTGAGTTTCTTTGAAGCATGTGTGTCATTTTTATTTATTATTCTTTCATTCACAGGAAGGTCTTTTGCCAGTTGAGAAACGTTGATAACACTTGTTTTATTAGCTTTAAAAAAATTGACAATATCATTTAAATACATAGAATCACTCATTTCAATATCAGCCAAGAAAGGAAATACTATTACGATAAGTTGAATAGAGTTTTCTCTGGCATAATCCACGAACAATTTAAGATCATCCTTGTGTTTTGATAATATACTGTCATTTTTATAAGCCTTGGTTAAGTAAGTTATATACGGCATGCCAAGATATTCTCTTGGATATAACCAGTAGATATAATTTAAAAGATAAGAACCGGAACCAATTAATATCAAAAATTTATTCATATCCGGGGGGGGGTGAAATCCTTCAAATACCCATCCATTATTCGCGGCAGCGCCTTCAATATCATTTCCGCAATACTGTAGAATTATTTTCTCAGGTTTGATTCTGGTCGAATAGATGAAATCTTTCATCACATTATATTCATCTATAGAATCCAGATTAGGCTTGCTTATGTTTATAATAGAATATTTCTTCCCCGTTTTATTGAGTTCCCTGCCGACAATATTAGAAAATCTGTCATCCACAGAATTCAAGCCGTGGCCGGCGGTGAATGAATCGCCCACAAACAGGAGAACAGGGTAATTATAGTCAGGTTCATTGTCTCTGAAGCCTAAAGAGTTAATCGGCTTCCAGTATTTCGCGTACCATAATCTGGAAGCTAATGTAAAATCGGCGGAATGAGATCTGGGAATAAACATGAATACCGCTTCGAATAATATAAAAGTTATGAAAATCGAGAATAAAACAGTGGCTGCATTTGCTATGATTTTACTAACCTTTGCATCTATGAAAATAATTTTGAATAGTTTCAAGCTTTCAATAAAAATCAGGAAAAGTAAAAACAATCTGAAATAAACCGCTAATCCCGCAGGATAGAATAGCGGCAAAATAAAAATCGATATCAGCAGGACAATTATTATCAAGCTTTTTAATAATATTTTTTTCATATCAGTCTTTTAAAAGCGTTAATCAGTTCCCAGTATCTTGGATTAGTTTTTATTTGTGACCGGATGCAATAATGCATATTTCACATAATGATAGCAGGAAATTATGTTTATTAGAATGACAATTTCCGTTCACGCTCCTAATCCTTTAAGGGCTCGCAGGATAACTCCGTGTATGTTCCCCTGATAGTATCCATCTCTCGACGCAAGAAAAAATACTCATTGTAAGGCCTGTCGTCGGTAATCGTTATTTGCCTGTCGTCGTTTAGTAATTCCGCAATGGGAATCTCATTTTTTAATATAAGTTGGATAAATCCTTCAAAAGTATTGACTTCATCAGCCTGATACCATTCTGTAATATCTCTTTGGGCGGTATCAGGTATTCTGGAGATCATCGTCTGAACGGATGGGACATCTATCGGGCTCATGGAAGCGAGGAAGTGTAATCCCCAGCCTTCCACCGATTTATAAATTCTGATGTACGGGAAGGAATTGAATAAGGCTCTTGCTGCAGCTTGGGCAATTTTGAGTTCACCGCACGGGAACCATTGCTGAAGGATGCCTTTTTGTTTAAGGCGCTTTTTAACCAGATTATAGAATTCTTCAGAATATAAAAGACTTGACCCGGCTGATTCCAGAGGAGGAGGCGGGTCTATTGTGATTACGTCGAAGGTCTCCTTTGTTCTACTCAAAAATCTCCTGCCGTCGTCTATAATAATTTTGCCGTTGGGATTTTTCAAGATAGATCCGGCATCGGCGAAATAATATCCCATGGCGTCCTTGACGCTCGGCACAAGTTCTACAGCCGTCGCTTTAATGTTCCAGCTTAGCGCGGAACGGTAAGTCGTGCCCATGCCCAGGCAGATAACTAACGCGGATTCGGGCTTGCCGTCGTGAAAAGCAAGAGGCAGATGAGCCATCATTTTAGTTATCGGTTTTAAGCTTGTTATTCCGATACCGTTGACTAAAAGTTTTTTTTGCATTCCCTCTCCCATGGAAATGACGGTAGCGGTATAATCTCTGCGCACGACGCTGTCTTTCTGCAATACATAAAAATCTTTTGTGATATTATCTTCCGGGAATACATAAACATCTTCGTAGCTGATATTTATGAAGGTTGATATCAAAACCAAAGATACGGCAAAAGCAGTCATGATAACCAGTCGCTTTTTCTTAAATAGAAATCTTTTATAATACGCCGCCAGAAATAACAGAAAAGGTATGCCTAATATTATAAGTGAAAATTTTACACCTAATTTTGGCAACAAGACATATGAAGCAAAAAGAGGGCCTGCTACGCATCCTGCTATATTGACAGCGTATGCCCTGCCGGCTTCACGAGGTCTTCCGGAAGAATATTCATCAATTAATTTTGGCGTTAAATAACCCAAAGCGGCGCAAAAAGGGAATATGCTTATCAGGACCACGGGAATGCTGATTATCAGCCTGGGATCGTTCATTACTATGGGCAAGAAAGAAAAAACGGCAAGACAGGCCAGAATATCTCCGGTAGCCAAAACTCTTTTTCTGTCGATTTGCAGCCGGTAAATAAATGAACCCAGCCAAATGGCCAAAAGGTAGACGGTCAAAAGAGCGGCAAAGGAATATATCGTAGTCAGCATAACGGGCGTGAAAGTTCTTACCCATACCACTTCCATAGCCATGGAAGTAAATCCCGTGAGTAGAAGAAGCCCATATATAAAAGCATTATTTTCTGTTGTAGTGTTTTTTCCGGCGGAAAACTTATCATTAGCTGATTCGGTGTTTTCTGAGATTATGTGTTTATAAGGGTAGCGTATGCTTATGACGATACCGGCAATAAAAACCAGGAAATTGAAAGATGCGGCAATCAACAATGAATTATAAAAACCAGCCAGCTCTATTAGAACAAGAGCTGTCAGCAATGTGCCGCACATGGCGCCAATAACATTGGCTAAATAAAGATAACTGAAACCGGAAGTATTTTCCTTATCCATACTTTTTATAAAGGACATCATGAAAGGGTAGGTGAAGCCCATCAAGATACACCAGGGCAGTACCGAAATTGATATTATAACGTCCGATAGGAAAAGGTATTTAAAGGAATTCATTTCTCCGGCGGAAAGAAGTGAGAGTTCTCCCAGAGAAAAAAGTCTGGGAACGGCGAAAGCGCTCAAGCCGATAAAAAATTCGGTTAAAGCATAAAATATAATAGGCGATATCTTATAACGATTAGTCAGTCCCGTAATCAATCTGCCGCCGAAAAACGAGCCCAGGGAAAGCCCCAGCATGAATACGGAAATAATCACGGATAATACCGGCGTGATGGTTCCAAAAGAGGCGTACGCCATTCTCACCCAGACTACCTGGTACAGCAGGCCGCAAAAGCCTGAAAGAAAGAACAATGCGAATATTATTTTATTCAGTCTTTGAGGCATTATATTATTCCTTTAACTGCTATGGCAGATTGAATCCCGCGACTTGCAATCCCCCGGCTCCTGCCGGGGGTTCGCGCCGTTAGCCGCGGGAGGTCGCGTTGTTAATGGGAGCCTCCGGCTCCTGCCGGAGGGGGCTCCACTTTGTATCAGACGTTGAAACGGAAAGTTATAATATCGCCGTCCTGCACGATATATTCTTTTCCTTCCAGGCGCAGGCGTCCAGCCGACTTTACCTGAGCGGGCAAGCAGCCGTGGGCGATGAAATCGTCATAATGAATGACTTCCGCCTTGATAAAGCCGCGTTCGAAGTCATTATGGATGGCGCCGGCGGCTTTGGGAGCCTTGGTCTCCACAGGAATTACCCAGGCCTTGACTTCATCCTCTCCGACAGTAAAAAAGGACATGCGTCCCAGCAGAGAAAACGCCGCGCGGATAATCCGGCCGAAAGCCGGTTCGGCAATACCCATCGAATCCAGAAATTCTTTTTGATCGGTGGCGTCCAGTCCGGCCATTTCAGCCTCTATCTTGCAGCAGATTCCCATAACCGGTTCTTTTAATTTTGCCCCTTGGGCAAATGCGTCGGCAAAGGAAAGATTATCTTCGGCCACGTTGACCACGACCAGTTCCGGCTTGATCGTCCAGAAAGAAAAACTCCGCAGAGTAAAAACCTCCGCGGGGGGAAGCCCGGTCGTGCGTAAAGGTTTTCCCGCTTCCAGGCAATCTTTTAATTTAGGCAGAAGATCGTTTTGCGCCACATCCTGCGGCGTGAGCGCTTTCTTGGAAGTTTTACTCAGGCGCTCCATTTTCTTTTCAATGATCAGTAAATCGGCAAGAATCAATTCGTCTTCCAGTTTGCGGTAGGCTTCGATGCTTAATGGAACATCGGGCAGAGAAAAGCCGTCAACAACGTGCAGAATCCCGTCTGTGCCGCTTAAATTCTGGCGGATTGCCTCCCAAGGATGCTCGCCTACGGCGTGGATATCCACAAAAGGAACTTTGGCCGGTGTTGCTTTGACCGGCTTATATATTTCGACGAGCTTATCAAAACGCTCATCCGGCACGGAAGCCTGACCGCGCACGACGGTTTCGTTATGCAATTGTCCGCTTTTGACGCCGGTCATAATTTCAAATAATGTGCTTTTTCCGCTTTGGGGAAGCCCCAGTATACCCATTTCCATAAAAAACTCTCTTTCTTTTATTTATGATAGTGATTCATTTTAAGATGCCCATAATTTTTTCTTATATCAGGAAAACATCACTTTGTCATTCTCGTTGCAGATGCCCTTTTGGGGTACGAAAGCGGAAATCTAGTTATTGTCTGCCCTTGCACAATAACTTATATTTCAACGGCCTGTTGCCCAAATATCCTTTTCGCTTGCCGGAAAGCCTTTTGAATAAATCTAAGGCTTGCTTCAGGCAATGACAAAACTCGCCTTCGGCTCAAACAGTTGTCATTGCTGATCTTTCGCTTCGCCAAGATTTATTAATCAAAACGCTTTCAATGGCTGCTCAAAGAGATATAGTTTGGGCAACAGGCCGTCAAGACCTGACCTCGTTATTTCTTTCGTTTCTTTAAATTGATTTATGAAAAGACTCATCTCTTTTTGTTTTCTTTTTTATTTTTCAAAGGTATTTTTAATTCCTTTAACATTTTAAATAACCCAATATTATATATAATCACAGATACAAAGATACAAATTGTTATGAAAGCTAATAATGCTACCGATGGATTTCCTAATGTGAAGTGAATAATTATGGATAGAGCAAGGATTAATAAAGAAATACATAAATATATAAAAGTACGTTTCGAGAAATATTTATATATTACTATTAAGAAAATAGTCGCTGCTGCAAAAGTAATAATTATAGACTCTAATGCTACCATGTAAATTATTACCTAGGTTTTTTATTCTTTCAAATCGTTAAAATTATAGTGAACTAGTATCCTTATTTATTTGATAACGCTGTAAAAGGCTCTGGAGGCAAGGCGCGCAAATCGCGAGGAATGAGGCGTACTTTCTACGTACGCCGCAATGACGAGAGATGCAGCGCAACGCAGCATGCAGGCATTTTGCAGTGTTATCCTGCGAATTCCTTTTCGATTCTCTCCATCGCTTCTTTTAATCTCTTATCGGGCACAGTCAACGATATCCTCACAAACCCCTCGCCGTATTGGCCATAAGCCGTACCGGAGGCGACGACTACCGCAGTTTTATCGAACAGGCGATTGGTAAACTCCAGCGAGGTCATCCCCTTGGGTACGGGCACCCACAGGTAAAATGTACCACGCGGCGGGTTGAAATCAATACCGATTTTCTTCAAAGTTTTGAGCACCAGTTCGCGGCGCTTTCCATAAATCTCCAGCATCTTTTCAATGAAAGGAGCTTCTTTCTGCAGTGCTTTGATACCGGCCAACTGGATCGGATTAAAAATCCCGGAATCCGTATTTTCCTTAACCTTGCTGATGGCGGCGATTAATTCGGGGTTGCCGCAGGCCATGCCCAGTCTCCATCCGCACATGTTGAAAGGTTTGGACAGGGAATTGAGTTCGATGCCGACATCTTTTGCGCCCTGCGCCATTAGGAAACTGATGCGTTTTTGTCCGGCAAATACTATTTCGCTGTAAGGATTGTCGTAACAGACGGCAATGTCGTAACTGCGGGCAAATTCGACCAGCTTGTTTAGAAATTCCAATGTCGCGCAGGCGCCGGTCGGATTATTGGGATAATTTAAAAACATGGCGGTTGCTTTCTTAGCGACATCCGCAGGAATATCTTCAAATGCGGGTAGATAGTTGTTTTGCGGCAATATGGGAACGTTGTAAGGAACGCCGCCGCCAAGCAAGATGCTTGCTCGATAAGCAGGATAGCCGGGATCGGTCATCAAAACGATGTCTCCGGGATTTACCCTTGCTATAATAAAGTGATGACAGCCTTCCTTGGAGCCGATCAGTCCCAGAATTTCAGTTTCCGGATTAAGGCTCACGCCGTAGCGTGTCTCATACCATTTAGCAACCTCGCGGCGGAAAGCAAGCATTCCCTTTTCTTCATCGGTCGGATAACGATGATTCAGGGGATCTCTCGATGTGGCGCAAAGTTCGTCAATGATCGAATCAGGTGTCGCTTCCACCGGGTCGCCGATAGCCAGTGAAATAACATCTATACCTTCGGCCTTGGCCTTGTTTATTTTTTTTCTCAGTTCCATGAATAGATATGGCGGTATTTTCGCCAGTTTCTTCGCTGTTTTCAAAATAAATATCCTCCGGAATTAATCAATAGTTAGTTATTTATAAGCTTCTTCAAAAAGCAATCCCTGATAGACTATTTTTACCTTGCCTTCAAGATAAATTTCCCGCCAGAGACCGTTTTGATTTTCAAAAAAAATGCGCAGTGTTTCGCCGCTTTGCACCAGTACGTCAACCGGCGATTCTACCAGGCCTCTTTGCGCCGCGGTCAGAGCCGCCGCCACCATGCCGGTGCCGCAAGCCAGCGTTTCGTTCTCCACGCCGCGTTCATAAGTACGTACTCTTATTTTATGCCGGTCAAAAACGGCGGTAAAATCCGCGTTGGTTCCCCGCGGAGCGAAGTGCTCGTGATAACGTATTTTGCGCCCGTTATTATATACGTCACAATTATCCGGATCATCCACAAAGACAACCGCGTGAGGCACGCCCGTATCAATACTGTCCAGAATAAATTTCTGTCCGTCCATTTCTATTTTAATACCCGCTTTTACGGGGGATGGGTCGGTCAGCCTGACTTTTACGACATCATCATTTACTTCGGCGGAAATAATGCCTACAAGTGTTTCAAAAGACATTTTCTTTGGAGCAATGCCTTTCAAATAAGCATAGCGCGCCACGCAACGGGCGGCGTTGCCGCACATTTCCGCAACGGAGCCGTCAGAGTTGAAAAACCGCCATTTAAAGTTATCAGTTTTTGATGGCTCAATTAAGAGAAGTCCGTCAGCGCCTACGGAAATTCTGCGCGCGCATACTTTGCGGACGAATGCAGGTAGATCACTTACATTCAAAGATAAATCGCGGTTGTCAATAATGATGAAATCATTGCCGCTGCCGCTCATTTTATAGAATTCAATCATGTTTGATTCCGTTTCTGGTGTTAAATGATGCCCTGATTATACTTCCAGAGCTATGTCGTCTTTGCGGCTGAGGGAACGCGTAACGCGCAGGACCTCTTCCGTGGTCGTTATGCCTTTCAGTACTTTGTCAATGCCGTCTTTCTGCAGTGTAATCATGCCCTGCTTTAGCGCCAGTTCATTAAGTTGATTGGCATCAGATGTTTTTAAAACAAGCCTTTTGATTTCATCATCAACGATCAGTATCTCAAAAATGGCTGTTCGCCCCCTAAACCCTGTCTGCATGCACAAATTGCAACCCTTCTTCCGGTAGAAGATATTATTTTGCAAAACTTTCCTGTCCAATCCAAGGTTAGCTAGAGATTCTTCATCCGGCACGTAAACTTCCTTGCAATGCGGACAGAGTACGCGCACAAGACGCTGTGCTATTATCGCGATAATCGACGAGGTAACCAAAAATGGTTCTATGCCCATATCAATTAACCGTGTGACGGCGCTGGAGGCGTCATTGGTGTGCAGGGTGGAAAACACAAGATGTCCGGTAAGCGATGACTGAATGGCGATTTCCGCGGTTTCCCTGTCGCGGATTTCACCGATCAGGATAACATCAGGGTCCTGACGGACAATAGAGCGCAGTCCGGCGGCAAAAGTCAAATCTATTTTGGGATTGACCTGAATTTGTCCGACGCCGTCCATCTGATACTCAATGGGGTCCTCGATGGTGATAATGTTTATTTCCGGATGATTGATTGTGGAAAGCGCCGCGTATAACGTTGTTGTTTTGCCGCTGCCGGTGGGGCCGGTTACCAGAATTATTCCGTAAGGGGATTTAATCAGGCGGTTTAGCAGTTTGATTCTTTCATCATGCATGCCCAAATCGGAAAGCATCAGAATATTCGACGTTTTATCGAGCAGTCTCAAAACTACTCTCTCCCCGAAAGCCGTGGGAATCACGGATACGCGGATATCAACGAGACGATCGGCTATCTTTATTTCAATTCGGCCGTCCTGAGGCAGACGTTTTTCCGCAATATTGAGCTTGGCCATGATTTTAATGCGCGAAATAAGAGGAGACTGAATGCGCCGCGGCAGACTGAGAATATCGTATAAAATGCCGTCAATGCGGTAACGGATTTTCAGATTGCCGGAGTAGGGCTCGACGTGGATATCACTGGCGCGGTCTTTGATCGCTCCCGAAACAAGCAGATTGACCAGTTTGATAATCGGCGCATCGCTGGTTTCATCGAGCAGATCGGATGTTTCATCAATCTTGGAAATAAGATCGTCCGTGGCTGATTCATTCATTTCCTCGAAATAATCTTTGGCTGAAGACCGGCTCATGTCGTAGGCCATATTAATCGCTGCTATGATCGCATCTTGTGGGGAAAGAACAACCGGCAGATTCGGATTTTTCAGGATTTGCCGTAAATGGTCAACAGGATGAAAATTGGAAGGATCGTTTACCGCGATAACCGGATCATCAGTAGTGATGAGAGGAACAATCCTGTGTTTTTTTAAGTACTGAATGGGTATGTTTTGCGTGAAATCAATATTAATGCTTTCCATCGGCAGTTCCGGCCGGAGGGACAGCCCGAAGTGTTCGGACATAATTTTTAACAATTGGATTTCACCGATGGCTTTTTTCCGGATAAGCAGATCAAAGAATCCAGCGCCGTTATTTCCTTTCTCTTTATGTGCTTCGGCAAGAATATCCGGGACGACTCCGGCGGCGATTAATTTTTCATCCAGGGAAGAAAAAACCGCCTTATCGGAAGCGGAAGAATGTCGGACAGAACCAGCGGATTCTTTTAAGGCTGTATGGATTTTAGACATAAGAAATCAGAGCCTCAAACTTATGGAGTGACCGGTGTTTTGTTTCCGGCAGGAATTGGTGCGCTGTAAGGTTTAGTCTCCGATTTCTTTTCATCCAACTTGATAATTCCTTCCACAACTTCCCCCATAGTTTCTCTTTTTTCCTGATAAAGGCTTGCGGCATCCTTCTGGGTGCGGACGATATGCGGAGTCAGAAAGACATACAAGTTTGTTTTTTCACGGGAAGAAGAATGTGTTTTAAAAAGCCAACCCAGAAGAGGAATATCGCCCAGCAGAGGCACTTTATAGGTGTCGTTTTCCGTACTATCTCCCACCAGACCGCCGATAACAACTGTTTCATTATCTTTGACGACAACCGTAGTTTTTGCCGTTCTTTTTAAAGTTGTCGGTGTTGTGGAAGTGGCGGCGGATGTAAGTTTCGTTACCTGCTGCGATATTTTCAGGCGGATAAAATTCTCTTCGTTGATATGCGGTGTGATATTCAAGATCACGCCGACATCCCGGTATTCGTAGCTGTTGTAGTTGAGCGGGGACAGGGA
>Ga0182027_10010575_pt1 | contig 13102 bp, 10 predicted proteins | sample 712E1DmetaG_FD_121300 | JGI IMG/M metagenome (GOLD analysis project Ga0182027, IMG submission 121300) | Permafrost microbial communities from Stordalen Mire, Sweden - 712E1D metaG (Illumina Assembly) | ecosystem: Environmental > Terrestrial > Soil > Wetlands > Permafrost | place: Sweden...
GGATCGACCGGCCGGAGCGGCTCGCCACCAGTTCGCAGAGAGCGCTCAGGCGCGATGTGTCGATTCCGGAATCGCTCTCCAGCGTGCGATGGGGCGCCATCGCGACCTCCTCCAGCGGCGCGTTGCCGGCCCGTTCACCCAGTCCGTTTACCGTCACGCCGACCGCATCCGCGCCGCCTTCGATTGCGGAAAGCATATTCGCGGTGGACATCCCCAAATCGTTCTGCCCGTGGAATTCGAGCGAGAGCCGGCCGCCCGCCAGTTCTTTCAACCTGCGAAAACAGCGCCACGCCCGAAGGGGATTCCAGATACCGACGGTGTCCGCGACACGCACCCGGCAGGCCCCGGCTTCCCGTGCCGCGAGCATGAACCTGCCGAGCAGCGCGACGCCGGCGCGCGAGGCGTCCTGGGCGCCGACGGACACCAGCCGGAACCGGGAACGCGCACGCCGGACGATTCCCGGAAGAGCGCTCCAAAGCCAGCCCTCCTCCTTGCCGAGGGCGTCGAACAGGATGGGAGACACCGGAAACGATATGTGCACGGAATCGACGCCGCAATTCCCGGCGTGTTCGAGGTCCTGCGCAGTGGCCCGGCACCAGGCGGTAATCCGGCATCCCGTTCGCAGGTTGACGATCGCCCGGAGATCGGCGCGCTCGTCCTCATCGATGGCCGGCGTTCCGGCTTCGAGTTCCGGAACTCCAACGGCTGCGATCGCGGCGGCGATCTCGAGCTTCTCCGAATGCGAGAAGACCACGCCGGGCGCCTGCTCGCCGTCGCGCAGGGTGCTGTCGATGAGGTGGACTCTCGGGTGGGCCATGGCCCTCAGGAGAGCAGAAGCTCTTCCGCCGGTTTGTCCCGCTCCAAGGCATCCAGCATCTGGTCGATTCTGTCCTCGTCCATTTTTCCGTACCAGTGGCCTTCAGGGTAGACCACAATGACGGGCCCCTGGTCGCACAGCTTCAGACAGCCGGCGCTCGATACGGTGACGCCGTCGAGACCGCGGTCCGACACTTCGGTTTCGAGGTACTGGACCAGACCGCTCGAATCTTTGCGATGGCAGATCCCTTTCGGATCTCCCGAGACGCGGAAGCTTCCACAAACGAAGACGTGATGTTTTGGTTTTTCCATAGAACCTCCTGTGCTTCTACCCGCAACCCGTTCCCGAGCCCGCGCCACCGCGGCCGCATCCCTGGAACAACCGCTGCATCCCGCGCGGGACCTGGCCAGTCGAGCTCCATGCGGCAATCGCATCCGCCGCCACGCCGACCGCCTCGATCACGCGGACTCCGTGGCGCTCCAGAATCCGCCGCGGCGTCTGCCCCACGGCGCTGGCGAACACGGCCCGGCAATCGTGCAACAAGTCCGCCAGTTCGTACCACCGCGTTGCGCCGCCGCCGGCCTCTGGCGCCTCGCGCGTTCCCACCAGCGTGGGTGGCCCGTCGGTCTGCGGCTCGAAGACCCAGAAGCGGGAGGCTTCGCCGACGTGCTGGTTGATCAGCACGCCTTCGTGGCTCGCCAGCGCGACGTAGGGCCGCTTCTCGTTGGGGTTGGCCGGTCCTGCCGCCGTCGTTCGGAGCAGCTCGATCAGGCCGGCGGATTGCGCCTCGCCCAGCAGGCCGACGGCGTCGGCGCGGCAGCGCGTACAGTGCAGCATCTGCGGCAGGAACTCCGCCGTCCGCCGGCGCAGCGCGGTCAGCTCCCCGTGGTCCAGTTGTTCGAGCGATTCAAACGGCGTGCCCGCCACCGGATACAACGGGATGCAGTTCATGATGTCCGCGCCCAGCGACGCCACTTCGCGGGCCACCTCGGAGGCGTGCTCGCCGTTGATGCCGGGCAAGACAATGGTGTTGATCTTGACCGCGATCCCGTGCCGCTTGAGCTCCACGATCGCGAGCCGCTGACGTTCCAGCAGCACCGCTGCGCCGTCCACGCCGCGCAGTACTCGACACCCTCCGCGAACCCAGGCGTAAATCCGCGCGCCGATTTCGAGGTCGATAGCGTTCACCGTGAGCGTGACATGACTCACCCGGAGTTTCCCGAGTGCGGCGGCGTGCGCGGCTACCTCCAGTCCACTGCTGGCCACGCACAGCAGCATCTCCGGGTAGCGCTCGCGGACCAGCCGCAACGTCTCGAGCGTTTCGTCCGGAGTCGCGAACGGATCGCCGGGCCCCGCGATTCCAACCACACGGATGGCCGGCGATTTCTCCACCGCGCGTTCCAGGTAGTAGACCGCCTGCTGGGGCGTCAGGACCGCGCTGGTTACCCCCGGACGGCTTTCGTTGAGGCAATCGAACCGCCGGTCGCAGAAATTGCACTGCACGTTGCACCGCGGCGCCACCGGAAGATGGATGCGCGCGGCGGTCCTGCGCGCCGCCTGGTGGAAGCATGGGTGCTGCGTCAGATCCAGTTCCTGCGTCATCGCCTCTCCATCACAGATAGCTGTAGCCCACCGGCGAGCGCTCTTGCGCCCGGGCCAGGAGGGTATTGGTCACGGCGTCGAACAACTGCTGCGCGCCGCGGTAGCCGAGATGCAGAATGCGCTGGCCGCCGATGCGATCGTGGATCGGGAAGCCAACGCGAATCAAGGGAATATCGAGTTCGCGAGCGAGATGGTAGCCCTTGCTGCCGCCGATCAGGAAGTCGGGAGCCAGGCCGCGAGCCGCCTCGCCCAGGCTAGCGAAATCCATGTCCTCGCGCACCAAGGGAATCTCGGCTGCGTCGCCCGAAACCGCCCTTACGGCCTCTTCCAAGCGGCCACTCCGTCCACCCGATGCACACAGCACCGGCTGCACTCCAATCTCCGACAAAAACGACGCGAGGCCCACCACCAGGTCTTCCTCGCCATAGACGACAGCCCGGCGCCCGAAGACGTACTTATGCGCGTCCACGTAAGAATCCACCAGCCGGCCCCGCTCCTTGACGTGTTTCTCCGGAACCGGCCGGCCGCTCAATTCGGACAGTGCGGCGAAGAAGGGATCGCTTTCCAGCACTCCAAGCGGCCAGCCGAGCTTGCGGCGTCCCACGCCAAATCTGCTCTCGAGAGATGCGGCCGCCGTTCCGGACTCCGCCAGGGTGCGGCCCAGTTCCAGACTCAGGCGCGCCCGTCCCATAGCGCGGACGCTTCCGACGGGAGTTCCGCCCGCGGGGATCTTCTGGTATTCGTCGAGTTGCGGCCCGTCCAGCGTCTCGGAGTAGTCGGGCAGAAGCGTGGCCTCGATCCCGAAATCGGCGAACACCTCTTTCAGATAGCGCAGGTCGGCCGGCGACACCATGCCGGGGAACACGTTAATGCCCGCGCCAGCCTCGCCGCCTTCCGCCAACTGCTCCACCAATGCGCGCACGGTGTCGTGAAAGCCATCCACGTGCGTTCCGCGATAACTCGGCGTCGCCACGTGCACCAGGCGGAAAGCGGCGTCCCCTTCGGGCCGGAATTCCCGCAACAGCAGTCCGACGTCTTCGCCGATAGTCTCCGGCAGACAGGTCGTCGCAATCCCGATCAGTTCCGGGTGGTACTGCCGCGCCACGTTGTTCAGACCGCTGCGCAGGTTGGCGCCTCCGCCAAACACCGTGGTCGCCTCGCTGAAACCGGAAACCGCGATATCGACCGGTTCGCGAAAATGCGAAATCAGGTAGCGGCGGATATAGGTGGCGCAACCTTGCGATCCGTGCAAGAACGGCGCCGCGCCCGCCACGCCGCGCAGCGCCAGGCAGGCGCCCAGCGGCGCGCACAACTTGCAGGCGTTGCGCGTGGCGGCGAGCGGCTCCTTCAGCGCCACGATAGCTCCCTTCTGCGGCCGCGCGGCGTGAGCTTCCAGACCGGGCTGGCCACCGTGTTGTAAACCTCGCGCGCGAAATTCAGCATCCCGAGGAAGCCCGCCAGCGGCTCTTTGCGCTCGTGGTTGTGATCGCAAAAACCGACCCCCAGTTTGTACGCGATGGGGCGCTCTTTCACGCCGCCGACGAACAGGTCCACGTCTTTCTCCTGGAGGAAGGAAGACAGCTCCAGGGGGTTCGAATCGTCCACGATGATGGTCCCTTCGTCGCACAACTGGCGCAACTCCTCGTAATCCTCGCGCAGTCCGGTCTGCGACCCGACCATCAGCGTACGCATGCCCAGTTGGCGCAGCGCGCGTACCAGCGAGAAGGCTTTGAACGCGCCGCCTACGTATACCGCCGCCTTGCGGCCCTCCAGTTTGCTCCGGTACCGCGCGATCTGCGGCATGATCGCCGCCAGCTCCCCGCGCACGAACTCCGCGGTTCTTTCGACGATGCCGCGCGACCGTTCCGCGAAGAATTCCGCGGTATCGTAAAGCGCTTGCGCCATGTCTTCGATGCCGAAATACGAAACCCTCTTGAAGGGGATGCCGCGTTTCTCCTGCATCTGTTTGGCCAGGTGCATCATGGAACCGGAACACTGCACCAGGTTGAGTGCCGCGCCGTGCGCGCGCCGGATATCGTCCACGCGGCCGTCGCCCGTGATGGTCGCCACCACCTCGACGCCCATCTTTTCGAAGTAGTCGCGGATGATCCACACCTCGCCGGCCAGGTTGAAATCGCCGAGGATGTTCACGCCGACCGGGCCGATGCCGGCGGTCGATCCCGTCCCCACCAGCTTCAGCAGCGCCTCGCAAGCCGCACGATAGCCGTCGCGCTTGGTGCCGCGGAACCCTTCGGAATGGACCGGCAGAACCGGGATCCCTTTCACGGCGCTCACTTGGCGGCACACCGCTTCGACATCGTCGCCGATCACGCCGACGATGCAGGTGGAGTATACGAAGACCGCTTTCGGCTGGTGCAGGTCGATGAGCTGGCAGAGGGCCTTGGCGAGCTTCTTCTCGCCGCCCTGGATCACGTCCATCTCGCGAAGGTCCGTGGAGAAGCTGAGGCGGTGAAGTTGCGCACCGCTGGAGAGCGCTCCGCGAATATCCCAAGTGTAGGCGGCGCAGCCCAGCGGGCCATGAACCAGGTGAAGCGCATCGGCAATCGGGTACAGCACCACGCGCGATCCACAAAAGACGCAAGCCCGCTGGCTCACCGAGCCCGCCACGCTCTGCTTGTTGCAGTCCAGTTGGAAGGCCTCGGCGCCCTTCCGATAGACCTGCGGCTTGCGTTCTTCGAGGATGCTCATTCTGGTTACCCCGACCCGGTTACATCGTCAGTTCGAAAGCTTCTTCCGGCGCATCCCGATCCTGGCGGTCCATGAACACGCCGAGTATCCTCTCGGCGAGGCGCATCGCGCCCATGTATCCCACCGTCGGGAAATAGGAGTGCCCCACACGGTCGATAATCGGAAATCCAAAACGCACAAACGGGATGTCTTCGTCCCGCGCGATGTACTTCCCATAGGTGTTGCCGATCAGCAGATCCACGCTCTCCTTCTTGATCCACTGATGCAGGAGAAACATATCGGCCTGCGGCCCCTGCCGGATCCGAGCCTCGGGAACGGAATCGCCCAGCGCCTCGCGGACCCGGGTTTCGAAGCGCTTGCCAGGCGTGCCGGTGACGATGTAGACGGGACGCATGTCCAGAGTCACCAGAAACTCGGCTAACGAAACCAGTTGGTCCGGATCGCCGAACAGGGCGACGCGCTTCCGGTAGAAATACTGATGCATGTCGGCGAGCATGTCCACCAGGCGGCCGCGTTCATCGGTGATGAATTCGGGCACACGGATGCCGGAGCGATGGCGCAGCGCGTTGATGAGGCGGTCCGTGGCCAGCAGCCCGATCGGCAGCTCCAGAATCTCGGAACGCACCTCGCACTTCGCTTCGAGCGCCAGAGCCGCGGCCTCCGAAGCGGTCGGACCCAGAGCCAGCGTGGACCGGCTGTCGCCCGAGTGCCGGATCTCCGCCACCGGGGCGCCGCCCCGGGGATAGAACTCGTGCCGGCCGGTCTGCGGTGCGTCCATCACGTCGGAGGTATCGGGGAAGATATTGGGGTTGATGCCCATGGCGCGCGAAATGCGCCGCAGCTCGCGCATGTCGCTCGGCTCTACCCAGCCCGGAATAATGTTCACCTGGTTGCGCCTGCGCCCGGTCGCTTCGGAGAGATAGGCGACGAGGCCCTTCACCATATTGGAGAAACCGGTTACGTGCGACCCGATATAGCTCGGCGTGTTGGCGTGAATCAGGTACTTGCCGGGCGGGACCTTGCCTTCCTCCCGCGCCTTGGCGACGATCTGCACGATGTCGTCGCCAATGGTCTCCGACAGGCAGGTAGTGTGAATGGCGATGACGTCGGGGTTATACAGCGCAAACATGTTGGAGATGGCCTGCAGCAGGTTGGCCTGGCCGCCGAACACCGCCGCCCCTTCGGTGAACGAACTGCTGCCCGCCATCACCGGTTCCTTGTAGTGTTTCGTCAGCGCGCTTCGATGATAGGCGCAGCATCCCTGCGACCCGTGGCTATGTGGCAGACAGTTGTGTACCCCCAAGGCGGCGTACATAGCCCCGATCGGCTGGCAGGTCTTAGCCGGATTGATGGTTAGAGCGGAGCGTTCCTTGACCTCCGCCGTAGTATGCCGCAGTAGCATCGCAGTCTCCCTCCAGAGCCGTCTCGCTAGCTTGCGATCTCCACTTCCGCCAGCTCTTCCTCCGTCTCCCACGGAGCCTGGACGTAAGACCAGATCTTGGTGTTCACCATACGGTCGATCTCCCGGTAGAAGTTGATCGCGCCCCGGAAGCCCGCATACGGCCCGCCGTAGTCGTAGCTGTGAAGCTGCTTGCAGGGAATGCCGGCCTTCTGGACGGCGTACTTCTCTTTGATCCCCGCGCAGAACACGTCGGGCTTGTAGATCTCCAGAAGCCGCTCCATTTCGAAGTGATAGATGTCGTCGATGACCAGAGCGCCTTCTTCCATCTCCGGCATCATGCCCTGGTAGCCGGCGATCTCCATGCCTGCGGCTTCCAGTTGCACCAGCTCGTCCGGACCTTTGCGCGGGCGGTAGCGCTTCTCGTCGGAAACCACATGCAGCTCTTCGATGTTCCGGCTGTCGGCGTCCACCTTAACCGTCGGCAACACGCGCCGGCCCTCGTAGTCGTCGCGATGGGCGAACTCGTAACCCGCCGCCACGGTTTTCATGCCCATCTCCGCGAACAGCACCTGGTAGTGGTGGGCCCGCGAGCCGCCGACGAACAGCATGGCCGTCTTGCCTTCGCAGCGCGAGCGCACTGCAAACTGCGTCTCGAGGACGGCGGTCATCTCTTCGGAGATCGCCCGCTCGACCCTTTCGGTCAGCTCGGCGTCGTTAAAGTACTGCGCGATGTGGCGCAGCGACTTGGCGGTGCCTTCCGCGCCCGTGAAGTTCACCTTGATCCAGGGGATGCCGAACTTCTTTTCCATCATCTCCGCCACGTAGTTTATCGACCGGTGGCACATCACCGCGCTGAGGTCCGCCATGTGCGAATTGGCGAAGGCGTCGTAGGTAGAATTGCCGCTGAACGTGGATACCAGCGTGATGCCGCAGCGCTCCAGAAGATCCTCGATAACGAACGCATCGCCACCGATGTTGTACTCGCCCAGCAGGTTGATTTTGAACTTCTCCGGCCGGGGCGTTTCGTTGGTTCCCACCACGTGCTTGAAGAGCTGATTGTTGGCTATGTGATGGCCGGCCGACTGGCTTACCCCCTTGTATCCTTCGCAACTGAAGCCAAATACGTTGATCCCCAGCTTCTCCTTCATGTCTCGCGCCACCGAGTGTACGTCGTCGCCGATCAGCCCCACCGGACAGGTGGAGAAGATGGCGATGGCTTTGGGATGGAAGATCTCATACGCCTCTTCGATGGCCGCCCGGAGCTTCTTCTCGCCGCCGAAGACAATTTGCTCGTCCTGCATGTCGGTGCTCAGACAATACGTAATGTAGTTGGCGTCCTCGGGTCCCTCGGGCCGCGTCTGGTTGCGTCGCGTCAGCCAACTGTAGAAGCCGCAGCCGATGGGGCCGTGCGTGATGCTCAGGATGTCGCGCGTGGGTCCGATCACCACGCCCTTGCAGCCGGCGTAGGTGCAGCCCCGCTGCGTGATGGCGCCCGGCGCGGTGCGCACGTTGGCCTTGATCTCGGGAACCGCGCCGTCCTCCCGGCGCTCGTTGACCACGATCTGCTCGGCCCGCTTGCGCGCGGTCTTCTTCGGGTACGCTTTCAGTAGCTCGTCTTTAACCATGTGTGGATTCGGTTGCATCGTAGTGTCTCCTCAGCCGGCTCTCAGGCGGCCAGTCCGAAGTCGATCAACAGAGTTTCGAGAGTGTCCATCGCCAGCGGTTTGGGTATGACGAACTTCTCGTTGCCGTCGATCGCCCGCGCCAGTTGCCGGTATTCGTCGGCTTGCGGAGCGTCCGCCTTCCAGTCGATCACCGTCTTGCGGTTTATCTCGGCGCGCTGCACGTCGTTGTCGCGGGGAATGAAGTGGATCATCTGCGTGCCGAGCTGCCGCGACAGCTCTTCGATCATTTCTCTCTCGTTATCCACCTTGCGGCTGTTGCAGATCAGCCCTCCCAGCCGCACGCCGCCAGCGTTGGCGAATTTGACGATCCCTTTGCAGATATTGTTGGCCGCGTACATGGCCATCATTTCGCCCGAGCAGACGATGTAGATCTCCTGCGCCTTGCCTTCGCGGATCGGCATGGCGAATCCTCCGCACACAACATCGCCCAGCACGTCGTAGAACACGTAGTCGAGGTTCTCGGCTTCGCTATACGCGCCCAATTGTTCTAGCAGATTGATGGAAGTGATGATGCCGCGCCCGGCGCAGCCCACTCCCGGTTCCGGCCCGCCGGACTCCGTGCAATAGGTGTCGCCAAAGCCGCGGCGGCGGATGTCGTCCAGCTCCACGTCCTCGCCTTCCTCGCGCAAGGTGTCGAGAACGGTCTTCTGTGCCAGCCCTCCCAGCAGCAGGCGTGTGGAATCGGCCTTCGGGTCGCAGCCGACTACCATCACCTTCTTTCCCATCTCGGCCAGGGCTGCATCCGTGTTCTGCGTCGTGGTGGATTTGCCGATTCCACCTTTCCCGTAAATGGCAACTTTTCTCATGTTGGTTCTGTCTCCTTGTGATGGATTCTGCGCAGACCTGCCGCGGCGCATTTGGCGCCCAAATGGCCGGCGACGCAAACGCGATCTGCCGTGCGACGCCGGCAAACGCGCTCTTATTCAGATCAACGTGGAAAACTTCGTGGCGGGGGAGCTGGAACGCTCGAGCTCCGAGGGCGGAAGGCCCGGTCTAGACAACCTTGTCCAGCGGTGCTAATAGCTCTCCGGGAGAGAGTTCGTCCTACCCTCAAAGAAAGCGTACCACAGATATTCAAACTGCACCAATCAAAAAGTTTTATCGGAGCGATTGTTTAAGATCCCGAAATGCTGGAACGCCGCGCGGTCGCGCGGTTCGGGACGGCGGGAAAGAACGCACACGGTCGGGGAGGCGACGACACCCGAAAAGCCGCCGGCCTCGGAGTTTGACGGCGAACGGGAGGCGCGATGTGGTACAAGGATCTCATGCCTCTCTCCGCAAGAAACCAGCTTCCCGGCATCGTCGAAGACGTCAAGCTGGGGACCGTGATGGCGTTGGTGGCGGTTCGCGTCGGCGACAACATCGTCGAAGGCGCGATCACTCGCGCCAGTGCCGAAGAGCTCGGACTCAAGAAGGGTGACGCTGTCCGAGCGGTGATCAAGTCCACCGCGGTCATGATTCAGAAAGACTGACCGAGGTCCAAAGCTCCGCCTTCCTCAATTCGTCTCGGAGCGCGAAGCCTCCTCGGCGGACTCCGCGCGGTTTGTCCGTGCAGTCCCCGCCTCCGCGATGTTTCCAGAGAGTCGATTCGCGTTTGAACTCAGCTTCTAAATCGCGGGGCCCGTCCGGAGAGGCGGTGATTCGGACGTTGATGGAGACCGAACCGCGGCCGCGGGTCTCCAGTTTTGCGCGCCGGGTGTTCACGGTGGCCTTCGTAAAGCCGAATCGCGGCGCCTGGCCGTACCACGAGATAAACTCGTCCAACTGGGCAATATCGGCAGCCATCCGGACCTTACCTCGGGGTGGCCATGACATCAAGCCCAAACCCACAGCGTCGGAAAGGGCATCTCCAATCGCTGTATAGTGGGGTGAGCTACATGTCACTTAGGTCCGGAAGCCGGGTTGGCTCGTACGAGATCGTGTCGCTCGTCGGGTCGGGCGCAATGGGCGAGGTGTACCGCGCCCGCGATGCACGGCTCAAACGCGAGATTGCGATCAAGGTTCTCCCGGCGGCGTTCGCCAAGGACGCGGAACGGATGCACCGTTTTGAGCTGGAAGCTCAGGCCGCCGGGCGGCTGAACCACCCTAATGTCCTCGCGATCTATGACGTTGGAATGCACGAAGGCTCGCCCTATCTGGTTTCGGAACTGCTCGAGGGCGAGTCGTTGCGGAGCCGCTTGAACGGCGGCAAGCTGAGCGCGCAAAAGGCGGTAGACTACGCGCGCCAGATGGTGGCCGGTCTGGCCGCTGCCCACGCTGCCGGCATCGTTCACCGCGACATCAAACCCGAGAACCTCTTCGTCACCAAGGACGGCCGGGTCAAGATCCTCGATTTCGGCCTGGCCAAAGTCCGGCAGGCGCCGGAAGCGGTCGAGGAGACACAGCCCCTCGACACGCTGCCCGGCACCGTTCTTGGGACGGTCGGATACATGTCCCCCGAACAGGTTCGTGGCGGAGCCGTGGATGGCCGTTCCGATATCTTCAGCTTCGGCTGTGTTTTGCAGGAAATGCTCACCGGGGAGCGGCCTTTCAAGGGCGATTCCGCGGTTGAGACGATGAACGCCATCCTCAAGCAGGAGCGTCCGCCACTGGACTCCGATGGAACCTGGGCGCCGGCTCTCGACCGCATCGTCGAGCACTGCCTGGAGAAGGACCCCGACCAGCGATTCCAGTCGGCACGCGACTTGGCCTTCGACCTCGCGTCACTCTCGGAAATCTCGCAGTTGGGCAGCGGTGCCGTGAAACCGCTGCCTCCCAAACCCCAGGGAATGCGGCGGGTGCTCGCTGTGGCGGCCGTGCTGGTTCTGGTGGCGCTTGTGTCGGTCGGCGCGTATTTCGCCGGGCGCAGCTCCGCCGCTGTGCCTCAGACGATTTTCCATCGCCTGACATACCGCCGCGGGAAGATCTCCAGCGCCCGCTTCGCGCCCGACGGGAACACCATCGTCTACAGCGCCTCTTGGGAAGACGAGCCGAGCGACATCTTCGCCGTACGTCCCGACAGTCCGGAGTCCCGTGCGCTGGGCTTTAGCCGCGCCGAACTGCTCGCGATCTCTCCCTCGAGCGAGCTGGCGCTCTCGCTGAGCCCGCGATTTTTCTACACCCCTTTCGCCCCGCGCGGCGTGATGGCTTGGGCTCCCTTCTCCGGTGGCGCGCCCCGAGCCATGGAGGAGGCCATCACCTTCGCGGACTGGTCGCACGACGGTCGCGAAATGGCGCTCACCCGGGAAACCGACGACGGAGTGCAGTTGGAATTCCCTACGGGCCACGTGGTCTACCGTACCGCTGGGTACATCAGCAACCCGCGCATCTCGCCCGCGGGCGACCGGGTGGCGTTTCTCGATCACCCGCTGGCGTTCGACAACGCGGCTTCCGTGGCCGTGGTCGACCGCTTAGGACAAAAGAAGAACCTCACCCGGCAGTTCTCGTCCACGGAGGGCTTAGCCTGGTCGAGCAACGGCTCGGAGATCTGGTTCACGGGCTCCGCGGACGGGGCCAGGCAGGACCTGTGGGCCGTCACGCTCGACGGCCGCATGCGCCTGGTGCATCGGCAGTCGGGCAGCATTGCGATCTGGGACGTCTCCCCCGACGGCAAGGCGCTCATCACCAACATGGAATGGCGCCAGGAGATGATGTTCCGTGGCCCAACCGACGCCCGCGAGCGCGAGCTTTCGTGGTTGGACTGGTCCCTGCCGACAGACATCTCGGCCGACGGGAAGCTCATCGTCTTCTCGGAAACCGGTGAAGGCGTGGCGGGCAACCCGGTGGTTTACCTCCGCGAAACCAGCGGCGCGCCTGCGGCCAAGCTCGGTCCCGGCATGACGGGGACGTTTTCACCCGATGGGCAGACGGTAGTCTCGGTAGATCCCAGCAATACCGTAATCACGCTGTATCCGGTCGGCCCCGGCCGGCCGAAGCGAATCGCGTTGAAAGGCTATACCATTGCGAGCGCGGGCCTGCTGGAGGATGGAAGAATCTGGTTCGACGGCAACGAGCCCTCCCACGGCCGCAGGCTATATCTGACCACCCTCGAGGGCGCCGCACCTCGCCCGGTTACGCCCGAAGGCACCCAATCGGCCTCCCGATCCACGAAGGCTCGGCCCATGCACATGGTCGTGCGCGCGGGCTCCAAAACGCTGCTCTATCCTGTCGATTCAGGCGCACCGGAAGCGATCCCGGGGATCGAGGAAGGCGAGCGCATCGCCGCCTGGGCTCCGGACGGCCAGTCGTTCCTGGTCTTCCAGCGCAGGGACCTGCCGACCAAAGTCTACCGGGTTGACTACAAGACCGGGCGCCGACAGTTCGTCCAGGAAATCGCTCCCAACGAGCGGGCCGGCGTCGGCCGCACAGGCATCAACCTGATCATGACCCCGGACGGCAAGAGCTACGTTTACTCGACCCAGCAGACCCTGTCGGAGTTGCACCTGGTCGAGGGCCTGCGGTAGTCCGGCGGCCTCTTGCTCGGGTTCTGTCGTTTTCCGTCAGCCAGACAGGAGTCTGAAATTGTCCCGAACTACTAGCCAGAAGGGGTGGACTCCGGAGTTGTGCCCTGATGCCCCGCTCTGAAGCCACATGGACCTTACCTCGGGGGGGCAGAGACATCAAGCACAACTGAGACGGGGGGAGTGCCTACGGATTCGTTTGACAGCATGTCCCGTTACGGCCAAGGTCGCCCAACTGGCGAATCCATCCGATTCCAAGGCGCCACAGGCGACTGGCCGCAGTCTGCAATCCGGGGGGGCCGACCTCGGAATCGGCTACACTTATCATTGAAGCGAAGAATGGAGCGTAAATGGGGAAAAAGATAGCCATCGGTTGTGCCTGCGCGGTGCTCGTCTTCCTGCTGATCGTGGGAGTCTCCATCGGCGGAACCTACAACTCGCTTGTGCA
>Ga0182027_10010576_pt1 | contig 13102 bp, 7 predicted proteins | sample 712E1DmetaG_FD_121300 | JGI IMG/M metagenome (GOLD analysis project Ga0182027, IMG submission 121300) | Permafrost microbial communities from Stordalen Mire, Sweden - 712E1D metaG (Illumina Assembly) | ecosystem: Environmental > Terrestrial > Soil > Wetlands > Permafrost | place: Sweden...
ACGCCTCTGATGAGACGAGCATTCCCTCGCTGCTCATTTTCATTCACCTGAGCGCGACGGGAATTCAAGTCCCCGATAATGGTCCCCATATAATCTTCCGGCGTCACGACTTCGAACTTCATCACCGGCTCAAGCAACACCGGCCTGGCCCTCTTACATCCATCCTTGAAAGCCATGGAACCAGCGATCTTGAATGCCATTTCGGAGGAGTCTACATCGTGGTAGGACCCATCGAAGACGGTACATTTTATATCAACAACGGGGTATCCTGCAAGCACTCCCGAGTCCATCGCCTCGACAATTCCCTTTTCCACGGCCGGCACATACTCGCGCGGGATACGCCCGCCCTTGATCTTATCTTCAAACTCAAAACCTTTGCCCGGTTCCTGAGGCTCCAGAATAATGAGGCAGTGACCGTACTGGCCCCGGCCGCCCGTCTGGCGAATGTATTTTCCTTCCGCCTCTACCTTCATGCGGATGGTTTCTCGGTATGCCACCTGCGGACGGCCGACATTGGCCTGCACATTAAATTCGCGCTTCATGCGGTCGACGAGAATTTCCAGGTGCAGTTCACCCATTCCGGAAATAATCGTCTGGCTGGTCTCTTCATCCGTGCGCACGCGGAAAGTCGGATCTTCCTCGGCCAGACGAGCGAGCGCCATCGCGAGACGTTCTTCGTCCGCTTTGGACTTCGGTTCGATGGCGACGGCGATGACCGGCTCCGGAAAATGCATGGATTCCAGAAGAATCGGCTTGTCGGGATCACACAGGGTATTGCCCGTGGTCGTCCCTTTGAGGCCGACGACCGCTCCGATATCTCCGGCATGGACTTCTTTCACGTCTTCCGCTTTGTCGGCGTGCATGCGCAAGATCTGACTGATGCGTTCTTCAGAATTCCTGGAGGTGTTCGTGACGTAGGAACCCGCCGGGAGGGTTCCGGAATAGACGCGGAAATAAGTCAATCGGCGGCCGCCGGCACGCGGATCCACCTGAATTTTGAACGCGAGCGCCGCGAACGGAGCGTCATCCTTGGGTTCGCGCGTCATGGGCTCCCCTGATTTGACATCGGTTCCCTTGGTCGGGGGCAGGTCGCTCGGCGCCGGCAGATAATCGCATACCGCATCGAGCAGAGGCTGAACCCCTTTATTCTTGTAGGCAGAACCGCAGAAAACGGCGCAGAATTTACCGGTGATCGTGGCCTTACGGATGGCGTTGACGATTTCCTTTTCGGAAACCTCTTTGCCCTCAATAACTTTTTCCATAACCACATCATCAAAATCCGCGATTTTCTCGACTAACAAGGCGTGGGCCTTCTGAGCCTTCTCTTTCAAATTGTCGGGAATTTCCTGAATGTCATACTTGGTCCCCAATTTGTCGCTGTTCCAAACCAGCGCCTTCATTCGCACGAGGTCCACAACACCGACAAACGTTTCTTCCGCCCCGATGGGCAGCTGAACAGCCACGGCATTCGCCGCCAGTTTTTCATGCATGGAAGCAACACACATGTCGAAATCGGCCCCCACCTTGTCCATCTTATTCATGAACGCCATGCGGGGAACATGGTAGCGCTCGCACTGCCGCCAGACCGTTTCCGACTGAGGCTCGACGCCGTTGCCGGCATCAAACACCACAATCGCGCCGTCCAGAACACGCAAGCTGCGCTCGACTTCCATCGTGAAGTCCACGTGGCCGGGGGTATCGATAATATTGATCTGACGTTCCACGCCATCCAGGCCCTTCCAGGTGCAGTACGTGGCGGCCGCGGTGATGGTAATGCCGCGCTCACGTTCCTGTTCCATCCAGTCGGTCGTCGTCGTTCCGTCATGCACTTCGCCGATTTTGTAAATGCGGCCGGTGTAAAACAGGATGCGCTCCGTCGTCGTGGTCTTGCCCGCATCGATGTGCGCGCAGATCCCAATATTACGGATACGTTCTAGGGGGTATTGTCGAGCCATAAAATCAGTCTACCAACGGTAATGGGCAAACGCTTTATTCGCGTCGGCCATGCGGTGGGTATCTTCCCTTTTCTTAATGGCGGAGCCTTCCTTGCGGCTGGCGGCCAGAATTTCTTCGGCTAACCGTTCCGAAAACGGCTTGCCTGTTTTTTCCCGGGCAAAATGAATGATCCAGCGCATCGCGAGCGCCGTCCCTCGCTCCGGCCGGACCTGCACCGGGACCTGATAGGTCGCGCCGCCGACGCGACGAGGCTTCACCTCAACGAGCGGCTTGGTGTTTTCCATCGCACGATTGAAGACGACCAAAGGATCTTCCTTGGTTTTTTCCTTGATCATGCCGAAGGCATTTTCAATGAGCCGTTCAGACAGGCTCTTTTTGCCTTCGAAATTGATGCGGTTGATGAAACGGGACACGAGCACGGAACCATACTTAAAATGGGGATCCGGCATTCCTCGGCGTTCTCGCGGCTTTAAAGCTTTTCTGGGCATTCAGGCTTCCTCTATTTGCTTTCTTTAGGGCGCTTGGCGCCGTATTTTGAACGACCCTGCTTGCGATCCTGGACACCCGTTGCATCGAGCGTGCCGCGGACAATGTGGTATCGAACGCCCGGCAGATCTTTGACGCGGCCGCCGCGCACGAGCACAATGGAGTGTTCCTGCAGGTTATGGCCGACACCGGGGATGTAGGACGTCACTTCAAAGCCGGAGGTGAGCTTCACGCGCGCCACTTTTCGCAGAGCGGAGTTCGGCTTCTTCGGCGTCGTCGTGTAAACGCGGGTGCAGACCCCGCGCCGCTGCGGACAGCTGTTCAGCGCCGGGGCTTTGGTTTTAACGATCAGCGGACTGCGTCCAGCCCGCACAAGCTGATTGACTGTAGGCACGTTTAATTCCCCTCCACGAGATGGCGATGCGACTTGAGCCCTGTCCCGGCCGGGATCAGATGGCCGATAATCACGTTCTCTTTGAGCCCGCGCAGATAATCCATGGTCCCGGAGGCGGAGGCTTCCGTCAACACCCGGGTGGTTTCCTGGAAGCTCGCGGCTGAAATGAGCGACTCCGAGGAGAGCGAGGCTTTGGTGATCCCCAGGAGAACCGGCTGCGCTTCCGCGGGCTCCCCTCCGTCCGCCAGCGCCTGCTCATTGGTGCGCTTAAACCGGCCCTTGCTGACAATTTCGCCGATCAGAAGTTCGGTGTCTCCGGACTTGGTAATCCGGACGTTGGAGAGCATCTGCCGCACGATAATTTCAATGTGCTTATCGTTGATGACAACACCCTGCAGACGATACACTTCCTGGATTTCATTCACCAGATGTTCCTGCACGGCTTTGGAATCTTTCACCTTCAGAATGTCGTGCGGATTAATCGATCCATCCGTGAGCGCTTCGCCGACAGCCACGCGGTCGCCTTCGTACACGACCAAGTGGCGGCCGTGCGGGATGAGATATTCGCGGACTGTGCCGGTCTCTTCATCCGTCACGATGACTTTCTGGCCGCCCTTCGGCGTCGTCCCGAGCTTAACCACCCCGGGAATTTCGGAAACGATGGTGGCCATCCGGGGCCGGCGCGCTTCAAAGAGTTCGACAACGCGCGGGAGACCGCCGGTGATGTCCTTGGTCTTGGTGACTTCCTGGGGGATCTTGGCGATGATATCGCCTTCCTGGACCTTGCTGCCGTCTTCCACGTTCAAGTAGGTATCGACGGGGAGCGTGTAGCCCGCCACGCGCTTGCCGTTCTTGATGATGGCGACCTGCGGGTGGAGACGCTCGGCGCGGTGTTCGATGATAACACGCTCCGTAAGGCCCGTGACCTTATTCTTTTCCTGGTGGACGGTAATCCCTTCGATAACGTCTTCCAATTTTACCGTTCCTTCAAATTCGCTGATGATCGGCATCGCGTGCGGATCCCACTCGGCCAGCATCGTCCCTTTGGTCACCGGCTTGCCTTCCGCGACTTTAACGCGCGCGCCGTAAGGCAGGCGGTAGTGATCGCGCTCCTTGCCGTTCTCTTCTCGGACAAAGATTTCCGCATTGCGGCTGACCACCACATTCGCGCTGTCCTTATTCTTCAAGAGACGCACATTGAGAAGGCGCACATGGCCGTCATGTCCAGCGACGATCTGGGAGCGTTTCACGACACGGCTGGCGGCTCCGCCGATATGGAACGTTCGAAGGGTCAGCTGCGTACCGGGTTCCCCGATGGACTGCGCGGCAATGATTCCCACCGCTTCTCCCGAACCGACCATGCGTCCGGTCGCGAGGTTGAGGCCATAGCACTTCGCGCAGATGCCCCAGGGGGCCTCGCAGGTCAGGACGGAACGGATGCGAATACGGTCAATTTCGGCTTCCTTCACCTTTTTGGCCGCATCCATATTGATCAGTTCGCCAGCCTTGATGATGACTTCGTCCGTCAACGGGTGAGTGACGGTGTCCACTGCAATGCGGCCGACAACCCGCTCTTCCATGGCTTCGATGACTTCATCGCCGGAAGAGAGTGTTCCGATCGAAACGCCCATGATCGTACCGCAGTCTTCATGAACCACCACAACATCATTGGCCACATCCACCAGACGGCGCGTCAAATAGCCGGCGTCCGCGGTTTTCAGCGCGGTGTCCGCCAATCCTTTTCGACCTCCGTGAGTGGAAATAAAGTATTCCAGAACGGTAAGACCTTCCCGGAAGTTTGAAATAACCGGAGATTCGATAATTTCGCCGATACCGCCGGTAAGTTTTTTCTGCGGTTTGGCCATGAGACCTCTCATGCCCGCCAGCTGCCGGATCTGCGCCGCGCTTCCGCGGGCGCCGGAGTTGGCCATCATGTAGATCGAGTTGAACTTGGCTTCCGTTCCCTTATAAGAGGCCATTTCCTGCTTTTTCATTTCATCGAACATGAGATCCGAAATGCGGTCCGTCACGCGGGTCCAAAGATCGATGATTTTGTTATAGCGTTCACTCTCGGTGATCAAACCGAGCTTGGCCTGGCGCTCCACTTCGAGCACCTGCCCCTTGGCTTCCTTGACGAGACCATCCTTGGCTTTCGGGATCAGCATGTCTTCAATGGAGATGGACAGTCCGGCCTTGGTGGCGTAGCGGAAGCCGATGGCTTTCAAATCATCCAGCAACTGGACCGTTCGTGCGTGTCCGAGCGACCGGTAGCAGCGGTCCACGATTTCGGTCAGTTCTTTTTTGCCCATGTTGGCATTCACGTGCCCCATTTCGGGCGGGATGACGGCATTGAAAAGAACGCGCCCGACGGTGGTCCAATCTTTCCACTTGTTGGGGTCCTGGTTCTCTTCGCCGGACAACTCGGCTTCCACCATCCGGTTGATTCCGCGGACCTTCACTTTGGCATGGAGGGAAACTTCATTGCGCTGATAAGCGGCTTCCACTTCCACGCGTGAGGAGAAACATTTTCCTTCCCCTTTGTCGCCGACTTTAATCTTGGTCAGATAGTTGTTTCCAAGCACCATGTCCTGAGAAGGAACGGCGATCGGGCGGCCAGACGCCGGAGACAGAAGATTATTGGCAGAAAGCATCAAGAGGCGAGCTTCCAGCTGGGATTCCAGAGAGAGCGGAATATGGACCGCCATCTGGTCTCCGTCGAAGTCCGCGTTAAAGGCCGCGCAGGTCAACGGGTGAAGCTGGATGGCTTTCCCTTCGATCAATACCGGCTCAAACGCCTGGATACCGAGCCGATGAAGCGTCGGAGCGCGGTTCAACATGACCGGGTGATGCTTGGTCACCTGATCCAGAATATCCCAGATCTCGGGCTTGACGCGTTCCAGCATCCGCTTGGCGGCCTTGAGCATGACGTTTTCTTTTTTCATGAGCTCACGGATGATGAACGGCTTAAAGAGTTCGAGCGCCATTTCCTTGGGCAACCCGCATTGATGGAGCTTGAGTTTCGGGCCGACCACGATGACGCTGCGGCCGGAATAGTCCACGCGTTTGCCCAGGAGGTTCTGCCGGAAGCGGCCCTGCTTGCCTTTCAGAATGTCAGAAAGAGACTTCAGCGGCCGGTTGCCGGCGCCGACAACCACTTTGCCGCGGGCGCCGTTTTCGAGGAGCGCGTCGACGGCTTCCTGGAGCAATCGCTTCTCGTTGTGCACCATGACTTCGGGCGCGCGCAGAGACTCGATGTGCTTCAAGCGGTTATTGCGGTTAATGATGCGGCGATAAAGATCATTGAGATCAGAGGTCGCGAAGCGTCCGCCTTCGAGAGGAACGAGCGGGCGAAGATCGGGAGGCAGAACGGGAAGGACCGTCAGGATCATCCATTCGGGTTTCACCTTGGAGCGTTGGAAGGCTTCCACGACGCGCAGGCGCTTGACGAGCCTGGCGCGTTCGGCATCCGAGGTGGATTTTTTCACGCGCTCATGGAGATCAGCCGCCTCTAACGGGATATCGATTTTTGTCAAAAGATCGCGAACCGCTGACGCGCCGATGCCGACCCGGACCTTTCCGCCGTATTCCTGGCGGATCTTCTGATATTCTTCTTCCGTCAGAAGCTGGCAGGCGTTATACAGGATCTTGTTATCCGTATCTTTGAAATCGTCGAGGACCATGTAGCGCGCGTAATACACGACGCGTTCGAGGTCGGAAATCTTCATATTAAGGAGAGTGGCTACGCGGGAAGGGGTTTTGCGCAGGAACCAGACATGGGCAATGGGCACCGCCAACTCGATATGGCCCATGCGTTCGCGGCGGACTTTGGATTCGGTGACTTCCACGCCGCAGCGGTCGCAAATGACGCCTTTGTTCTTGACCCATTTGTATTTGCCGCAGTTACATTCCCAATCGCGAACGGGCCCGAATATGCGCTCGCAGAAAAGGCCATCGCGCTCAGGTTTGAATGTGCGGTAATTGATTGTCTCAGGCTTGCGGACTTCGCCATAAGACCAGGATAAGATCTGCTCCGGACTCGCCAGGCTGACTCGAATCGCGTCGAAATCCGCGAAATTCAGTTCCTTGTCGGCTTTTTTCTTTTCTTTGCCGGGCGTTGCCGTTTTACGTTCCAGAAGTTGTTGAAAGGACACTCAAGGCCTCCCGTTAGGACTTGGCAGCGGCTTCTTCAGAAGCCTTGCCGCCTGCTCTCAGCGGCGCGCCGCCGTTCTTCCCGCGCTCCGCGCGAACCAGTTCGATATTGAGACCCAAAGCCCGAAGTTCGCGCGCCAGAACCTTGAAAGATTCGGGCACTCCGGGCTCAGAGAAGGTCTCCCCTTTGATAATGGCCTCATACATCTTGGCGCGGCCCGCGACATCATCGGACTTCACCGTTAAAAATTCCTGCAGACAATGCGCGGCGCCGTAGGCCTCGACCGCCCAGACTTCCATTTCGCCAAAGCGCTGTCCGCCGAACTGGGCTTTTCCGCCAAGCGGTTGACGCGTGATGAGCGAGTAAGGTCCTGTGGAGCGGGCATGAATTTTATCTTCCACGAGATGCGCCAGCTTGATCACGTACATGTAGCCGACCGTGATCTTTTCGTCGAACTGCTCGCCGGTGCGGCCATCGTAGAGCGTAAATTTACAGTAATCGGAAGGAAGGAATTCTTCGGGAACGCCGTCTTTGCGGAGCTTGTCCTTCGCACGGCGAACCTGTTCAACCACCTGCTCCTCTTTCGCGCCGTCGAAGACCGAGGTATTCATCTGGACATTGAGCTGTTTGCCGGCCCACCCCAGCATGGTTTCCAGAAGCTGTCCGACGTTCATACGGGAAGGAACACCGAGAGGAGAAAGAACCACATCCACCGGCCGGCCATCCGGCAGGTAAGGCATGTCTTCCTGAGGCACAATCCGTGACACCACGCCTTTATTTCCGTGGCGGCCGGCCAACTTGTCGCCGACCTGAACCTTGCGCTTGGCCGCGATGTAAACTTTGACGATCTTATTGACGGTGACGGGGAGTTCATCGCCGAGCTTCAGCGATTCTTTCTCGCGCGCCATCTCGAGGCGCAGCTGCTGTTCTTTACGCTGGCAGTAGGCCTTCACTTTCTCTTTTTCTTCGTCCGCTTCGCGCGATGTCAACTTCTTATCTTCCTTGAGCTGGTCGATATCCGCGATTCGCGCCTTGCGGTCCTGGCGCACTTCTTCGACCAAAATTTCGTACTTCGCCTCGATCTCCCGGCCGCGGCGGTTTTCTTCCTTGGCCGCCAGCTTTTCGCGGCGCACAAACATGCGAACCCCGATGACCTTCCCGGTCGTGCCGGGGGGAACGCGAAGACTGGCGTCCATCGTGTCCTCGGCTTTTTTACCGAAAATGACCTTAAGAAGCCGCTCTTCGGGCGTCACTTGCTGCTCGCCCTTGGGCGCGACTTTTCCGACCAGGATGTCTCCGGGAACCACTTCGGCTCCGGGGCGTACGATGCCGGTTTCATCAAGATTGATCAGCGCATCCGCGCCGACATTCGGGATATCGCGAGTGATTTCTTCTGCACCCATCTTCGTATCGCGAGCTTCCATTTCAAACTCATGAATGTGGATCGAGGTCAGAAGATCATCCCTCACAATACGATCCGAGAGAATAATCGCGTCTTCAAAGTTGTAGCCCTCCCATGGCATGAAAGCCACGAGCAGATTCCTTCCGAGCGCGAGTTCACCGCCGGCGGTCGAAGGGCCATCCGCCAGAACGTCGCCCCTTTTCACCTTCATCCCTTTGCGGATGAGGGGAACCTGATTGACCGTTGTATCCTGGTTGGACCGCAGGTATTTCTTCAACCGGTAAAGGTCGATGTGCGGGTCCCCCTTGGTCTCCCCTTCCGGCAGCGGATCGTCGGAATACACGGAGATCTCATCGGCGCAGACAGCCACCACTTGACCGGCGCGCTTGGCGCTGATGGCGGCCCCGGAATCGCGGGCCACACGATCTTCGATCCCGGTACCCACGAGAGGCGGATCCGCGATTAACAAAGGAACAGCCTGGCGCTGCATGTTGGAACCCATGAGCGCCCGGTTGGCGTCATCGTGCTCCAAAAAGGGGATTAACGCGGTGGACACAGACACGACCTGCATGGGAGAAATGTCCATGTAGTCAATTTCTTCCGCTGGAAATTCCTTGAAGTCCCCGCGCCAGCGGCAAAGCGTCCGAGGAGTCACAAACTTCCCGTTTTTGTCGAGCTGCGCATTGGCCTGAGCGACAACAAGATCGTTTTCGACATCGGCGGTAAGGTATTCGACCTCATCTCCGGCCCGCCCGTTTGTAACTTTGCGATAGGGGGACTCAATCAAACCGTACTCATTCACGCGGGCGTAGCAGGCCAACGAGGAAATGAGGCCGATGTTCGGACCTTCCGGCGTTTCAATCGGGCAGACCCGGCCATAGTGGGTGTGATGGACGTCGCGGACTTCAAAGCCCGCGCGCTTGCGGTGCAACCCGCCTGGTCCGAGCGCGGACAGACGCCGCTTGTGGGTCAGCTCGGCCAGAGGATTGGTTTGGTCCATGAACTGCGAAAGCTGCGAAGAACCGAAAAACTTGCGGACGATCGCCACGACGGGCGCCGCGTTCATGATGGCCCTGGGAGCGAGTGTCGCCTTGTCCTGGATGTTCATACGCTCTCGGACAATGCGCGCCATCTGGGAAAGGCCGATGCGGATCTGGTTTTCCAGAAGTTCACCGATACCGCGCACGCGGCGGTTGCCGAGGTGATCGATATCGTCCATCTCGATTGGGAAGGTGGCCTTGCCGGTCGAAATTTCGCTGATGTCGTTGTTCAGAAGGATCAGATACTTCAAGGTACAGAGAATATCCTCGAGCGTGAGCGTGCGGCGGCGCTCATTGGGCACCTCGAATTTGAAGCCGGGCCGGGTGCTGACCCATTCGGCCAGAGGCGCCAGCTTCTTATTAAGCTTATAGCGACCGACGCGCGTCAGGTCATACTTGCGGATTGATTTGAAGAGAAGATTATCCAGGTAGGTCTCCGCCTGATCGGCGGCGATAAATTCCTGGGCGCGAAGAACCCGGTAGATCATGTTGATCGCGTCTTTGCGGGTGCGCAGATTGTCTTTGGCCAGCGTGTTGCGGATGGTCACGTCATTGATGGCTGGATCGAGGATCAGGACTGAAACGTCGGGAACCTTTTTTGCTCGAAGCTGTGCGACCGCTTCACGTGTAATCTCGCGATTGGATTCAAAGAGCACTTCTCCGGTAGCCTTGAGCACGACGTCGGCGGCAAGCACTCGACCGACGAGTGACTCATCAGCGCCGTCCACTTTCAGCATCTCGGAATCATAAAAGACCCGAAGGATATCTTCGTCGGCTTCCAGTCCGAGCGCGCGCAACAGCACGGTCGCCGGCAGCTTCTTATGCTTGTCGAGACGGACAAAGAGCGCGTTGTTTAAATCGTATTCAAACTCAACCCACGCGCCGCGATAGGGAATCATCCGGGCAAAATAGAGATTTTTCCCATACGACGATATTTTTTTCTCTTCATCTTCTTCGAAAATGACGCCGGGAGAGCGATGCAGCTGACTAACGACGACGCGCTCGGCGCCGTTGATCACAAACGTCGCGTTTTCCGTCATGAGCGGAATATCGCAGATGTACACATCCTGCTCGGCGATCTGCTTCACTTTGCCGCTCTCTTCGCGATGGAGAATCCGGAAGGTGGCTTTGAGCGGCGCGGAATACACGCCGTCCTTCGCCAGCGCCTCATCTACCGTATAGCGCGATTCCCCGAGATCGTAGGAAACGAACTCGATGGTCAGGCTTTCATCATTATTGCTGACCGGGAACACATCCATGAACGCGGCCTGCAAGCCCGAAATCTTTCGTTTCTCGGGCGGGACATTCACCTGGAGAAACTCCGCCATCGAGGATTTCTGCATATCGAGCAGTTCCGGCAGAGGAATAATAGACGGGATTCGCGAAAAAGAAACCTTATCCAAGGAATCCTCCTAAAGGACAATAAGAGGTATAGGGGCGAGCCTGTGCTCGCCCGAACCCTGCAATTTCAAACCTACTTAATTTCAACAGAAGCGCCTGCGTCGGTGAGCTTCTTCTTCATTTCCTCTGCCGCGGCTTTATTCGCGCCTTCTTTAACGGACTTGGGCGCGCCATCCACGAGGTCCTTCGCTTCCTTCAGGCCGAGACCGGTCAGTTCGCGGACAACCTTGATGACAGCAATCTTGTTGGCTCCTGACGAGGTCAGGACGACGGAAAATTCCGTCTTTTCTTCTGCGGCGGCTGCCGCCGGTGCACCCCCTGAGGCGGCTCCGGGAGCAAACGCCATCGGCGCCGCTGCCTTCACGCCAAATTTGTCTTCCAAAGCCTTCACAAGTTCTGATACTTCCAGAACCGAAAGCTTTGAGATTTCTTCAACTAACGCTGTTTTGTCTGCCATGACGTCCTCCTGGGACTCTTATTTGTCGGGGCCTTTTATTTTCGTCATTCCCCGCAGCCACTGGCGGGGAACCCATGGGTCCCCGGCCAGAACCCGCCGGGGATGACGGACTTAAAGGCTTTGGTTCTACTTTGTCTCGGGAGCCTTTTTCGAGACTTGGTCGAGTACAGCGACCAAATCTCGCATCGGCGCCTGCAGGACGCTGACCAAATTAACCATCGGCGCCTGCAATGTCCCTAAAAGCCTGGCCAAAAGCACGTCACGGGAAGGAAGGGAGGCGATCGCCTTGAGTTCCTTGTCCGAGACAACTTTCCCATCAAAAAACCCGCCCTGGATCTTCAGGTTTTCGTGGGTTTTGGCAAAATCGAATACGATCTTCATCGCGGCAATGGCATCGCCGCGCTCGAGGACAATCGCCGTCGGGCCTTCGAGCTTGTCAGCAAGCTCTCCCATACCGGCATTCTTCAGAGCGATCTTCGTGAGACTGTTCTTCACCACACGATATTCACTCTTCGAGGGGCGCAGCTTGGCCCGCATCTCGTTAAACTCGACGGTCTTGAGAGCTTTGAACGATGTGATGATGAGGCCCGAGACGTCCCGGGCTTCTTTTTCTAAATCTTGAACGGTTTTCGTTTTCTGTTCTGTAGGCACCTTCGCGTTCCTCTCTAGCTATGGTTGCGATGGCCATCGGCAAGCGCTTCGCGTGCCGATGGTAGTTTTTAAAAAGTAGCGACTGTAAATCCGACCGTTACCGCTGTCTCGTTAACGAAGCGACCCTCCGCCTCGAACCTGACGTCCTTTGTAATCTGTACGGGCAATCCCGCCACGAGCGAAATGTTACCGTGAGCATGCCCCGTAATCACTCCGGGATTCGCCTGATTGTCCTGCCAGTTCACGTGGCTCCCGAACCCGCGAACTCCCGCATAAGGCTCCGCAATCCCTACCTTGAATGTCGCCAGAACCGCTCCGTGATACTCGACACCTGACATCATCTGATCGATCGTATGCCAAGTCCCGTTCGGATCGCTCTGGTCCGGCACATTCGTGCGGTCTAGAGATACCTGAAACCCGGTAACTCCTCCGCTCAGCTGAATCCCCGGTCGCAACCCCGGTGTCGCCGGAAAGACTTCATTGTAAAGATCAATGCCGTAGAGATAACCGCTGCGCGATTCCCACGTGCTTCCTTGAGCTTCCACCTTCGGATTGACGAAGGATCCGCCCTTGATCGCTACGGCCACCTGATCGGTGATGCCATAGCTGAACTGCGCGCCGGCGACACTGGACTTAAAATCCGCCCGTCCGCGGCTGTCGAAATCATCCTGAATACTCAGATTCTCATACAACAGGCTCGAGGTAAACTTCCCTTGATGAACGGGCAAGACCAGCACGCCCAAGTCTCGAGCATGTGACAGTCCGACCAGAAACGCGATGGAACACACCGCGCCCATGTTAATGATGAATCGTTTCAAGCGATTTTAATAAGTACCAGGACTAAGTCCTGTCTCTATATGAAAAATAAACCCCGGCAGCGACCTACTCTTCCATGCCCTTGCGGGTATAGTACCATCGGCCCTGGTGGGCTTAACTACCGAGTTCGGAATGGGATCGGGTGTGGCCCCACCGGAAAAACCACCGGGAAATCTGTTTTGAGTAAACGAGCTCGTGCGACCCTCACTATTAAAGAGGGTCCACGCAAACATCAAACACCTTTAAGGATCGAATGATACGGCTAAGCCGCACGATCAATTAGTACGGGTGCGCTCCACGCCTTAACGGCGCTTCTACGTCCCGCCTATCAACGCAGTAGTCTTCTGCG
>Ga0182027_10010578_pt1 | contig 13101 bp, 10 predicted proteins | sample 712E1DmetaG_FD_121300 | JGI IMG/M metagenome (GOLD analysis project Ga0182027, IMG submission 121300) | Permafrost microbial communities from Stordalen Mire, Sweden - 712E1D metaG (Illumina Assembly) | ecosystem: Environmental > Terrestrial > Soil > Wetlands > Permafrost | place: Sweden...
TCGCATCTGCACTGCTTTTTTCTTCCAGATGCATGTGAAAAGTATCCAGGTGGAAGCCGACATTCTTTCGGCCAACATCCTCGATGATAGTCATGCCCTGCGAAACTACATTAATCATGTCGGTTTCGAAGCGATTCAAAGGTTCAAAGGCCAGTTTAACGTTCCTGGCTCCGCCGTAATCTGCCATTTCCCGGATCCCGGAAACAGACAGATCCCATTCCTCTTTTCTGGACAGGCTGTCATCCAGATGGTCTTTCCCTACCGAAGAATACATGGGTCCACAAACCACTTCTGAGCCAATTTCACGAGCAGCATCGATCAACCAACGGATATAGCCCTTAGCATTTTCGTTAATTTTCGGATCCTTGCTGCAAATATTCCGGTCGGGTCCAAAGGCTCCGCAAATGATCCCTTCCAATTGGTTTTCCTGCAAAATATCGTTCACAGCGTGTGTGTCAATCAAGTCGGGTTTTTCCACCGAGATCTCGAGAATATCGAAACCCATCGATTTCACTTTCGGCGCCAGATCCTTCACAGCTTCCGTTGTGCAGGGGCTAACCCAAACAAAGGTATTGACTCCAAATTTCATTATAAATTCCTTGTTTTCAACCTGGATCAGCACTGCCTTCAGAGATGGTAAACATATAATCCATGGCAAGATTTACTGCTCCGATCACACCTGCATCAGGACCGGTCTCCGAAAAAACAATATGAAGGTCACGCGTCGCCAAAGATGTGGAACGGTGTAAAACGGTTTGGCGGATCGAAGAAAGCAACAAGTTGCCAAGGTTCCTGACCCCTCCGCCTATTACGATCATCTCAGGGTTGAAGAAATTAACCAACCCCGCCAGCACATCGCCGATATACTGTCCGCTTTCACGAATGACTTCTACCGCAAGTGCATCACCCTCTCGCGCAGCATCTCCAACATCCTCAGTATGGAGAACTTTTCCATTCTTTTCAAAATATTTTAATAGTATTGGACTTCTGCCGGCTCGGGCTTCCGTTAAAGCTCGCTCGGCAATCGCCGGCCCCCCGGCATAGGCTTCCAGGCAACCCCTGTTACCGCAATGACACAACGGACCGGATTTATTTACACTGATGTGGCCAATATCACCTGCACACCCACTGGATCCGCGGTATAGATTCCCCTCGCAGATAATCCCGGAGCCGATACCAGTTCCGATCTTAACAAAAACCAGGTTGTTGACTCCTTTGGCGGCACCCTGGTTTATTTCTCCCAACGCCATCACATTAACATCATTATCAACAACAACATTCGCGCTTGGGAACCACTGTTGTACAGTCTGGATGATCGGATAACGATCCCATCCAGGCATGATCGGTGGCGATACCAATGTCCCCACTGAAAAATCTACCGGCCCGGGAACACCTATCCCGATACCATTCAATTTTTCCGAGCTCAAGGCATTCTCCTTGAGCATCTTTTCGAGTAGGGAACATGCGCGGCCCAGTATCTTTATTGGCCCATTCTGAACCAATGCAGGTTCAGAATAGCGCGCAAGGAATTTTCCGGAGAAATCTGCAATACCCAGATCAATACTGGTTGCCCCAATATCCACACCCGCTACCAAGCCCAGTTCCCCGTTCAGGCTGAACTTCTTCGAACGCCGCCCGCCCGTATAATCAGTGCCGTTTTTTGCAATAATGATCTTTTTGTTGAGAAGGGAGTCAATACAGCTTGTGACTTTGGTGCGGGAAAACTCGGTATATGCCATTAAATCTACTTTTGAAAATCCCCCATATTTTCGGATCAGATCGAGCAGTTCTTTTTCAGAGTTAGTGATGAAATTTCGGTTGGGTAGAGTTTCAGCCTGGTATAGCCATGCTGGCATATCCAGTAAAGTGATCGTCCTTATCTTCTTCCGATTTACTTCATGACTGGTTCCCATTTCAGCTTTTGGCTCTATTTTCTACGGTCGCAGGATAGACTACGTTGATTTGAAAAAGAACACCATACACCAATAATGTGAATCACTATTTTTTATTAGTTCATTTTTTCGAAGTGAACATGCTATACCATTTAAAAACAAATGTTATTGAGAAGAACAAACTTGTAATTACAACAAACATGTAATTACATCATTACTTTTTTTATTATATATGTTTCTGTCTTTATGTCAATAGTTTTGTGGATATTTTGAATACTTATGACTAATTATGTCGAAAGTTTACAGAATCCGTCTCCAAACATGCAGTAACCTGGGATTCTCCAGAATGTTGCAGTTTTTCCCCCAACTCAATTCGTCACACATTCTAGGTCAAACACTTTGGAAACCATTTCCAGTTCGTTAAGGTTATGCCCGGTTGTAATAATGTAATGATGCGAAACCAAACTATCTACCAGCCGTTTGCCGTTTGCAACCCGAATGACTGCGCCATTCAGGCAATCGCTGTGCTCAAACTGTGCGTATTTTGGCAAATCCCCTTCCACAATGGACCATCTTTCAAAGGGTGGCATCAGTTTTACAAGCGTGATATCCCCTTCCGGCAGGCGCGCGTCGATTGCGGTGGCGTTATCATCAACCATCGCCAGCACTTTCTCTTTTAGTTTCCATTCCGTCGAGAAGGACTGCGGGACCACGCCAAAATAACCACAGTGCGCAGCCAGTATATAATTCTCAGGATTTCCCTCTACATCCGGAAAATTAGGAATATGTTCATGCTTTAGTGCCGCATACCCCATCTGGAATGGATACAGGTTGGTCATCATGAAAGGTACCTGGATGGTTTTCCAGATCAAGGCCTCGGTGAGCATTGTAACCAGGTCGCCTTCGCAGCCCCAGACCATCCGTCGGTCTTCATAAAGTAGATTCCAGGCCAGGCAGGGTGTCGTGTCAGAAAACATTGATTCATTCAGGCAATTCATCCCGGTCGCGATGATATCCGGGTCCTGATCCAGGTCATTCTTTACCGCCATATACATCTTAACCGCTCTTAGGATCGCCTGTTTGGTTAGTTTGGCAATCGGAGTTTTGGATTTCCATTGATCCCAAACCATTTGGGCGGATTCATCTGAAATGGCACGCGCTTCCTCGCCCAGCTTCTTAAAACTCTTTTTCAATACCGTGACACCAAATTTCTTTTCGATGGCATCCACACATTCCGGTTCCCACCAATAAAAGCGCTTAAAGATTTCATCCTGTTTACCGCCGCTGGCGGGATTATCCTGGTAAACCAGCATCTTGGAATGCTTCAACTGCCTTTTTAACGCCAGGGCCCGGCAGGCCTGTTTGGTCTTCTCCAGTTTTGTGGGGCCAATTACTTTAATTCCCTTGGCGGTCAGAAAGCTGTTGATCTCCCAATCCCACATGGAGACAGTGCCAAATTCAGACGTGACGACCAGAATCGGCTGCGGCAGCTTTTTGATCTTTTCCACTTCCCGAAATGCTGCTCCCAGCATCTCGGGGAAAACCACGGCGTCGGTTACAGGCAGGCTTGCCCCCAACAGCACCGGTTCCAATATGTCCGCTTCGTCTGCCAGCAATTCATGCAACTTGCGCAATTGGTTTGCAAAATCCGGCACATCCGGGCTTTTAAAGTAAATGGGGACAAGGATTGCTTTCATGGTTTTCTCCTGGGATTTTAAAATTCACCTGACGGAAAGGGGGCAAACCGAGGAGGGACAGGCTGCTGAAATAATCCCGCCCCTCCTCTCGTGAAACCACTTGATGGAATACGGTGCACAACCGATCTTTACTTGATATCGGAAACGTTTACCTTACGACCAGTGGTCGAGGATTGGATGGCTGCCTCCAAAATCTGCATGACTTTCATACCATCATAAAAGTTCGGTGTTACCTTTGTGCCTTTTTCAATCGCATTCAGGAAGTCAACCACCGCATGGACAAATGCGTGTTCATAGCCGATGATATGGCCGGGTGCCCACCAGGCACCGACATACGGATGCGTGGAATTGGTCACCATGATCGTTCGGAAGCCTTGCTCATCCACCGGGTCAGCCAGGTTTAAGTATTCAAGTTCATTTAAGCGCTCTAAATTAAACAACAGGCTGCCCTTGCTGCCGTATATTTCAAAGTAATTGTAATTCTTGCGTCCGCTTGCGAACCGGCTCGCCTCAAATGAACCAAGGGCGCCATTTTCAAATTCGGCCAGCATAAAGGCTGCATCGTCGACGGTCACTGCACCTTTTTCCGACGCCGCGGCACCAGCTTTGAAAGTGCCGGCGTCCTTTCCAGGTAAAGGTCTCTCGGTCACGAACGTTTTCATCATCGCGGAGACTGCTGCCACATCGCCAACCAGGAAGCGCGCCAGGTCAACACTATGGGAATTCAGATCATAATGCGGACCTGCTCCGGCGAATTTCTTTTGCAGATGCCAGGTCAGGGGAAAATTCGGATCTATAATCCAATCTTGCAGGTATGTGCCACGCCAATGAAAAATCTGTCCGATCTTGCCCTGCTCGATCAATTGCTTGGCAAAAGCGATGGCAGGCGTCCGGCGATAGTTATGGTTAAGATAATTCACAACGCCAGCTTTTTCGGCAGCTTCGTACATTTCCTTGGCGGCTGCGTAGGATAGGGCGATCGGCTTTTCACAAAAGATATGCTTGCCGTTTTTAGCGGCCGCGATAGCAATCTCTTGATGCAGAAAGGTCGGCGTGACAATATCGATCACATCGATATCTGGTCGCTTGACAACCTTACGCCAATCCGTCTCACATTCCTGCCAGCCCCAGTTATCTGCAAAATCGCGGGCGCAGTTATTATCCGGATCACATGCCACCTTCATGACCGGCTTCAACCCCGGGTGGAAAAACTTGGTTGCCTGTCCCCAGGCATTGCTATGAGCTTTGCCCATGAACCCCACCCCGATAATTGCCACATTTACTGTTTTCAAGTGAGCCTCTCCTTTCGAAATGGATTCCCAGGAGGGCGCAGACCTGCCGATCCCGGGAATCTTTGGTTTAATTCAATGCTTTGGCAATCTTCTTCAGCTCTTTAATGCTTAGCGCTACCGCTTCATCTTCCCGCTCGGTCCAATCCGTGTGCGGATGATCAATCTCTACTGCCAAGAAGCCCTTGAAGTTGGCCTTATGGAGCAGTTCGGCCAGGGCCTGGTTATTGATCAATCCCTTTCCAACCGGAACGCCGGCAAAGAAATACCAGTCGGTCGGTCGGGCATTCTTGTCAGGCATCAGGTCCTTAACATGAGTTGCCAACACATACGGTGCCAGTTTTTCCATCCCTTTAATGGGATCATCCAGCAGGCGCAGGAAGTTGCCAGTATCAAAGTTCAATCCGAAGTATTCAGAATCAACCATTTCCAGTAGTTGCAGGATCTCGTCAGAGGTGAAATCGATATGGTTCTCCACGGCCAATTTGATATCATGTTCTTTGGCAACCTTGACTGCTTTTTTGAACATTTTTGCAAGCGCCTTGACCTGCGGTCCGTGTGGCTCATGCCGGAACATCAAACTGCTTCCCACCACCCGCATCACGTCCGCGCCGATTTCCTTGGCATGGGGAATGCCCGCAACCATCTCATCATAGGCTGTAAAATTTTGGCCACGTTCAAGACCGTCCGGGTGACCCCAGGCGTAAACCCGGTCGAGCTTGTATTCATCCAACTGCGCCTTCAGGTTTTGGAACCATTTCCGGTCGATCTTTGGGGGGAAGAAGCAGGATTCAAGAGAAACCCCGTCCACTTTCAGTTCCTTGGCTCGTACCAAAAAGTCCTGCATGGTCATTTTTTTGGCAGGTGGTTTCTGATCAGGATACACTTCGCCAAAGAAGCGATGGTAACAGTAGCTGTCAATTCCAACTTTCATTTCATGCCTCCTGAGATATGATCGGTGAACCTTCCTTGTTTCAGGTTCCCTTGGTTATGAATGTTCTGTCTTGAACAGAAAATTGTTAAGCAGCTTTGCTCGTTTGAAAGTGTAAATAACCATGTGGGTTGTTATTACAGGATAACATTATTATAACGATAAAGTTCTTCTATTTCAAGAGATATGCAAGCGCAGTTAATATTTTAAGGTCATTCTATTGACAGGTTGGGCTTTATTTCCTATAATGAGTTGTAATAACAGGATTACAACAAATCATCTTGAGTCCTGAGGACGGTTACTATGCATGAATTGATCAATTTCGAGAGTCGCATTCCATATTACCTTCAGTTAATGGAAATCTTGAAAGAAAAGGTGCAAAAGAAAGAATGGACTCCGGGTGATCAGATTCCGGGTGAGCAGGATCTGTGTGCATTCTATCAGGTCAGCCGGACCGTTGTCCGGCAGGCCTTGCGGGAATTGGAACTCGATGGCGTGATCAGCCGCCGAAAAGGCAAGGGCACTTTCATTTCCCCGCCCAAGATCAGCGAAGGACTGGTGCAAAAACTGACCGGCTTTTACCAGGATATGGTGGAACGTGGCCTTAAACCGGTCACAAAGGTGCTTCACCAAAATGTCAATCCATCGACCGAAAAGGTGGCTCGTTTTCTCAGCATCGAACCCGGCACGAAGGTGATTGATATTGAACGATTGCGATTTATCGATGACGAACCCATACAATTGGTCACTACATATATCCCGTATGAAGTATGTCCATCCCTTGCAAGCGTTGATTTGACCAACCGTTCCTTGTATGAGTATTTGGAAAAAGAAGGGAATGTTTTTATTGCTAAAGGCCGCCGTTATATCGAAGCGGTTCTCGCTAACGACAATGAAGCCGAACTTCTTTGCATTGAACGTAGTGCCCCCTTGTTGATGCTCGACAGCATCAGTTTTTCAGAACATGACCAGCCCATTGAGTATTACCACGCTCTGCATCGCGGAGACCGCTCACGCTTTGAAGTTGAGCTGCTTAGGTTGCGGGAGTCGGGAACACAGACCGTTGAGCTTGGACCGAGCTTTTCAGGCATACCCAAGATCCTTTCAAAGGAAAAGGAAGAGACTTTCGGCTGATCAAGTCCCGGAATATATTCCTTCTTATAGCCTCGCGTAGATGGAGACCACAATGCAAAAGAAATATCTGATTGGTGTTGATCTTGGAACAAGCAGTACCAAGGCCGCGCTCTATCAGATTGATGGAAAACTCATCTCGGAAGCCTCTGTGGAAGTTCCACTATTTTACCCAAGGCCGGGTGTGGTGGAGCAGGAAAATGAGGATTTCTACACATCTGCGGCCCGGACCGTGCGGGAGTGTATTGAATCCAGCGGTATTGAACCAAAAGCGATCGCTGCCATTGCATTTGATTCGCAAATGGCCGGCGTTGGTCTGATCGACGAAGATTTCAAGCCGGTCGCCCGGTTTGACTCCTGGCTGGACATGCGCTGCCAACCTTTCATTGAGTTGATGGACAATGAAGCCGGTGATCGCATCACCCGTCTGACCGGTTGTCCTCCCACCTGTGATCATGGCCCCAAGATGCTCTGGTGGAAACATGAACAACCAGAAATCTACGGTCGAACAGCAAAATTCATCATGCCCGGAACGTATGTGGCCGGCCGGATCGCCGGGTTAAAAGCCGAACAGGCCTTCATCGATCACACCTATATCCATTTTTCAGGGTTCTCTGATGCCGAAAAGGGCATATGGTCCGACGAGCTTTGCGAACGCTTTGGCCTGGATCAGGAAAAACTCCCTAGGATAATTGATCCCTGTGACATTATTGGGGAAGTGTCAGAGCATTCAGCCAGGGAATTTGGACTGGCTGCCGGTACGCTCATTGCAGCCGGTGCGGGAGACACTGCTGCCAATGCGCTTGGTGCGGGTATTGTACGCCCCGGCATGCTTTTTGATGTGGCTGGTACTGCGGCAGTTCTGGCGGGATGTACCGGCAAATTTGTGGCCGACGTCAAAAATCGCGCCTTGTTGACCATGCGTTCTGTCATCCCCGGACTATGGAATCCGCTTGCATATATTGGTGGTGGCGGTCTGGCTCTGCGTTGGTTCCGCGATCAGTTTTTTAACACGACGCACGCGGAGACTCTTCCTGTTTCTGAAGATCTCTATCCTCAAATGATTGCGTTGGCGGAAACGATCCCACCAGGCTCCGAAGAGTTGTTCTTTTCGCCCCACTTGGGGGGCCGCATTTGTCCATCCAGCCCGGAAATGCGTGGGGCATGGGTGGGTGTGTCTTGGTCTCATACCCAAGCCCATTTTGCACGAGCCATTTTGGAAAGCATCGCGTATGAATACGCCTATTACTTGAAAATTCTAAAACAGCTATTACCGGATCTGAAATTGGTGGAAGCACGCGTGGTCGGAGGCGGTGCGCGCAGTCAAGTTTGGAACCAGATCAAGGCGGATATTCTCGATGTCCCATATCAAAGATTACAAGGCAATGAGTTTGGCGCCTGGGGCGCGGCCATGATTGCAGGAAAGGCAGCCGGGTTGATCGACGATCTGGCCTCCCATGCCGGAAGAACCGCCATCCTGAGCGGAAACCCCGCCAGCCCATCGCAGGAGAACCATGCGCTCTATAAGCCTCGGATCGAGAAATACATCCTGTTGGAACGGTCTTTGAACGACTTTTTTACGAGGTGACATCTTTATTCAAGAGTATTGACAAATTTACCATCCAATTATTGAAGGAATGGGAAGGGAGTACGGGTGCGCAGCCGCCCGCATTCCCCTTATTCTCCCGATTTATTGAGAAAACCTATAAATCTATTAATCGTTGAGGAAATTTGGATGAAAAAATTAGTTCGGATTTGCATGATTGGCGCAGGAAGAGTCGGTAAGAACCACTCGCGCGCCATTACCCGACATATCGCCGGTGCCAGGATCGTAGCGGTAGTTGAATCGGTCGCCCAAGTGCGTGAAGAAACTGCGCATGAATTTGGGATTGAAAACCAGTTTGATTCACTTGAGGCGGCTCTCGGTAAAGTTGATTTTGAAGCAGTCGTCATTACCACCCCCACTCCCACGCACTTGCCTATTACTGCCTTGGCCGCCGAAAACAAAAAACATGTTTTCCTGGAAAAGCCCATGGCGCTTAACTTGCTGGAATGCGATGCAATCAATGAGGTCACTTCCAAGAATTTGGTTCTCCTGCAGCTGGGTTTTATGCGCCGGTTTGATCCCGAGTTCGTTGCAGCCGCCCAGCGCATCGAAGCAGGTGAGATCGGCCAACCCATGATGATCAAATCGAACACCCACGGCCCGGGTTTGCCGCCGCCTTGGGCGCGTGACCTGCGGACATCCAATGGCATGTTGGCGGAAGTCAACAGCCATGATTGGGATACTACGCGCTGGTTGATGGGTTCAAACTATGAGAGAGTCTATACCGAGGTTGCCAACTTTAAAGGCGCAGCCAATAATGTGGACACCCCTAATTTTTACGATAATGTTCTCGTCAATATTAAATTCGAGAATGGTGGGCTGGGACTGATTTCGGGGGTATGCCCCTGCGGGTATGGCTACGATGCACGTGCCGAGATCATTGGCGAAAAAGGCATCATGCAGATCGGTGAACTCAAAGGGCAGGCGGTTGTCGTCTGCACAAACCGTGACCAGGGCCTGATCACACCCATTTTCAGGACCTGGCCTGAACGCTTCGAATGGGCTTATATCAATGAATTGGAACACTTTGTGACCTGTATCCAGAACGACACCCAGCCGCGCGCTGGAGGCATGGATGGCCGCTGGGCTGTTGCGGGTGTTTTGGCGGGGACAAAATCCTTCCTGGAACAACGCCCTGTTCGTCTGAAAGAAATTACAGGTGACTGAAGTTCAAAAGGATCGAGAAAATATGTTGGCTGCCGTCTATCATGGCCCGAATGACCTGCGCGTAGAGAATGTTCCAATTCCAATAATCGGAAAAGGGGAGATATTGGTCAAGGTGGTTAGTGCCAGTATCTGCGGAACTGATCTGCGGATCTTTCATGGCAATCACCGAAAGTATGGGCCTGGAACGATCCGTATTCCAGGACATGAAGTGGTTGGAACGATCGCCGAAATTGGTGCGGAGGTTAAAGATTATTCGATCGGCCTGCGGGTCTTTTGCGCACCCAATACCGGCTGTGGACACTGCCTGCAATGCATCACCGGCAACAATAACTTGTGTGCCAATTATGATGCTATCGGCGTGACTTCGGATGGTGGTTTTGCTGAATATGTTCGCATCCCGGCCAATTCAGTTCAACAAGGCAACGTGATCCCTGTCAGTGAATCCGTTGATCCGGCCGTGACTGCTTTGATGGAACCTTTTGCATGCGTCCTTCGAGGACAGAATGCGCTGCACATGCAACCGGGAGAAGTAGTGTTGATCATGGGTGCGGGGCCGATCGGAGTAATGCATACCAAGCTTGCCAAGGCGCGTGGCGCCGGGCGGGTGATCGTCAGCGAACCCATCCCTGACCGGGCAGCCCAAGCCCGACGGATGGGTGCCGACCGGGTGGTTGATCCCGCTTCGGAAGACCTGAAATCAGTTCTGCACGAGGAAAGTCAGGGGCGTGGCGCAGATGTGATCATCGTAGCCGCGCCCGTTCATGCCGCCCAGGAAAGTGCACTCGATCTCGCCGCTATCAGTGGCAGAATCAACTTTTTCGGCGGTCTCCCCAAGGATCGTTCAGCAATCAATTTCGATTCCAATCTGGTGCATTATAAGGAGCTTGTGATCACGGCAACCACTGCCTGCAGCACAGCCGATTGTTGGCAGGCAACGCAGATCGTCAATTCCGGTCTGGTCGATCTTACAGATGTTGTCAGCCAGCGTTTTCCGTTGAGAGACGCCATCCCTGCCTTTGCCGCTGCCGAAGATCGCAGATCTTTAAAGATCGTTTTGGAACCATAAATCAAATGACCATTCTCCAGCCTGCCTCTGAGCCGCGCCCGGTAATTACCGTCCAGGGACCTGTTCCATACGAAAGTCTGGGAATTACAGACGCGCACAATCATCTGTGGATTAATCCAGTTTCGGGCGCGGATCCAAGCGCTCCGGTTCTCAATCAATTCGACCCCATCCTGAAAGAATTGATTGAATATCGCAAAAAAGGTGGCGAAACACTGTTGGATTGTCAACCTGCAGGATGTGGCCGGGATGGAAACCAGCTATTGGCTCTTTCAAAGGCATCCAGTGTCAATCTGATCGCGTGCACAGGTTTTCACCGGAAGAAGTACTACCCTCGAGATTATTGGCTATGGGGAGCGAGTGCCCAGGCAGTTTGTGATTTCCTATGTTCCGAATTGGAGCAGGGACTGTCTGAAACTTTACAAACACCATCACCAGTCAAGGCCGGTTTTATGAAGATTGCCATCGAAGCCTGCTGGGCTGACTGTCCCAAGGCAGCCCTGGAGGGAGCGGCTTCTGCTGCGTTCAGATCGAAAGCGCTGATCGAGATCCATACAGAAAAAGGTCTATTGGCCGAGAAAGCCTGCGTTTATTTCACGGATCTGGGGGTGTTACCCGAGCAGTTGGTGTTCTGTCATATGGACAAGCGACCGGATATCGGTCTCCACCAGGAACTGGCCCGCCTGGGGATATTGCTCGAATACGACACGTTCTATCGGCCAAAGTACAACCCGACTGAGAACCTTTGGCCGCTGATCGAGCAAATGGTTAATGCTGGGCATTCTAACCGGATTGCTCTCGCCACGGATATGGCGGAGGCTGAGCTCTACTACTTCATTGGGGGTGGTGCGGGCCTGTCAAGCTTGCCAGGTGAGATCCAAGATCAATTAACTGCAAAAGGATTCCCGGAAACTGCTCGAAAGCAGATGCTCGGTGGCAATATTGCCCGACGGTTGGCCGGGATAAATTAAACCAAATACGGAGAATAATATGGTCGATTTACCCTTTACTTTCACGTTGCCCATGCCGCTGGTCATTCCTTCGCGAGTGGATAACCACATCGAAAGGCGCTTATCTGCCTTGCGCGGTCAATTCTTGGATCAAGAGACCTATGGCAAAATGCTTTCTTCTGAAGATCAATTGATTTATGAGGTTTATGAGATTAAACGACCTGAAGTGGAGGGCGAGATTTTGATGGGTATCTCAATTGTTCATCCTGGAAAGGTTGGAAGGGAATTCTTCATGACCAAGGGGCATTTTCATTCTGTCCTTGCGACTGCAGAGGTCTATTATTGCCTGCGCGGAGAAGGATACATGGTGATGGAAACACCTGAAGGGGCCACTTCCGTCGAAGCCCTCAGCCCTGGAAAAGTTCTCTATGTTCCGCCGCGCTGGGCGCACAGGTCAGTCTGCACATCACGCCAGGAAGACCTGGTCACTTTCTTTGCTTACCCAGGTAACGCCGGTCATGATTATGGCACTATCGAACGTCAGGGCTTCCGGAAGTTGGTTTTGGATGGCACTGACGGTCCTCAAATTGTCGATAATCCCCGCTGCCAATAGCCCGGAGTATCCATGAACCTTAAAGATTATCGCTTGCTGGTTACCCCTACTTCCTATGGGAAAAATGATGTCCGGCTCAAAACAGAGTTGGAAGCACAGGTGGGTGAAGTGGTTTACAACCCGACCGGAAAACCGCTTACATCTACTGAGGTTGCGCATTTGCTGCCTGGAATGGATGGGTATATCGCCGGGTTGGATGGCATCGATGCGAATGCCTTAAAAACAGCCGACCGGTTGAAAGTGATTGCACGGTATGGAGTTGGTGTTGATAATGTGGACTTGGTTGCTGCGCGCGAAAAAGGAATTGTGGTGACCAATACACCCGGCGCAAATTCTGTTTCGGTCGCAGAACTTGCCCTTGGATTAATGCTGGCATTGGCGCGGCAGATCCCCGAAGCAGTCGAAGCGGTGCATCAAGGAAAATGGCCACGTTATTCAGGGGTCAGTCTGGAAGGAAAGACGATCGGGATTCTGGGTTTGGGCGCGATCGGCAAACAACTTGCACGCCGTCTCAGCGGTTTTGATTGCAAAATTATGGCATTCGATCCTTTCGCAGACACTGCTTTTGCGAAAGATCATTCCATTGCGCTTGCTACCATGGAGGCAGTGACTGAACAGTCTGATTTCATCAGCCTGCACCTGCCTTTGCTGCCCGAGACACGCGGCATTGTAGATGCTGCCTTTTTGAGCAGAATGAAAACAGGATCCTTCCTCATCAATACCTCCCGCGGGGAAGTGGTGGATGAAGAAGCGCTCTTGCAA
>Ga0182027_10010579_pt1 | contig 13099 bp, 9 predicted proteins | sample 712E1DmetaG_FD_121300 | JGI IMG/M metagenome (GOLD analysis project Ga0182027, IMG submission 121300) | Permafrost microbial communities from Stordalen Mire, Sweden - 712E1D metaG (Illumina Assembly) | ecosystem: Environmental > Terrestrial > Soil > Wetlands > Permafrost | place: Sweden...
AGGTCCCTGCCCGTACCCGGGCCACCACTGTCGCCTCGGCTGGAGTGGAGTCGCTCGTCGCCTGGCGGCGAGGACTCGCGTGACCATATTTGCGCGAGAGGGTATTAAGGTTGCGAAGGCACCATGGAAAGCTGGGGGGATCATGATGAAACACCTGTCTGCGGCTTTGTTCGCGGGCGTGCTCGCCACCTCTTCGTCGACTGTTGTCTGGTCAGCCCCCTCGAGGCCACAGGCGCTTGTCCCGTCCGCACTCACCGTGTTGCGGGCGAGCACGAGTCCTCCGGCTCCAGCGCACTCGGTTGCGCTCGGGCCGCTGTCGCCCTCAGTGGAGCTTCATATCGATGTCACGCTGAGACTGCCGGACCCGTCGGCGGTGACGGCCTTCATCACCTCTGTGTCTGATCGGCGCTCGGCGGACTTCCACCACTTCCTCCGCCCGGGACAGTTCGGTCAGCTCTTCGGGCCGCCGCCATCGGAAGTGACAGCAGTCGACGCAGTGCTCCGCTCCGACGGGCTCCACCCCGGACAGCTGACCTCGAACCGGCTCTCGATCCCGGTGACAGCCCCGGCCTCGGCACTCGACCGCGCCTTTCACGTGAGTCTCGCGAGCTACCGGCTGTCGAGCGGGCGCGCCGCGTTCACGACCCCGTCGCCGCCGAGCATCTCGGCCGCCGTGGCGCCGGACATCCAGGGGGTCATAGGCCTGAGCGATCTCGGTCAACCCCAGAGCCTGCTTGCTCGTTCACGTGTCGCACGATCCGCCCGAGCTTCTTCAGGAGAAGCTCATCAGACGACGACAGGTCCGACACCATGCGCGCCAGCCACCAACGCAGCCAGCAATGACGGAAGCTACACGGCCGACCGGTTGGCGTCCTCCTACGGCATGACGCCCCTGTACTCCCTCGGCGACTTCGGCCAGGGCGTCAACATCGCCGTCGTTGAGTTCGAGCCGGACTTGCGGACCGACATCGCCGCCTATCAGGCGTGCTTTGGGACGAAAGCCACCGTGAACTACATCCCGGTCGACGGCGGCGCCGGCTCCGGCGACGGCGGCGGCGAGGCGGCTCTCGACATCGAGGACGCCATCGGCCTTGCCCCCCGTGCGACGATCGACGTCTACCAGGCGCCGGGGTGGGACGAGTCGGCTGGAGGGAATGGGGGCCAGTACGTGTACGACCTCTACTCGGCCATCGTGAACGACGACACCGATCGGGTCGTCTCGACATCCTGGGGGTCGTGCGAACTGGACACCGACTCGTCACTCGTCAGTTCGGAACAGAGCCTCTTCAGCCAGGCCGCCACCCAGGGCCAGACGGTCTTCGCCGCTGCAGGCGACTACGGCTCGACCGACTGCTTTACCGATTCGGGATCGCGGAACGAGTTCTCACTCTCCGTCGACGACCCCGCCAGCCAGCCCTATGTGATCGGGGTCGGTGGCACGTCGATCAGCACCAACTCCGAGACAGTCTGGAATGACTCGACTGGGGCCGGCGGAGGAGGGGTGTCCTCGTTATGGTGCATGCCCTCCTACCAGGACCAGTCAGGCGTCCCGGGGTTGATCGGCCCCGACTCGGTGCCCGACCCGAACGATTGCACGACCGGCTGGGCGCGCGAGGTACCCGACGTCTCGGCCGACGCCGATCCGCAAACCGGTTACGTCACCTACTGGAACGGGTCCTGGCAAGCAGGCGAGGGGGGTACGAGCGCCGGCGTACCGCTATGGGCCGCCGCCGCCGCCCTTGTGGACTCTTCGCCGTTCTGCGCCGACTACGGCTCAAAGGACGCCACGGGGACGCTGTTTGGGAGTCTGTACTCCATTGCTGACAGCAACCACCACTCCGACGCGCTCTACGACGTGACGAATGGGAACAACGTCTATCCGCCTTCGGGCTATTCGGGAGATCGCTACCCGGCAACGACGGGTTACGACATGGCAAGCGGGTTGGGGACGCCCTTGCTTGCCTATCCCGGCAACTATCTCCCCGGACTGGCCGCTCAGATGTGCATGGCTACTGGCACCAAGCTCGAGACGACGACCATCACAGGTGTCTCGCCGAAGGAGGGTCCGAGCAGCGGCTCGATCCCGGTGACCATCACGGGTTCGGGCTTCCTCCCCATCGCTGGAGCGGACCGGCTCGAGGTCGGTGCGAAGTGGGTCACTGTTTCCTGCACGACCACGGTTCGCTGCACCGGTACCCTCCCGGCGACCAAGGCGGGGACGGACAACTTCGTGATGTCGGTCGAGGGCCTGACGCTCAGTCCGCTCGCCGTGCCTGATCGGTTCACCTTCGTGGCCGTAGCGCCGACGGTCGCCAACCTCACGCCCACTGTCGGACCCACCAAGGGCGGCACGAAGGTGACGATCCGGGGAAGCAGCTTCTTCGGGACATTGACGGTGCACTTCGGGACGAGGCCGGCCAAGCTGTTCCGTGTCGTCTCCTCATCTGAGATCGTCGTCATCGCGCCTTCCGGCTCGGGCACCGCCTACGTCACGGTGTCGGCAACCGGGGGCTCCAGCAGGACAACGGCCGCTGGCAGATCCGCCTTCGTGGCTGCACCGACGGTCACCCGGGTCACACCGACGGTCGGACCCACAAACGGCGGCACGAAGGTGACGATCCGGGGAAGCAGCTTCTTCGGGACATTGACGGTGCACTTCGGGACGAGGCCGGCCAAGCTGTTCCGTGTCGTCTCCTCATCTGAGATCGTCGTCATCGCGCCGCCCGGCTCGGGCACCGCCTACGTCACGGTGTCGGCAACCGGGGGCTCCAGCAGGACAACGGCCGCTGGCAGATACCGCTACCAACGCGCGTCGCTGACGGCGCGCCTTGGCCGTGGGCTCACGCCCTAAAGCGCCGGCCAGGACCCGAGGTTCCCGTGGGCGGGCGAGAACTGCCCGATCCCGAGGCGACACGCCCAGCGCCCCAGGGGTCTCCCCTACTTCGTATTCCTAGGCATCGGCTCAGAGCTGGTCGCGATCGTGCTCTTGATGATCCTCTTCAAGCGGCGCGGTGGTTGGGCACCGGCCCCGTGGCCTGAGCGAGCTGACCGGACCAGCCGCTGCTCAGCCCCTGTCATGCTCGGCTCTCGCGTTGCGCGGGGGAATCCGGCCTGCACTGGCGTGGAGCAGGCCCCAACTGGCGGCGGCTAACGTCGTCTCGTGACAGAAGTCCTTCGCCGGGTGGTGATGACAGGCGCTGCCGACTCTATTGGCCTCGCGGTCGCTCCCCTGCTCGCCGGGCGCTAGCACCTGGAGCTGACCGACCGAGAGCCTGGCGTGTCGACCGTCTTGGACGTCACCGACGGGGACGCCTGCAGAGCGGCGTTCGCCGGCGCCGACGCGGTCGTGCACTTGGCAGCGGTCTCGGACCCCGAGGCGTCCTGGGAGGCGTTGCACCCGGCCAATGTGATGGGGACCTACCAGGTGGTGCAGGCCGCCGTGCACTGCCGCGTCCGCCGGCTCGTGCTCGCAAGCAGCTAGCGAGCTGTGTCGGGATATCCGCAGGGAGTTCAGCTACGCGCCAGCGATGCGCCGCGACCGGCGAGTATCTACGGTGCGACGAAGGCCTGGGCCGAGGCGCTCGGTGCTTGGGCAGCGTCGGCGTCGGCGACTTCCGTGGTTGCGTTACGGATCGGCCACTTCGCCCTTCAGTCACCTGCTGGCAGCGGCGCCACGGCTCGTGACATTGCGGCCTGGTTGAGCCCGCGAGATTGCGGCGAGCTGTTGCGTTGCGCTGTCGAGGCTGAAGGGATCCGTTTCGTGGTCGCCAACGGTGTCTCGGCCAACCGGTACCGGGCCGCTGATCTCTCCGACGCCGCCAATACCATCGGTTACCGACCGAGCGATGATGCGTGGACATGCGTCTGACGGTCGAACCTTTGGAGAGCCGACAGCACAGAACAACACAAGCACCATGACTCGAGTCGGCCAGGCTTGCCGGGCCGCCCCGAGCAGTTCGTCCTCTGTCATCGGCCCGGCAAGGTCGGCGAAGGCGCGCTCGCTGTCGCGCGCTGCTCGGCGTGAGCACGCAGGCCGTCGACAGAACCGCCGTGACTCGTCCGTCGTTGGAGCATCTCGGGCGAATTGGTAATAGGATCGCCTCTCGATCGTTCCCCTGGCCCGCAGCGAGATACGCTGGCCTGGGTACGGGCCAGGCGGCGTAGGGGAGGGCGCCTGCGCCGTCTGGCCCGCGTACGGGCCAGACGGGCGAGACGAGACGCCAAGCGGTGCCGGTCTTCGATCGTCATCTGCTCGGCGAGTTCGGTGACTTCCTCGCGCAGCGCACAGGAGAACGAGGCGAAGTCGCTGGCGTCGTAGACGAATGGCCTGGTGTCAACTAACCTGTCGATCAGTGCCAGGGTCCCAGTCGGCGAAGGTGCCCTCCCTTACGCCGGCTGGGCCCACTTGCCCAGGGCCCGAGGGACCGGAATGCACCTTTGAGCGGCCTGTGTGACCGGAAGAAGAGGGGACGGTCACGGCGACCTGCCGACTCATCGGGCCGGCGATCCGGGCCCGGTCGCTTCGTTGACACCGAGCCGAAGCCAGCTTCGCGGAATCTGCCCGAACTGACAGCAGCCCGCCTCGTGAGCAGCAGCAGCATCAAGAGAGGAACCTGGTCATGCCTGATCGTCGCATTCTCACGACTGAGTCCGGTGCACCCGTTGCCGACAACCAGAACTCCCAGACCGCAGGACCTGACGGCCCGGTGCTGTTGCAGGACCAGCACCTCCTCGAGAAACTTGCCCGGTTCAACCGGGAGCGGATCCCGGAGCGAGTCGTGCACGCCAGAGGTTCGGGCGCCTACGGGCACTTCGAGGTCGCCCGCGACATGTCCGCCTACACCAAGGCCACGGTGTTCAACGGGGTCGGCACTCGCTGTGAGGCTTTTGTGCGGTTCTCGACGGTCGCCGGCAGCCGGGGTGCAGCCGAGGCAGTCCGTGACCCGCGTGGGTTCGCGGTCAAGCTCTACACACCCGACGGCAATTACGACCTTGTAGGCAATAACATGCCGGTCTTCTTCATCCGGGATCCGTTGAAGTTCCCCGACTTCATCCACTCCCAGAAGGCGGACCCGTTCACCAACCGCCAGGAGCCGGAGAACGTCTGGGACTTCTTCTCGCATTCGCCCGAGGCGACGCACATGTTCACCTGGCTGTTCGGTGATCGGGGCATCCCGGCCAACTACCGGCAGATGGACGGCTTCGGGTCGCACACATTCTCCTGGACCAATGCCCAAGACGATCAGTTCTACGTGAAGTACCACTTCAAGACCGAGCAGGGCATCGCGACACTCACGACCGAGGAGGCGGCGGTGCTCGCCGGTGCGAGCCCCGAGTCTCACAACACCGATCTCCTCGAGGCGATCGAACGTGGCGACTACCCCTCCTGGACGCTCAAGGTTCAAGTCATGCCTGCCGCTCAGGCTGCCGACTACCGCATCAACCCGTTCGACGTCACCAAGGTGTGGCCGTACGCCGACTACCCACTGATCGAGGTCGGCAAGCTCGTGCTCGATCGAAATGCCGACAACTACTTCGCGGAGGTCGAACAGTCCGCGTTCGACCCTGGCAACTTCGTTCCCGGCATCGGGCCCTCGCCCGACAAGATGCTCCAGGGCCGCCTGTTCGCCTACGGCGACGCGCACCGCTACCGGCTCGGCATCAACCACACCCGCATCCCGGTCAACTCTCCGCACGCCACAACGGCCGACAATTACGGTCGCGACGGCGCCATGCAGGTAGAGGCCAACGGCGGCCGATCGAAGAACTACGAGCCGAACAGCTTCGACGGTCCGGTTCAGACCAACGAGCCGCACTATGTCGGACTTCCCACAGCAGGCGTCTCTGGCGCCTACCAGTGGGACAGACGCGAGACGGACGACTTCGAGCAGGCCGGCGCGCTCTACCGACTGATCGATGACACGGCCAGACAACGCCTCGCCGACAACATTGCGGACGGTCTCGCACAGGTGGACAACCGCGAGATTGTCGAACAGTCCCTCTCCCACTTCCGCAACGCTGACCCCGACTATGGAGATCGCATCGAACGGGCGATCGCCGCGCGCCGCGCCTGAAAGGAATCAGTCCCTCACCTCGCCTCGCCTGGCAGCGTCGCCAGTTGCACTTCCGAGCAGGGCGTTCAGTCTTCCGCCGGACGATCGTGGACGGGCGAATGCGCCGTCGGCGGGGCGGCGAGCGGGGAGCGGCAGGGACGGCGGGCACCGATCAGGGAAACGGGCTCCTCACACGCGCTAAGGAGTGAGGTGCTGTGCCAGGAACGCCAGCGAGGGAGGCTCCTGCGCGAGAAAGAACGGGCTCGTGTGACAGCCCTCGGAGAACTCCACGACTGCTCCGCGGGGCAAGGCCCTGGCCAATGCCTCCACTCCTGGGTGGAAAGGGTCCGAGTCTCCCGAGGCGACCCGAACGGGTATGCCGGTCAACGCGCCCGTGTGCGTGACGGCGTCGTCGATGGCAAAATCCGCGGCGGAGGCGTACGCGTCGGCATTGGCTCCCCGCGCCTGGGCGTAGCTGGTCCAGATCGCCGGGCTGATCGCGGCGACTGCGGCAATGAGGTGCGGGTACTTCTCAGCGAACAGGATCGCGCCGTAGCCGCCCATCGAGATGCCCATGGTCCCGATCCGCTGCGGCGGCCGCCCCAAGCCGAGACGCTGGCACAGCGGGACCAGCTCGTCGATGACCATCGCCATCGGATTGTCGCCCGGATGCGGGTTCCAGTAGCCACCGCCGCCGTCCACGGTCACCATCGCCATCGGGGCAAGCGGTTCATGACCGATGCGGAGGGCCATCGCCTGGGCCGGCGTCATGCCGACCACGGCACTTGTGTGGTCCGCCCCGAATCCGTGGAGCATCACCACGAGCGGCAGCCTGCTGCCTCGGCCATGTCCGGGCGGATAGGCGATCGTGTACCCAACTGTTCGATTGCGAGCGTGAGAGTGGAAGGAGCTCGAGATCGACGGGCCCAAGGACGAGAAGCTCAGCGGCGGGCTCGGCACCGAACATCTTCCCTCGAGCTGGTTGAGCACTTGTTGTCCGGGGAGGATCCCGTGCGATACGAGCTCCACGCCAGTAGCACCAACGGCTGCGACCGCCGCGATCCCACCCAAGCCATAGACAAGGAAACGTCGCCGGTCAAACCCTTGTCGGGATGCCCCGTCGGGTCCAGTGCCGTCGGAACCAGTCACGGGCGCCTCCGATCGGGAGGCGACGGCCGGTCGCTCGATCGAAGAAACCGGCCAGAATGTCCGTCATGTGCAAGGCGCCATCGACGAAGAAGAGCAACCCCGGGCCGACCAGCCTCTCGGATCGGTCGGGCGGACGACACGTTCTCGGATCGTAGCTGTGCGTGGCCGAGGCGCAGAGTCAGCAGGCCTCATGGACTGGCCGCATCCGAATCAGCCAATCGCCGTGACAAGCGCGCGCATGGCCGCTCGGTCACCTCAGGCAGCTGAGTCGATCGGGGAGGCCACGATCGGTACTCATGGCCCGGTCCCAGTAGGCGGTTGCCGATGCCTCCCGGCACACAGGTATCCCGCCCGTGTCTATCAGGCCATGCGAGAGAAAAGCTCACGGAGCTGAACCCGCCGACCTGTGCGAAGGATGGCTCTCCGGTAGACACTGGATGCAAGCCTCGCCATGCCGACCGTGCACACAATGCTCACGACTGCCGAGGCGGCGAACTCCCACCAGGTGACAGCTCCGAGGCCTACGAGAACGGGCATGGCGAACGGCGCCGTCGGCGGCAAGTATGCCAGTACCTTGAAGAAGGTTGACGAGCTCCCCGAGCCCGCTGCGATGAGGGCCATGACGTAGCCGAAGATGATCGGGAGGCTGAGGGGAACGGCCAGGCTCTGTACCTGGTCCTGGCGTTCGGCCATGGAGCCTGCGGCGGCGTAGACCCAGCAGTAGAAGGCGTAGCCGAGAACCAACCACACCAGCGTGCTGACGAGCACCAGAGGTGCCGTACCGCGCAGGAGATCGGAACCCACCGCCTCTGCCAGGCCGAGGGCGAACGCCACGACGAGAGCTGCCTGGGCGAAAGCCACCAGTCCGATCCCGAGCACCTTGCCCGCCAGGAGCTGGACGGGGCGCATGGCGGCCAGGAGCACCTCTACGACCCGGCTGGACTTCTCCTCCATGACCCCGATCAGGATCCAGGTGTTGTATTGCGTGAGCATTATGAACACGAGGATCAGGCCCACCGTGGAGGTGGTCTGGGCAGCCCCCTTGGCCGTCCCCGGTTGGAGGCTCTTCACGGGGAGCGCCTTGGCGCCAGCCAGCTCGGCGACTTGCGTAGCGGAGAGACCGGCTGACTCGACTGCCTCGGCCAGACCGAGGTTCTTGGAGACGGAAAGCGCGAGCTGAGCCGTTGTCGAAGTGACGGTTCCGATCGCCTTGTCCACTATGAGCTCCCGGCCGTCGACGATCGCGAGGTCGATCCGTCCAGAGCGCAGATCGCCGTGGGCGGCATCCGCGTCCGCCTCGGGAACAAGGTGAACCGTGGTGCCGACGCTCGTGGCGGAGGCGACAACCGCCGCCCGCAAGGGAGCAGGGAGGGCACCGACGACACCGACGCGCTGAGGGCGCGACTTTCCGCTGTTGAGGACTGGAACGACAATTGCTCCCGCTACCACCAGCAGGATGAGCAGTGTCCCGACCCGAAAGACCTTGCCGCGGAATCGCTCTCTCACTTCCCGGGCCGCCACCAAGCCGACAGCGCCCTTGAGGAGTGCCAATCCCGCTGGAGCCCAAGACTGGCTGCGGGTTGATCGACGCCGGCGACGGAGCCACACCCGCAGCGCCACGATCACGGCCAGGATGACCAGGATGATGGGCCCGTTCACGCGAGGGCCTCCCGGAAGACCTCCGACAACCGTCGGCGCTCGAAGACGAACTCTGTGACCCGACCCGCTCCCATAGCGGCCCTGAGTACCGAATCGCTGTCAACAGACTCGTCGAGCACGAGTCGCGCGGCTCCCCCATCGACCTCGGACACATTGACTCCGGCGATGTCGCAGGCCCACGATGCGTCTCGGTCCCCCGCCACCCGCACCACCAGCCGGCGCGCGCCGCTCGTCGCCAAGTCGTCCACCCTCCCGGTCACGACCAGGCGACCGTGATCGATGATCGTGACCACCTCGCAGAGGTCCTCGACCTGGTCCAGCTGGTGGCTCGAGAACAGGACACAGCACCCCGCCCGAGCTTGCTCGACGAGCACGTCGCCGATGGCGTCGATCCCGGTTGGGTCCAACCCGGCCAGGGGCTCATCGAGGACGAGCAGTTCAGGACCGTGTACCAACGCGGCGGCAAGCTGTACCCGTTGCTGGTTCCCATGGGAGAGCGCTTCCACCTTGCTGCCCGCCCTGTCTGCGACCCCGAGCCGTTCCAGCCACGCCTTTGTCGCGGCGGCGGCGTCGTGTGCGCTCATCGCGTGCAGCCTCCCGAGATACTCGAGCTGCTCGCCCACGAGCATGGCCGGGTACAGTCCTCGCTCCTCTGGCATGTACCCGAAACGGCGCCGCTCCGCCTGGCCGACAGCGGCACCGTTCCACTTGACTCTCCCGGCATCCAGATCGGTCAGGCCGAAGACGGCCCGCATGGTGGTCGTCTTCCCGGCCCCGTTTGGGCCCAGGAAGCCCACTACCTGGCCGGCGGGAACCGAGAAGGAGAGACCGTCGAGAGCGGTGAGAGCCCCGAAGCGACGGGTCAGCCCTTCGAGCTCAAGGAGGCCTTCCACCGCCTCAGGCTACGTGCCGCCCGGCCGCTGGGCCGAACCAAGATCAACCGCGTGGCCACCCACTCCCGATGAGCTAAGAGCCGAGGGCTCTGCCTGGTGATACGTCGCCGGCCCGCAACGGCTCGTCGAAGCGGCCGCAGCCGTCGGTACTTCCGCCGAAGCACCACCAGTCTCCTTGAGGCCCTCAAAAGTGGGTGCTGCCCCGACTGGCTGGTACTCAGCCCGATGGCGGAACCGGCACGGACCGTTCGCAGCTCGACAGGGAAGCTCCCTACAACGTGCACCTCTAGAGCGACGCGCCCGGAACGCGCTCCTTTGTGACATTCGGCCCTGACGGCCGATGCGCTGAAGGTGCAGGATCGCCGACGCGTGGCCAAACCGGAGACGGCCGGGCACGGGCGCAGGCCCCGTGCGGGAATAGGGTCTCAGAGGGGCGAACGAGGAGGGTCGATGAAGGCGAGATGCATCGTGGTAATAGGCCTGATGGTCTTCGCGGCGGGCTGTTCCAGTTCCAAGCCGACTGTGACTCCGTCGACTTCGACTTCGACGTCGACAACCGTCAGTCCGACTTCAACGTCAACAACCGTCAGTTCGACGGTGCCATCCACGACAGTCTCGTCGGCAAAGGCGTCTCAGCAATTCCTGGCGGCCGCCACGGTCTCTAAGGCCGCGTACCACACGTGGAGGGCCGCGATCAAAGGCCTGGCCACGGTCAGCCAGGCAATCGGGCCTTGTGACACCTACGCAGCCGCGTTGACGAACCTCGACAACGCGATATCGCGCATCGCCGTCACCGGCAAAACGGAAACCGACATTCGGACCTTGGTCGCCGATGACAGTGCTGTCATCAAGAACCTGGAAGCCGTGAAGACAGTAACCGTGGCCCAGATCAGGAAAGACGAGGCTCAACTCATAGCCACTGGGAAGACGGCAATAAGCGCCGGCGACGTAGTCCGGAGCGACCTCGGCCTGCCGCCGAGTTGAGTTTGGCCGGCCGGACGCGATCAGTCTGGTGACAAGGCGCGCAAGAGGAGCCCGGCCGGTCTCGGAACCTGCCACTCGGGCGACACTGAGGGTCTCTAACCGTCCGGACTAGGGAACCGAGCCGGCGGTCCCGTCGCACGAAAGGCCCGCTCGTTCGCCGTTCGCCTCTTTCACTCAACGTCCTCATGTGGGCGAACATGGGGGCCAACAGGGGCCGACCGTGCCGGCGACGGTGCGCACGGTGCCCGGCGGACGAAATGGCGGGGGCCGAGGTAGACGGTCAAAGCAACCAAGGGCACCCCACTTGAACCGCTGCAGACCACCGTCCAACCGGCATCCTCCGCGAAAACGGCCGATTCGCGGCCCCGTCCCCACTTTTCTCCTGTGCTCACCGGTGGACCTTATGGGACAGCTCTCAAACCCCGGTGTCGACCCAGACATTGACGGTGGGCCGCCCGGGGCTCGAACCCGGCACCTTGGGATCAAGAGTCCACCCGGACCGGTGCGGAGGCGTCTTGAAGCGTCTCGACTCGTCTCAGATTTGCCATCTGGGCAGGTCCTGCACGTTTCGACCAAGGCGCGTCTGGTGCCGTCCGGCCGCGTCCCGGATCAGCCCTCTGAGCAGGCAGCGCAGAGTTCCGGATGGACCGTTCTGGACGCTGCCGGACGCGTTGGGAAATGCAATGTTGGGTGAATGTTGGGTGAAACCGTCCTTCCGGCGATCCTCGAAACCGTCGACGCAAGGTTGCTGGACTCGTTGATGGGCGTCTCCGACGCGCTCGGCAGCAGAGCACTCACAGCTGACACGACCAACCCTGAAACGCGAACCAACAGACGGGTCGGACGCGTCAGGGAGCCAGGGACGAACTTCAAGACTCGGTGCGCTCCGCGAGGACGAAACGGCGAATGACTGAAGAGAGCAACTCGACTACACCTTGGGATACTGGTGTATCAGTAATGATACTGATGTATCATTCAGACGTGGACCTCGCAGAACCTGGCTTAGCCTTCTCGGGCAGCTTGACCATGCCGGTCCTTCGAGCCCTCGACGGACGTTCGCTTCCAGCGTCGGCAGCCCAAATCGCTCGGACAGTCGTCGAGGGCACTCCAGCGGGCATACGACGTTCACTTGAACGCCTCTCCCAGCATGGAATCTGTAATCGTGAGCAGCTCGGCGGCAGGTCCCTCTACTCCTTGAACTATGAGCACGTCCTTTACCAGGCAGTTCGAGCTGCTCTGGAAGCGAACGACCTGTTCGTGAAACGCTTGCGCGACACTCTCTCGTCCTGGGAGCCGCATCCTGTGGCCGGGGTCCTGTTCGGCTCAGCGGCGCGACGCGGCGGAGATATCGAGAGCGACATCGACGTCTTGCTGATACGCCCCAAAATGAGTTCGACCGTGCGCAAACGCTCGTGGGCGCCACAGGTGCATGACCTACGTACGCAGGTTCACAGCTGGTCCGGCAACCACTTGCAGGCGCTCGACTGGACGGAAAGCTCGTTACGGCGTTTCGCGGCGAGGCGCGAGGCGCTGATCGACGAAATACGCCGCGAGGGTGTCACGCTGTATGGCCGCTCGGTCTCCGAACTCCTGAAGACCCGGCAGGCGCCATGAGGACCCTTTCTCTCGTGGGGGCGTCGTGAACCCACGATCGTCAGCGACGAGACGTCGACCTTGTACCGCGAGCGATGCTCGAGCTAGATCGGAACAGGCCAGGGCTTTCCTACAAGTTGCGCAAATGATCACCTCGGAAGAGGACTCTCCAGAGGACTACAACTTCAACCACGTTGCGGCCGGCGTCGCCGTCCTCGCCGCAATTGCCGCCTCCGACGCCTTATGTTGTCGCCTTCTGGGTGAGCGATCGCGGAGCCAGGACCACCGAGATGCGGTCGATCTCGTCGCGACCGTGCGATTCGGAGCCGGAGACGAGAAGGTGCGCGAGAGGCGCTCCCGCGACCTTGCCGACGCGCTCGCCACGGCGCTGGATTTGAAGGATGAGTCTCACTACGGAGCAGCGCTCGTCGGCCAGCGACAAGTGAAAAGGCTCCTACGCGCTGCCGGCAAACTTGTCGATGCCGCGACGGAGGCTGTCGGCTAGCTCCCGCCTGCCCAGAGCTCCATGGACGCCATCTGGGCTGTTATGTCGGGCGCCGCACATCCACGACGTTCGCATTGTTGGGTGCATGTTGGGTCGGACAGCGGGCCGTGTCCGACAATTGGCCTCTTGAACTGCACTTATGGTGGGCCGCCCGGGGCTCGAACCCGGCACCTTGGGATTAAAAGTCCCCTGCTCTACCTGATGAGCTAGCGGCCCTTCCGACAACCACTTGGGGTTTGCCGTGGTCGCGTCCTGGAATTGTG
>Ga0182027_10010580_pt1 | contig 13099 bp, 9 predicted proteins | sample 712E1DmetaG_FD_121300 | JGI IMG/M metagenome (GOLD analysis project Ga0182027, IMG submission 121300) | Permafrost microbial communities from Stordalen Mire, Sweden - 712E1D metaG (Illumina Assembly) | ecosystem: Environmental > Terrestrial > Soil > Wetlands > Permafrost | place: Sweden...
CATTGCAGCGCATCGAAGGCGAAGCAAAACACTTTTGTCCGAACGAAAAAAACTGCCCGCCCCAGATTAAAGGGAAAATTGAACATTTCGTTTCCCGCGACGCGATGAATATAGACAGTTTGGGTGAAGGAAAAATTGAATTATTATTCGATAAAAATCTTGTTCGCAATGTTGCAGATTTATATGATTTGAAATATGAACAACTTTTTGGGCTTGAAAAAGAAATAAATTCCCCCGATTCCGAAAAACAAAGGAAAATCAGTTTTAAGGAAAAAACAGTTGAAAATATCCTAAAAGGAATTGAAGCCTCTAAGAATGTACCTTTCGAAAGGGTCCTCTTTGCACTTGGAATCAGAAATATAGGAGAGGTGGCTGCAAAAAAGATTGCACAAGCTTTCCGGGATATCGATACCTTAATAAGAGTTACATCTGAACAATTATCAGAAGTTCACGAGATTGGTGAAATTATGGCCCAAAGTATAGTGCAATTCTTCGCTGATAAAGACAACTATGAAATTATCAACCGTCTTAAAGCAGCCGGATTGAAGATGGCGATCAAGGGAAATGACAATAAACATGTTTCACAAATTCTGGATGGAAAATCAATTGTTGTCAGCGGAACATTTTCTTCTTCTTCTCGAAGAAAAGAATTGGAAAACCTAATAGAAATTAATGGCGGAAAAATTGTTGACACTGTTTCAAAAAATACTTCTTTTATTGTAGCCGGAGAAAACATGGGGCCAACCAAACTACAAAAAGCAACAAAACTTGGGGTCAGGATAATAGACGAAAAAGACTTATTAAAGATTATCGAACCTATGCTGTAAGTTGGTTCTGAAAATATTTATTGACGTCAGTTCTTGATAAATAACTTAGGGCTAAAGCCCTTTATTTAATTGTCTTTCATTAACCCCAGGCTTAAGCCTGGGGTTAATCATCATGGTGATATATTGGACTTTAGTCCTAAACATCTTTTCTCACCCCAAACTTATTTAATTGAATGATTACAATATAAATTATTACCCGCGATACACTTTATTTTACAGTTAACCCAATAACCAGAATATCATCGACCTGATCGAAATCGCCCTGCCATTCATTCAATGTTGTCGAAAGAAACTCCTTCTGACTGGTCATTGACAATTCTTGTGTATTTAGTAAAGCATCCTGAAACCGTTTCGATTTGAACTTTTCACCATCTGAACTTCCAAACTGAGATACAAAACCGTCAGAAAAAATATAAATTCTGTCACCAAGAAATAAATCTATCTCTTTACAAATAAATTGCTGGTTGTCTTTTGGATGCACGCCAATAGGCATTCTGTCGGCCTTATGTTTTAAAAGACTATATCCGTTATCAGTTTCGTTTTTACGAATTATGTAAAGAGGGCTATTGGCGCCTGAATATAAAAGTTTATTGGTTTCGAGGTCAATTAAACAAAATGCTATGTCCATTCCATCTTTGCTGATACTTTCTTCATCGAACTGATGAAGGGACTTTTTTAAACGTTTCCTTAGCTCATTTAAAACAAGATTGGGCGGGTTCGTGTCCCGTTTGCTAACTATTTCGTTAAGGAGCGAAATTCCCAACATACTCATGAAAGCCCCCGGCACTCCATGCCCGGTACAATCGGCAGCAGCAATATAAAGTAAATTTTTAATCTGTTTACACCAATAAAAATCGCCACTTACTATATTGCAGGGTTTATATAAAATGAAAAAATCAGAAGTACATTTTTCAAGTATTTCTGTCGATGGCAGCATAGCATGTTGAATGAAACTAGCATAAACAATACTATCTGTAATATTCTTATTTTTGAATTCTATATCTATCTTCTGCTTTTCGATCTCGTTTTGGTGTTTCGTGATTTCTTCATTCTTAATTGTAAGTTCAATATTAAATTTTTGCAGGTAATCACGTTGTGAAGATATTTCCTCATTTAGTAAAAACAATTCTTCGTTCTTTTCTTCAATCTGTGTTTTCTGATTAGCCATCAAAAGATTTGCCTTATGTTCTTTTTTCTCGCCCCTGAAAAACAAGTAAGCAATACAGACAAAAAGCAACAGTGCACTGGCAAATAAAAATGTTTGCAAATGGGCCAGTTTTTCATTTTTAGTAAGGATTTCAATTTCTTTTTTCTTCTTTTCAATTTCGTGGCCAAATTGTAAAGAACTGATTTCCCTGCTTTTATCAAGGTTGAACAAACTATCATTTGCTGCCTGGGCTATTACGGAATAATTATAAGCATTCCGAAAATCGTTCCTGCTTTTGTATGCCTCAAAAAGAACCATCGCGGCTGGTTTCACATACAATAAATCATTTATATTCTGTGCAACCTTCAATGCTTTTTGCCCATTAATAATACTTAATTCATAATTACCTGATTTTAAATAAACGGAAGCCAATACCCTGAAACAACCAGATTTAAATTCGAAATTTTGAATTTTGTCAGCCAGTACCAAACCTTTTTGAGCAAATACAACAGCATCTTCAGCCCTACCCTGTTTTTCATAAATATCTGATATATTGTAATATATATTTAATATACCGTACTCTTTATGATATTTTTCTTCAATTTTTTTCGATTTAAAGAAATAATCCAAAGCTTTTTTAAAATTGCCCTGATCTTTGTAAACTTCCGCTAAATTCGATATATCTGTTGCAGTGCCCAATGTATCATGCCTGACTTCCCAGTCGGTCCTTAAATTTTTATTATAACAATCTAATGCCATTTTATAGTTCTTTTGGTACAGATAGATAATACCTATATTATTAAGACTGGAATTAATACCCTCAATATCGCCAATTTCTTCGCGAATTTTTAAAGCTTTATAATTATAATCCAGCGAAAGGGCAGGATTTCCTTTTGTATCGTATGCCCCGCCAATAATATGATAACATTTGGCAATACCTCTTTTGAAATTAATCCTTCTGGCAATTTTCAATCCTTTCTGGCAAATGGCTATAGATGTATCGGGTTTATTAAACCAATATTTTAAAGCAATTTGTCCTAAAAGAATTACCCTTGAAGTATCCTGATTGTTATTATGGTACAAAACCCACAAACTATCAACTTTTTTTTGCTCCTGGGCAAATAGTCCAGAATCAAGAACAGAAAAGATCAATAAAAAAATTATTATTATCCTGAATTTCATATCACTTCCCATTCCTTTAAAATGTTTTTCTATCTCATCATTCAAAAAATAAATATATCAAAATTTCATCTTGTTGAAGCATAAATAATGTCATAATTTCTGATATAAAATTTGCTGTTATTCATAATTTGGCTTGAAGACCTGAATACAGGAAATTGAAAAAAAGAACCAATGAAAAAATATTTTACTGCAGATAGTCCCATTTTATTCAAATATTTATAATACATAAAATAAATTAAAAGTAAAATAATGTTCAAATATCTCATCCTGATTATGTTGCAGACAGTTCTCAACAAATAAAATTACATATTTAACTTTTTTTGGATATCTATTAAACTTTTTTACAAAATAAATGTCTAAGCTGAAAGTTTAATTTAAATTAATATAAATACAGCGCTTATGAAAACAAGAAACATTATTTTTGGAACGGCCTTACTTTTTATAGCTGGAATCCTGGTGTTTACTTCATGTAAAAAAGACAATTCACCTTCTTCAAGTTCAAATGAGACTATCAGCCAACAGGCAGTACAATTGCAAAATTCAGATGCACAAGATGCCCTCGCGGATAAAACCGAAGAAGATATTGACAACAAACTCGATGAACTGCAAAACAATAATTATGCTGTTTCTTCTGCGAAATCAGCATCCATTGGGCTTGTTGACACAGTTGTAATAAATGTTACACCTGCAGATTCCTTCACATTTCCTAAATTAATTACACTCGACTATTACACTTACAAGGATAGCAGTGCAAATGAAACTATTGTTAAAAATGGTGAAATAATTATTAATGTTAGCCTTGCAGACGCTAAACATCCAAGACTTATTACAAGAGATTTTAAATTTAATAATTTTTCTATTACCACTGATAGTTCAACCGTTATTTTAAATGGCACACGCTCAGTTAAAAGAACAAAAAATGCACTCAAACTTAAAGGTTTTGTTTGGGCCAGGGATTCCGTAATAGACAATATTACTGCATCTCTTAACTATGCTATTACAACTACGGGAGGAAGCGATACATTGAAATTTACACGAATTGTAAACAAAGTACGTACTGCTATTACCTATTATGTTAACGTAAATTATAAAGCGGGTGAACCTTTATATAATTTAACTCATTTACATTATAAACATGCACCTTCAATGGATTCGCTTAAATATACCGGTGCGGTAACAGGCGAAAACGAAAAAGGCGAAAATTATACTAAAACTATAACCGATACACTTGTTATTATAGATTATAAAGGCAGCCTGGTAGTAACTTCTGGTACAATGGCCTATTCAGTAATAGGCGCTGACAGTTTTTCTATAACATTTAAACAAGATCCTGCACATCCTCACTTAACGCTGGTTACAGCTACAAACAATACAACCGGTAAAACAAAAAGTTTCGACCGTAAGTTTGGTGGCGTATTTAAAAAATGGTAGTAAAAATATGTTAGGCCTATGAAAACCGGCATTTTTGCCGGTTTTTCTGTTTTATTCAATTACCAGCGCAATATTATTTTAACAATTTGTTGCTATTAAACATAGGTTATGAAGCTTTTTTTATTTGATTTAATCAATAACTTTGACTGATTTTATGTATTTATTACAACTTAAAAATCAAATTATGAAAACAAAAATATTATTTTCGATTTTTTTTGTAACGCTGGCACTTATTTCCTGTAATAATAAAAAAGAGAATATGGAAAATGAGTTAAGAAAATTTATATCAAGATACGATTCAGTTGCCAAACCTCTGGAACATGATATGAACCTGTCAAACTGGGAAGCCTCTGTTTCTGGTAAAGAAGAAGATTATGCACGATCAGAAGCTATGGAAAAAAAATATTCACAGTTTCATTCAAATAAAGATGATTTTAAAAAACTTGAAGAGATAAAATCGAGCGGAATTATTCAGGATACTTTATTGCAAAGGCAATTGCATGTACTTTATCTGAGATACTTAACTCATCAGGCTGACACTAACCTTCAGAAGGAAATTATAGAAATGCAAACCGTAGTCGAGAAAAAATATAATAATTTCAGGGCTGAAATAAAAGGAAAAAAACTTTCTGATAACGAAATTGAAAATATACTTTCGAATTCTTCAAATAGTAAAGAACTTCAGGAAGCCTGGGAAGCCCACAAAAAAATTGGCACACTTGTATCTTCGGATATTATAGCATTGATAAAAAAACGAAACCAGGAGGCCAGAGAACTGGGTTTTAGTAATTATCATGAAATGAGCCTGAAGCTTGATGACCAGGAACCGGCTGATGTAGAAAAAATATTTTCTGAACTTGACTCGCTTACCAGAAATTCATTTATTAAAGCCAAATCAGATATTGATTCATTCCTGGCAGCCAGGGACCATATTAAGAAAGAACAACTTATGCCCTGGCATTATCAGAACAGGTATTTTCAGGAAGCGCCCAAAATATTTAATATCGACTTAGACAAATATTTTACAGGGAAAAACCTCGAAGAAATTACTTCAAAATACTATTCTGGCATTGGAACACCAATTGAAGATTTGATTGCAAAAAGCGACTTATACGAGAAACCAGGCAAAAACCAGCATGCATTTTGTACTGATATAAATAACGAAGGCGATGTCCGTGTCCTTTGTAATATGAAATCGAATGCATACTGGATGAATACCATGTTGCATGAGTTTGGACATGCTGCGTATCAAAAATATATCGATCGTAAGTTGCCCTATACATTGCGCCAGCCAGCCCACACTTTTACTACGGAAGGTATTGCATTGATGTTTGGAAGGTTTAACAGGAATGCACAATGGCTACAAGACAATGTAGGAATCAGTGACCAGGAAAAAATGAAAATTGCTGATGCATGTTTCAAATCACTTCGCCTCGAACAACTTGTCTTCAGCCGTTGGGCACAGGTTATGTACCATTTTGAAAAAAGTATGTACGAAAATCCTGATCAGGATTTAAATAAACTCTGGTGGACAATTGTTGAGAAATACCAAATGATAAAAATGCCTGAAGGCCGTAACTCACCAGACTGGGCTTCTAAAATTCATATTGCAACTTCACCATGTTATTATCACAACTACTTACTGGGCGAATTATTTGCTTCTCAGTTGCATTATTATATTTGCAGCCATGTGCTAAAGGATACAGTGAATTACAACATGGTAAGCTATTTCAACAAACCGGAAGTAGGACAATATCTGAAAGAAAAAGTTTATGGCCCCGGTATGCTATATTACTGGAACGATATGATTGAACGTGCGACAGGGGAAAAGCTGACGGCGAAATATTACGCAAAACAATTTGTAGAATAAGTTTTCTAATCTGGTTTCCGGAATTCGGATCTCGGAAACCGGAATTCAACTCATTAACGAATTCTGTCCATAGACTTAACTAATTTTTCGTCTTTTTTAATTGCGGAAACAGCAAGGAAAGAAAGAACAGTAGAAATTACTGGTAATACAGCCTGCCAATTTAAACTGGTAACAGAAATATGGAAGTTGAATTTCACAATTTTTAACTCATAATAAAAACTAATCAATATCAATAAGTTAAAAATAATAAGCAGCCTGCATAATTTAATTTGCTCTTTGCGGTTTTTAAAATAAAAAACAGAGATAACTGATGTTGCAAGTGTCAGTAGAATTATGCAATCCATCAGATAACATCTGTGCTTAACTAACCAAATATTATCGACAAATTGCGAAATGCCATTAAAACTTAATTGAAAGTAATGCGCTGCTGAATCAGTAAATACAGCTATTGGAAAAAAAAGTAAAATAATAGTAGCTATCGCAGCAAAAGTTAAATAAACTGTTTGAACTCTTTGTATCATTAATTTGTTTTTATGCAAAATTAAAAAAATATTCTGCTCACATAACTTAAAAATGGAAGCAGCTTTAAAAAATAATTAAATTTGAGCAGGTTAAACAGATATTAATAAACAATTTCTTTGGAACAAATAATCACTCATAAAGAATTAGATACATTGATCAGCCTTTTGGATGATAATGAAGTGTGGCCTGATGTCGCTGACAGAATTCTTGATTTAGGCCTTTCTGTCGTCCCTAATCTCGAGAAAACCTGGGAGAAAACACAAAACATCAGGTTACAGGAACGTTTGGAAAATATAATTCAGGAAGTTCAGTTCCGAAATGTTTGCCACGATCTTATAAATTGGGATTTAATGGGAGGCAAAGATTTATTGAATGCAGCTTGTATAATTGCAAGAATTCAATATCCTGAATTAAAAATTGAAACTTTATTTGATTCTGTATCCAATATTCATCAGAATTTCTGGGCTGAAATAAATGATGACCAGACTGCTTATGAAAAAGTAAAAATCATTAACCATGAATTTTATGATGTTCAGAAGTTTTCTGGAAATTACAGCAATTATTTTGCCCCTCAAAACAATTTTGTAAATAAAGTTATTGAGACTCACAAAGGGAATCCTATAACTCTTGGAATAATTTATTTGACCATAGCTAAATACCTTGAATTACCGATCTATGGCATCAACCTACCAAAAAATTTTATACTTGCATATAGAAATTTAAATGCAAAAAAACGTGAAGACAGCATTCTTTTTTACATCAATCCTTATAATAAAGGTATTATTTTAAGTAAAACTGAGATTGAACATTTTTTATATCAGCAGCAAATAAATTATGATGATTCATATTTTTATCCTTGCAGCAATTATAATATTATAGAAAGATTATTGCGCAACCTTATTTACTCTTATGAAACAACCGGGCAATTGGAAAAGATTCAGAAATTACATCAATTGCTTAATATCCTAAAACGAAAATGAGTTTTTAAAAAGTAATTTTAAAAACTAAGGCGCAAAGACGTTAAAAATTATTATGAAATGAATACTTTGCGGCATCGCACCTTAGTGTTTAAATATTTGGCTATTTTGCAAAACTAACTGCCCTTGTCTCCCTGATAACAGTTATTTTAACCTGGCCGGGATAAGTCATTTCATCCTGGATTTTTTTGGCGATATCAAATGAAAGGTTTTCAGCATCTTTATCCGAAACTTTCTCGCTGCCCACAATTACACGCAATTCCCTTCCGGCTTGTATTGCATAAGTTTTAGAAACACCTGGATAAGATAATGCAAGTGCTTCAAGGTCTTTCAAACGTTTAATATACGCATCAACAACCTCGCGGCGTGCGCCAGGCCTTGCGCCCGATATTGCATCGCAAACCTGAACAATTGGCGCAATCAAAGTTGTCATTTCTATCTCATCATGGTGGGAACCGATGGCATTACAAATCTCTGGTTTCTCTTTATATTTTTCTGCCAATTTCATTCCAAGTATAGCATGTGGCAATTCGGGTTCATCGTCGGGAACTTTTCCTATATCGTGCAACAAACCTGCTCGTTTGGCTAGTTTAGAATTTAAACCAAGTTCGGCGGCCATTATTGCACAAAGGTTAGCTACTTCCCGTGAATGTTGGAGCAAATTCTGCCCATAAGAAGAACGGTATTTCATTTTACCGATAATACGGATAAGTTCCGGATGAAGTCCATGAATCCCAAGATCGATGGTTGTCCTTTTACCAACTTCAATCATTTCTTCCTCAACCTGTTTCTGCGTTTTATTAACAATTTCCTCAATACGTGCCGGATGAATCCTGCCATCAGTTACCAACTGGTGTAATGACAACCGCGCAACTTCCCTTCGTACTGGATCAAAGGCAGAAAGAATAATTGCTTCTGGCGTGTCGTCAACAATAATTTCCACGCCTGTTGCAGCTTCAAGCGCACGTATATTTCGGCCTTCACGGCCTATTATACGACCCTTCATTTCGTCGTTTTCAATATGGAAAACAGTAACCGAATTTTCAATTGCAGCTTCAGTTGCAACACGCTGTAAGGTATTAACAATAATACGTTTGGCTTCCTTACCTGCAGTAAGTTTGGCTTCGTCCATGATATCATTAACATAGGACATTGCCTGTGTCTTGGCTTCTTCCTTTAATGATTCAACAAGTTGCGATTTGGCATCAGCTGCCGACAACCCTGAAATAGCTTCAAGTTGTTCAATCCGTTGTTTATGGAAACGCTCAAGCTCATCCTGTTTTTTTTCAACTATTTCAACTTGCACCATAAGGTTTTCTTTCAAGCTATCCAGCTCTTTCTTCTGTCGCTGCGTCTCTTCTAATTTCTGATTAATTATCTGTTCTTTTTGTTTAATCCTGTTTTCAGCCTGAACAACTTTGCTGTTCCTTTCATTGATCACTTTTTCGTGTTCGCTTTTCAATTGCAGAAACCTTTCTTTAGCCTGCAACATTTTTTCTTTTTTAATCACTTCGGCTTCAGCCTCAGCATCGGTTATTATTGAATCCCGATGCTTTCTAAGGACAAATTGAAATAAAATATATCCCAATGCCCCTCCACCTACCAAACATCCTGCGCCAGTAATAGCTGCAGTAATAATTGTGGGCGAAAGAATTATGAATAATAATATCGTCATAAGAAATAGAATTAATTAGTAAATAAATATAATTGAATTGAGTTGCCTTTATTTAGGTCAATTTAATTGTCGGCAACAGCAAATAACCTCATCATTATTAATTTAATAAAAGAACAAAAAAAACCCGCACCGATTTCTTCAATGAGGGTAAGAAACCCCAAAAAGCACGTTAGAGATGCCAGCAATTCTCGGACTTCCACTGTTCGCCGAAGCGAATCCCGACAAGTCGGGATGAGGCCTGTCCTGCAATTACTGAGCGTTACTCAAATAAGTATTCAATGTTGAGTTTCACGCCATTTGAAGAAACAATGCGGGCTATATTATTGTTTATTTTAAAGAACTTTTACTCTTTCCTCAGAAATTCTTCCAATTCATTATTTATCTCAGCAAGACTTTCTATAAGTGGCTGTTCATTAATCTGGTCTTCAAATTCCAGGTTTTTAATCACGAATTGCAAAGCTGCCATAGCCAGAAAATCCTGGGTGTCTTTGTCAGTATAACGTTGCTTATACTGCGATACCCTTTCATTTATTAATTTAGCCGCTTTCCTAATCTTTTCTTCATCCTTACTTTCAATTTTCAAAGGATAGTACCTGTCAACCAAATTTACCTTTATAGATAATTTATCTTCCATCAGGTTTTATCTGTTCAAAAGAGCAATACATTTATCAATCTCCCGCACCATACTGTTTACTTTTACTTTGGCCTCAAGCATATCGCCATTACTTCCGCTCAGCGTTTTAGCCAATTTCAAAGTATTTAACTTTACTTCCAATGATTGAATTTCAACTTCTTTGACCTGAAACTTCTTTGATAAGTTATTTTTTTCTTCATTAAGCAAGCTACACGCCTCTTTTTCCTTCTCATACAGTGTTTTTAACCGTTTGATATTATCGTGCAAACTCCTGATTAATTCATCTTTATCGTTTGTCATTGGCAGCAAATATTCTACTCACAAATATAATACAGGCTTTAATCAATTAAAATATTTTGAGGTTTATTTTTTGTTTTTTAAATTCCGGCAATTAGCTTTACAGGCAGATTTTATCTTTTACAGGCTTTTATACAATATGAATTTATTTTTTATTGACTGTAAATTCACAAGTTTAAGCCTTTGCTAAATTAAATTCAATTTACAAAATTAATGCCTTTACTATATTACAAATCACGCCAAATAAGTCTTTTTGCTTTAATGGTATTTTTTTATTTTCACTGTTTTTTTTGTGATGCCCAGGACAGCTCAGAATTTCATTACACCCCGCCATTGGATATACCATTAATGTTGACGGGAAATTTTGGCGATATCAGAAATGGCAGCTTTCATTTTGGCATTGATTTTAGAACAGAAGAACAGGAAGGGTTTCCGGTATTTTCAGTTGCAGATGGTTACATTGCCAGAATAAAAATAGAACCAGGCGGCTATGGCAGGGCAATTTATGTTAACCACCCGAATGGCGTAACCTCTGTGTATGCCCACCTTAAAGCATTGAATGATACTTTGACTAAATTTATGAAAAAACAACAATATTTAAGGGAATCATTTTTTATTGATTTTGAATTTACTCCGAATCAATTTCCAGTCAAGCAATGCGATACACTCGGGTTCTCGGGGAACGCCGGATTATCGACCGGGCCTCACCTCCACTTCGAATTTCGGGATACTAAAACACAAGATCCTTTAAATTGTCTGATTTCTGATTTTCCAGTTGTCGATACGCTGAAGCCAATAATAAAAAAATTATGGATATATCAGGTCCCGGGATACTTTTCAGAAGATAATTTAATTAAAAAGAGCTACGAGCTTATAGGACATAACGGCAATTATTTTTTAAAACAAGATAAAATTATTCAATTGCCTAAATATGCAGGTTTTGGAGTTGAAGCTTATGATTTCATTACTGACACAATAAGAAAATTATCATTCTATTCTATTAAAATGTATGTCGATTCTGAACTTTGGTTCAATACAACATTCGATGAAATGTCATTCGATCAGGTTGGTTTAGTAAATTCATGTATCGATATTGAACAAAAAAAACTTGATAATAAAAACGTTTACCTGCAATTTCTTTGGCCAAACCAGGAAATGCTGGCATACAAAATTACAGACAATAAAAAGTATTTAAATTTTACAGACACGCTTATCCATAACATAGATTTTTTTGTAAACGATAAATCAGGGAATAATTCAAAACTTCATTTTTGCGTAAAGGTTAACAATGACAGCATTTTAATTAATACCAATAAAATAAAAAAAAGCAATGGCAGGATATTTAACTGGAAAGTAAAAAATAGTTTCATCAATGATGACATTAAACTGGAATTCCCTGAAAATTCATTTTTCAGCGATATTTGTTTTGATTATTCAATAGACAAAAGTTATAGTTCAAAAAAAATATTTTCAAAAATTTTTAAAATCGGAAGCCCGGATATTCCCTTAAAAAAAGCTTTTAGTATTTCAATACCTGTAAAGAATTATCCGAAGAATTTGCAAAATAAATTATTAATAGCTTCTATTAACAAAAATCATACGCTCAGCAGCATTGGCGGGAATATCGAAAATTCATTTTTAAAAGCGACTACCAAGAATTTCGGAAATTATGTGATTGCCTCAGACACAGTAGCGCCACAGATTATTCCGATAAATATTTCTAAAGGTAAAAACATGACTAATGAAAACGATATTCGCATCAGGATTATCGATGAATTATCAGGAATTGCAGAATACAATGGAACAATTGACGGGAAATGGGTTCTTTTTGAATATGATGCCAAAAACGATTTGTTAGTTTACACATTCGATCCTGAAAGATTAATTTTAAACCACAATAAACATAGCCTACTTTTAAAAGTTTCTGATAAAAGAGGAAATTCAAGTATACTAAAGATTAATTTCATGAAGTGAAAAAAAAGAAAACTAATTTTGAAAACAACATTATATTTTACGCTTAAGATTTAAAAACCTCGTAAATTAGCCTTGAAAATCAAATTCAATTTATGATTAAAAAGTTTTTCTGGTTTCTACTGTTTGCAACAATGATCTATCCATTATTATATGGACAGAAATATGCAAAGTACCAATTTACTTTATATTCATTTTCATTTGATATTGATGATAAAGTAAAACTGGAATTAAGCCCGCTGGAAAACTATATCAAATTCAAACCCGATAAAAAGCAGGATAAAATAACCGGAATGTTGGTTCATAGTTTATATAATTATACTAATCAATTTCTTACAGATAGTTTGTCCATTTACATTTTACCTGTGAATAGTTTAGGTAAGATAAAATACGATGATTACGGCTATCCAAATACCAACATCCAAAAAGCAATCAAACTTGCAGATACCAAATATTTTTTAAAAATAGATGCATCAATTGAAAACAATAATACTGAAAGTAAGAAAAATGAAGATATTTTCAAACCCAAAGTCAAAATTACACTTTCAATATATAATAAATATGGG
>Ga0182027_10010581_pt1 | contig 13099 bp, 10 predicted proteins | sample 712E1DmetaG_FD_121300 | JGI IMG/M metagenome (GOLD analysis project Ga0182027, IMG submission 121300) | Permafrost microbial communities from Stordalen Mire, Sweden - 712E1D metaG (Illumina Assembly) | ecosystem: Environmental > Terrestrial > Soil > Wetlands > Permafrost | place: Sweden...
TCGGCCATCAGCTCGAGCTCGAGGCTCAACCACTGCTCCTCGCCGAGCTCCGCCTGCTCCGCGAAGGCCGGTGCACGTAACCGGTTGCTCGCAAACCGCGCATTTCCCCTCCCGCCCCTGCCGCCAGCGGCCGCCAGGTAACGGTCACCGTCACAGGTGAGGTCTGCGAGCACGTCGCCGTTGCGATGTCGCACGATCGTGCCGACCGGGACGGGTACGACGAGATCGGTGCCGTTTCGTCCGTGCCGCTTCTTGCCGCCTCCGTGTCCACCGTCACCCGCGCGCCTGTGGGGATGGTCGACGAAAGAGAGCAGCGAGGCCAGGTTCGTCGTGGCTTCGAGGAAGACACTGCCTCCCTGGCCGCCGTCGCCGCCGTCCGGTCCACCCTTGGAGACGTGTGCCTCCCTCCGGAACGACACCGCGCCGGCGCCTCCATCGCCGCCTTTCACGTGGACCTGAGACTCGTCGACGAAGGCCGATGCCATCCTCAGCCCTTCAAATCCGCCGAGCCGTTGGCGCAGGCGCGTTCTTGGCCGTTCGGGCGATACGCGACCGCCGAGTGGGCCACCGCGGATCAGTTCGACGCCAGGTCGGACGGATAGAGCGCGAGCACGGCGAGCCAACCGCCTTGACGGCGCAGGACGCGCGACCACAGCGATTCGGGATCGCCCGAGAGAACGTCTTGGTTGTAGCTCTCGAGCACATGCCAAGACCCCGACCCGATCTCGTCGGCAAGCTGGCCCGGTCCCCAGCCTGCATAGCCCGTGAAAACTCGGACCTCGGCCAACTGCACCGGGACGTCGGCGGGGTCTTCGTGCAGGTCGACCGTGCCCAGGTTGCCGAACAGCGGCGCGAACCCGACTGCTTGCGCGGTCTGTGGAAGCTCCGCGCGGCCGATGCAGATCGCCGCGCCCGGCTGAACCGGACCTCCGAGGAAGAGCACCGGCGGTGAGGCCGCGAGGTCTCCCCATCCGGGGACGATCTCCTCGACGGGAATCGGGCTCGGCCGGTTGAGCACGACGCCGAGCGACCCGTCGTCATCGTCGTGGGCGAGGAGGAAGACGACACTGCGAAAGAAGTTGGGGTCGGTAAGTGTCGGCGACGCGACGAGCAACGACCCCTTGCCGGGAATACCGACCATCTGCGGTCGGGCGTCAGTCCTCGACCGGCACGACGTCAACGAGACGGCGCCCGTGACGCGAACCGAATTTCACCTTGCCGTCGGCTTTTGCGAACAGCGTGTCGTCACGACCGCGCCCGACGTTGTGGCCAGGGTGAAAGTGCGTACCGCGCTGACGTACGACGATCGTTCCGGCGCTTATCGCCGTTCCGTCGAAGACCTTCACGCCTAGGCGCTGGGCGTTCGAGTCACGGCCGTTGCGAGTAGAACCCCCGCCTTTGGTCTTTGACATTGAATCGGCTCCTTCAGTCCGCGATCGCCGCGCTGGTCTCTTCTTGCGAGTCTGCAGGCACCTGTGGCTCTGCAGTCTCACTAGCGCCGCCGGGGAGGTCGATCCCTGTGATCTCGATGGTCGTGTACCACTGACGGTGCCCATAGCGGCGGCGCCCACGTGCCTTGGCCTTATAGGTGAACCCGACGATCTTCGGCCCCTTCGCCAGTCCGATAACGCGACCGGTCACGCTCGAAGCCTCGAGCGGGTCACGCTCTGTCACGACTCGATCGCCGTCGACCACGAGTTTGGGCACAAAGCTCACCTCGTCACCGGGACCGGCGTTCAGCAGCTCGACGTCGAGCTGTTCACCAACCTGGACACGTGCTTGCTTGCCGCCTGCGTCAATTACTGCGTACATATGTCAGCAACGATAGCGCAGGGGATCACAGATGCTGATCGGGGAAGATGATGCCCCGCCCGTTGCAGGTGGGACAGGTCTCCGACAAGGCCTCGACAAGGCCCTCGCCGACTCGTTTTCGCGTCATCTCCACGAGGCCCAGCTCGGAGATCTCATAGACCTGGGTCGGCGTCTTGTCGCGGGCGAGCGCCGCCTTGAATGCTGCCAGGACCGAGCTCCGGTTCGTCTTGATCTCCATGTCGACGAAGTCGATCACGATGATCCCGCCGATGTCGCGCAGGCGAAGCTGGCGGGCGATCTCTTCGGCAGCTTCCAGGTTGTTCTCGAAGACGGTCTCCTCGAGGCTCGAGGAGCCGACGTTCTTGCCCGTGTTGACGTCGATGACGGTGAGCGCCTCTGTCCGCTCGATGATCAGCGATCCTCCAGAGGGCAGCCAGACCTTCCGGTCGAGTGCCTTGTGCAGCTGCTCGTGCACGTGGTGGCGCTCGAAGAGCGGGAGGGCCTCGTTGGACAGGTCGTAAAGCTCGACTCGCTCAGCGAGCTCCGGGTTGAACTGGGAGACGTAGTCGCGCACGATGGCGAAAAGCTCGGGATCGTCGATGAGCACGGAGCGGTGCTCGTCGGTGAGCTCCTCGCGGATGATCCGCACAGCCATATGGGGCTCTGAGTACAACAGCGCCGGCGCAGGCAGCTTGCGGGTCCTCTCGTCGATCTCCTGCCAGCGGCCCACGAGCCTTTCGACGTCCCTGCGGAGATCCTCCGCGCTGGCTCCGGCTGCGGCGGTGCGCACGATGAGGCCGTGACCCTCGGGGCGGACGTCGTCGAGGATCCTGCGCAACCTGCGACGTTCATTGTCGTCGAGACGCCGGGAGATCCCATAGGTTGTCGACTCGGGAACCAGCACCACGAAACGGCCCGGGATAGACACTTCCTGGGTCAGGCGGGCACCCTTCAACCCGATCGGGTTCTTGGTTACCTGGCAGACGATGCTCTGGCCCGGCCGCAGCAGGTGCTCGATGCGGTCGGCACCTGCCTGGCGCTCGACTTCGTCTCGCTCGTAGGACACGTCGCCCCAGTAAAGGACGGCGTTCTTCGGGGTCCCGATGTCGACGAAGGCGGCTTCCATCCCGGGCAGCACGTTCTTCACGCGCCCGCGGTAGATGTTCCCGACGATCTGGTTCGCGTCGTCTTGGGGCCGCGCCACGAAGTGCTCGATAAGAGCCCGCCCTTCCAAGACCGCGATCTGGGTCGCCTCGTTCTCCACGTGCACACACATCAGGTAGCGACCGACGGGCCTGCCGCGGCGGTCTCGGCCCGGCCTTTGCTGCTGGGCCCCGTCCTGAGCGGCCAGACCGGGCGACGATTGCCGCTGGCTGGCCACGCCGGGCGTCTCGGCTGTCTGAGCGCGGGCTGTCTGGCCGGGTTTGTCGGTCCCTTTGGGCCTGGGCGTCCGAGGGGTCGCCGAGCGCCCCGACCTCGCTGGCACATCCCTCGCCGGAGACTCGTGACCCTCGGCACCCGCCTCATCGGCTGCGGCACTCGAGGAGACGCCGCTCCCGTTAGCTCGCGAGCGGCCACGACCACCGCGGCGCCGGCGCGCCGAACCGCCGGCCGGGGTGCCGGAGTCGCCATCGCTGTCAGGGTGTGGCTCAGCCTTCAGACCAGAGGCGCGCGATTGGCCCTTCCGACCGTTACCCGAAGGTGGCTGAGTGGCTTCGACTTCGTTCGGCGAAGGCGGAGCGGGACGGGAATCGCCGATCTTCGGCCTCGCAGGCACCACCGTCGCGCTTGCGCCACTTATGGCCGAGCCCAGCGGCTCGGGGTCGCGCGCACCGTTCGCCACCGCGGGCGCATCGGCCGCGCCTATGGGCGCGTCCGGTACAGACGCCGGGTGGCCGGTCGTCGGATCCAACATCAGGGAGATCCCTTCTAAAGGTCGCGCCATCGAGCGGCGCGGATGGCAACCATCGAGCGGCGTCGCAGGGGGTCGCCTCTGCGGTGTGCTCGGACAGGCCGCCTGATTTGACAGCGAGAACATGTTCCTTGTCGTCTCCGCCGCGGGGCCCCGCGAAAGGTGGGGAGACGTTACGGTCGGTGACGGTGAAAAGGACGTAGCAAGCTGCGACCGCAACCGCAGCCGAGACAGCCGTGGCAATCGAATTCGGCTGTGTGTGGGCCCTTGACGTAGTCATCCTGAGCAGCAGTTTAGTCCCCCACCTGGTCCGTCCCGCGCCAGAACACTTGACAACTTCGCGACGACCGAAGCCTCAGCCGACCCGCTGGGCACGCGAGGTCCCGGCCGATGAGATCAGGGGGCGTTCGCGGGGGGGTGGAGGTCCGGGGCCCCGACCGGGTGCTGGGTCAGGTAGGTGAAGATCTGCCGGGCTACCGGCGCAGCCGCGGCTGCTCCGTAGCCCGCCTGGTCGATCACGACGGCGACGACGTAGCGCGGTGCCGAAGTAGTCGGCCCGAAGGCGACGAAAAGCGCGGTCGGTTGCACATTTGAGTTCGAGGACTCCGTAGCGGTGCCCGTCTTGCCCGCGATCGGCATGCCCGTGTAACCCTGGAAAGTGCTGTAGGCGGTGCCTTTCGGGTTGTAGATCGCTCCCTCGAGGCCGTTGAGGACCTGCGAGTAGGTGCTCGAAGGCAGGGAGACATGACCTGTGACACGCGCTCTGAACTGCTTGACCACCTTGCCGGTGGGAGAGACGATCGAGTTCACGACCTGCGGGGCATAGCGCGTGCCGCCGGTCGCGAACGTGCCGTACGCGACGGCCAGCTGCAACGGGGTGATCAGTGTCTCGCCCTGGCCGAAGGCCATCTCGATGTTGTCCGCGATGCCGTAGTAGGAGCTCTCGAAAGCCTGGGGGGCTTCGGAGTACTGGACCTGGCGCAAACGTGGGCTGTCAAGCTGACCCGAGTACTCGTCGGGAAGGTCGATCCCTGTGAGCTGGCCGAAGCCGTACTGACGGGCGACGTTTTGAATCGGCGTCTGGCCGTAGGTGGCCGAGTCGTACCAGTAGTCGGCGCCGAGCGTATAGAAGAACACGTCGTCGGACAGCGTCAACGCGCTCTGGACGTTGAGCTCGCCTTGGCCTGCTTCGTTCTGGTTGTTGTAGTAGGTGCACAGTCCCGTGCAGGGCGGGCGGATCTGGTAAGAGCCGGGGTCGTTGATGTAACCGCCGAGGCTCGACAGCAGGCCGTCATTGAGCGCCGCAGTCGCGGTCGCAAGCTTGAAGGTCGAACCGGGAGCCCAGCTTCCCGCGATCGCACGGTTGAGCAGGGGGTCGTGCTCCGCTGCGCTGGTCAACAGTTGGTAGTGATGGTAGGAGATGCCACCGACCCACCATGACGGGTTGTAGGTCGGCAACGACGACATTGCCAGCACGGCACCGTTCTGCGGATCGAGCACGACCACGGCCCCCGAGTCTGCGGGCTTGCCGGTCGCCTGCAGGGACTTGAGCTGGTTGGTCAGGGCTTTGTCGACGACCTTTTGCAAATTGAGGTCGACGTTGACAACGACGTCGTCGCCGCTAACCGGCGGAGTGGTCTTCACGGTTTCGACCGGGTTGCCTAGGGCGTCCACCTTGATCACCTGCGAACCGGACTTGCCGCGGAGCCATCGTTCGTAGGTTGCTTCGACGCCCGACTGACCTACCACGTCGTTGGGCGTGTAACCGTGCTTGGCCAATGCCTTGAGCTCGGCGGCGTCGATGTCACCGGTGTAGCCGAGAACCTGGGCGGCCGTGTTACCTTGCGGATAGGTCCTCTCGGCCGTGAACGTCACGGCAACCCCCGGGAACATCTTTGCGTGCTCGGACAGATACACAACTGTCGACTGGGAGACCCCGATCGCGATGGGCACCGGCTGATAGACGCTGGCCTGGGGATTCGCGAGCGCGGTGTTCACCTGAGCGACACTCTCGCCGAGCAAAGCCGCCAAACGCCCTATGACCACTTGGGTCGCAGTCGCGCGGCTGAGGGTGACCACGGGGAGCACCTGGTCGCCGACGAGGACCTGCCCGCTCCTCGCGATGATCAGGCCTCGCGCGGGGGTGACCGGGACCGTCTGCTGTTGGTATACGAGAGCAGCGTTGCGGTAGTGCGAGCTGTGCAGGACCTGGAGCGACCAGAGACGCACCACGACCGCGGAGAAGGCGACCAGAACGATCAGACCCATGATCGTGAGCCTGAGACCGTAGCGGGCGCTCTCCTGCCTGCGTTGCTGCTCACGCTCTTCCTCGGCGATGCGCTTGAGCGGGCTCGAGCTGACGATTCTCGTCCGGTGCCGATCGGCATCGTCGTCAGCGGGAAAGTACGGTGCCTGAACCGGCTTGGACGCTCGGCCGGACGAGGGGCTGCGCGAGTCGCCGGCGAGGCGGGAGTCAATGGGCCGTCTGGACCGCCCCGGCGGCTCCGAGCCTTCGCCGCCCGGGGGGGTCACCTCGCGCTCCCGCTCGCGAACGCACCGGCGTCACGATGAGCTCCAGGAGCGACTGCGATGGTCCATTCGACGAGCCGGTAGGCCAGGTTCGCGAACAGCACGCAGCCCGCCGCGACCACGGTCGCCGCGACGACGAGCTGGTGGTGGGACACACTCGGCTGGTCGATGAGAGTCCCGAGCCCGGCAAAAAGCAAAGTCCCCCCCACGCCGCCCAAAAATGCCGCTGCTAGCTGGAATCCGAGTGTCGGCCGACCCGAAGTGGTCCCGGCCGCCAAGCCGACGGCGAAGGCGACGAGCACGTAGCAAAGCGAGGACAGGCCGTATGGGGTTTGCACGAACACATCGGCTACAAGCCCGATCGTGAATCCCATGACGGCGCCGAGTTGCGGGCCGGCGACAAGTCCGGCCGAGATCGCCAACAGCACGAACACGTCCGGATGGGCGCCACCGATCACGATCTGGTTCAGAACCCCGACCTGGACGAGCACCGCCGCCAGGCAGACGACCCCCAGGCGGGCCCAGGTCCGCAATGTCATGGCCTGGACGCCTCGGCGGACCTCGGTGAACGACCAAGGGACGCGAATATCGCAGTCGTCACGCCGGCGGGAGCCACTGGAGCACGGCTACATACTGGAGAATCGGAAGGTTCACGAGAGGAGTGACGAGAACCTGCGAGGTGAGCGAGCCGCCCGTATGCCGCACCGACGACACGGTACCCACTGGAATGCCGGAGGGGTACGCGGCAATGTCGAGGCCACTCGTGACCACCGGTGCGCCGCGATGTGTGACGCTGGTCTCCGAGACGTCCTGCAGCTGTAGCGGGTTGTCGTCGCCCTGGCCTTCGGCCACGGCGACGTCTCCCGTGCCGAAACGGACCCCGACCTGAGATCTCGGATCGGTCACCAGCTGGACAACCGAGGTGTGTGATCCTGCCGAGATGACGTCGCCGACCAGGCCGGCTCCCGAGACGACAGGCATCCCGACGCCCACACCGTTTGTTGCGCCGCGGTTGATCTCGATCGTGAGATCGAAGTTGGAAGACGGCGAGGAGATCACCTGTCCGAGCACCTCTGGGATTCCGTCGGCAAAGGGCAGGTTCTGCTCCGACCGCAGCTGATCGAGCTGGGCCTGGGCCTGTTCGGACTCTATGAGCTGGCGCCGGAGCTGACCGACCTCGAGCTGGAGTCGCTGGTTCTCGCCGAGCACTCCGCCGTAGCCCACGATTCCCGCGAAGAGATTCCCGATCGGGTGAAGCGCGGCCGCAATCGCGCGCTGGACCGGAGCGACGACATCTCCCGCTCCGTTTCGGACCGAGCCGATCGCGCGCCTCGCCTCGCCCCGGTAGGTGATGGTGACCACCGTGATCGAGGCGAGGATCAAGATCACCAGCGTGAGACGCTGGCTGGTGTTGCGGCGAGAGCTGGCCACCGCGACCCCGAAGGTCAGCGGTTGGTCGAGGAGATGAGGACCTGCTTCAGGGCCTCGAACTCCTCAAGGCACATGCCACTGCCGAGTGCGACGCAGTTGAGGGGATCCGGCGCGACCACGATCGGCATGTGAGTCTCCGCCTGCAACCTGCTGTCGAGCCCGTGCAACAGAGCTCCTCCGCCGGTCAGCACGATGCCTTGTTCCATGATGTCCGCGGCCAGCTCGGGCGGAGTGCGGTCGAGGGTGACCTTGACGGCGTCGACGATGGCCGACACCGGCTCTTCGATGGCCCGGCGAATCTCCTCGGTCGTTGTCACGACGGTCTTGGGAAGGCCGGTCACGAGGTCGCGTCCTCGGATCTCGGCGTGAAGCTCCTCTTCGAGCTCGTATGCCGACCCGAGCGCAATCTTGATCTCTTCTGCGGTCCTCTCGCCCAGGGCGAGGCTGTACTCCTTCTTGACGAACGAAATGATCGCCTCGTCGAGCTCGTCCCCGCCTATCCGGATCGACTGGCTGACGACGATGCCGCCGAGAGAGATCACCGCGACTTCTGTCGTGCCTCCACCGATGTCGACCACCATGTTGCCGGTCGGCTCGTGGATGGGCAGGCCCGCGCCGATCGCGGCAGCCATCGGCTCCTCGATGATGTATGCCTTGCGGGCACCCGCATACTCGGCGGCTTCCTGCACAGCGCGCTTTTCGACCCCGGTGATCCCAGATGGCACACAGATCACCATGCGCGGCTTCGAGAAGCGATGCGGGTGCACCCTGCGGATGAAATAGCGCAGCATCATCTCGCAGATCTCGAAGTCGGCGATCACACCGTCCTTGAGGGGACGGATCGCCTGAATGTTGCTCGGGGTCCTTCCGATCATCCGCTTGGCCTCGACACCGACGGCGAGCGGATGGCCGTCCTTGACGTTGATGGCCACGACGGACGGCTCGTTGAGCACGATCCCCCGGCCGCGGACGTACACGAGGGTGTTGGCTGTGCCGAGGTCGACGGCCATGTCACGACCAATGAAGGAGAACCTGCTCTCAGACATACAAGTGCTCCAGGACTAGGCGGGCTTGTACCCCCAGGATAGGGGGTGCGTGCCCAGGTCACAAGAGCGGCGTCGAGCGCCACGCGCGACAAACCGGGCCATCGCAGGCTCACCGTGCGGCAAATCACGGCCACGGCGCAACTCAGGCCTCGCGAAACAAGCGGTCGTCGATGCGAGCAAAGAGTCCTTTGACCCTAACGCGCAGGTGGCCAGGTTGGTTGGATCATGGCGATGACTTTGGACCTTTCACGGTGGCAGTTCGGCATCACGACGGTCTTTCACTTCTTGTTCGTCCCGCTCACCATTGGCCTCGCCCTCTTGCTGGCAATCATGCAAACAGCGGCCTACAAGACCCGCGACGACGCCGCGAGGTACGAGAAGTGGAACGCCATGACGCGCTTTTGGCGTCGGCTGTTTCTCATCAACTTCGCCATAGGCGTCGTCACAGGCATCGTCCAGGAATTCCAGTTCGGCATGAACTGGTCGGTCTACTCACGCTATGTGGGCAGCGTCTTCGGAGCTCCGCTCGCGATCGAAGGTTTGCTGGCCTTCTTCTTGGAGTCGACGTTCCTCGGAATCTGGATCTTCGGCAAGGGCCGTGTCTCACAACGCGTCCACCTCGCGTCGATCTGGATAGTCAGCATCGGCACGATGCTCTCGGCCCTGTTCATCCTGGCAGCGAACGCCTGGATGCAGCATCCCGTCGGATACAAGGTGGTCGGAAACCGAGCGGTCATGACGAACTTCTGGGCCGTGATGACAAACAGCACGCTCATCGGCTCGTTCCTGCACGTCTTGTTCTCTGCGCTCGTCACCTCGACCATGCTCGTGCTCGGTGTGAGCGCATGGCATCTTCTCAAGGATCGCCGCGCCGGTCACCCAGCCAGGCCGGTGTTCGCCTCCTCGGCAAAGCTGGCCCTGGTCGTGGGATCGGTCGCGATCGTGGCGACCATGTTCTTCGGCGACAACCAGGCGCGGGTGATGGAGCGCCAGCAGCCCATGAAGATGGCGGCGGCCGAGGCGATCTACAACACCCAAAACGGCGCCAGCTTCTCGCTGCTCACGATCGGGGACCTCTCGGGCGACCCCATCTTCCAGATCCGGCTTCCCCACCTGCTCTCGGTACTGGCCGACAACAATTGGAACGGTTCGGTGCAGGGAATCGACCAGATTCAAGCCCAAGAAACCGCGAAGTACGGCCCCGGCAACTACAAGCCCATCTTGTGGGTCACCTACTGGACGTTCCGCATCATGGTGGGCTGCGGGATCCTCATGCTCGCACTGCTCGCACTGGGGCTGCTGCTCATGCGTCGCCGGCGCCTTGAACAATCGTCCTGGTTCCTGAGGCTGTCGGTCGTCGCGATAGCTCTGCCATTCCTCGCCAACACGACCGGCTGGATCTTCACCGAGATGGGGCGCCAACCCTGGGTCGTCTACGGACTGCTCAAGACGTCCCAGGCCGTCTCGCACATCGGCACGGGTTACGTGCTGACGACCTTGATCGGGTTCACAGCCATCTACAGCCTCCTCGCGGCCATCGACTTCGGGCTCATGGCACATTTCGCCCGCGGAGACGATGGAGCCGACGAGCACGGAGAAGACGACGACCATGAGCGCGAGCCCGGTGCTGACCGGACGCCCGCGCTCGTCTACTGAGACCGAGGAGGATCGGTGGCCCTCACCCTCGCCAGTGCAGCCATGGCCCACAGTGGCCTCGAGGTGTTCTGGTTCATCATCATCGCCATCTTGTGGGCTGGTTATTTCGTGCTCGAGGGCTTCGACTTCGGCATAGGCATCCTGCTGGGAGTCCTCGGCCACGACGACCTCGACCGTCGCGTGCTGATCAACACGATCGGCCCGGTGTGGGACGGCAACGAGGTCTGGCTGCTCGTGGCAGGCGGTGCCACCTTCGCCGCCTTCCCCAACTGGTACGCCACGTTGTTCAGCGGTTTCTACCTTCCGCTCTTCCTAATCCTCGCCGCGCTGATCTTTCGCGGTGTGGCTTTCGAGTTCCGCACCAAACGCGCTCTCCACGCGTGGCGCCTCGCGTGGGACCACGCGATCTTCTGGGGAAGCCTCGTCCCCGCCCTGTTGTGGGGGGTGGCTTTCGCCAACATCTTAAGGGGTGTGCCCATCGGCGCGCACCAGACCTACCTCGGATCGTTCTTCAACCTGCTGAACCCCTACTGCCTGCTCGGAGGGGTCACGACACTTCTGCTGTTCGTTCTCCACGGTGCGGTCTTCGCCTCCCTGAAGACCACCGACGACCTCCGGGCTCGGGCTTTGCGAGCCGCCAAGGTCGTCGCGCCCGCGGCCAGCGCCGCCATCGTGGCCTTTCTTTCATGGACCTACGTGAACGCCCACAACGCCCACAACCTCGGACTCGTCCCGCCGTTCGTGCCGATCCTTGCCATCGCATCGATAGCAGTCGTGGGATGGCTGTTGCGCGAGCACCTGGACGGCTGGGCATTCGTCGCCACGGCCGTCGGCCTGATCTGCCTCGTGGCGACGATCTTCTTGAATCTGTACCCGCGCGTCATGGTCTCGAGCATCTCGCCGTCGTACGACCTCACGATCGGAAACACAGCGTCGGCGCCCTACACGCTCAAGGTCATGACCGTCGTGGCGCTCATCTTCACGCCGCTCGTGCTCATCTACCAGGGGTGGTCCTACTGGGTCTTCCGCGCTCGGATCCAACGACCGCCCGTCGAGCCGACACCACCGGACACGACAGGACCCGGCCCATCGCCGATGACCAGCAGCTCCTCGTCGAACGAATCGGTGGCGACCTCCACCGGTGAGAGCAGCACCAGCTGACTTCGCGCAACGACCGACCGCGGGGCCTCGTCAATCCCCGGCTGGCAAGGCAAGTAAGCGTCACCCGCCGCTATCTCGTGGCGGCCGTAACCGTCGGTGCCGCGTCAGCGGTGTGCCTCGTCGTGCAGGCTGTGCTGCTCGGCGAGATCGTGCAGCGGGCGTTCCTGGACCATGTTCACGTCGTCCGGCTCGTCTCGTTGCTCGCGGGCCTCGCCGGAGCGTTCTGTGCGCGGGCCTTGTTGTCTTGGCTGGGTGAGCTCGCAGCGCACCGAACCTCGGCAAGCGTGACCTCCGCGTTGCGCCGAAGGCTCCTCGCCCGCGCGGTAGCGCTGGGGCCAACATGGTTGGCCGGCGAGCGCACGGGCGAGCTCACCTCAGTGGCGACACAAGGCATCGAAGCCCTGGAGGTCTACTTCGCTCGCTACCTACCGACCGCCGTCGTGGGCGTTATCGCGCCGGTGGTACTGCTGGTCTGGGTGATGTGGGCCGACTGGCGCTCGTTTATCGTGCTCGCCGTCACGGTCGCGGTCATCCCCGTGTTCATGGTCCTTCTCGGGCTCGAGACCAAGCGTCACGCCGCGCGCCAGTGGGAGCGGCTATCGGGGTTGGCCGCAGCCTTCTACGACCTGCTTCAGGGCCTGCCCACGTTGCGAGCCTTCGCTCGCGTACAAGCGGGGCGAAGGACGCTGGAAGAAGCGAGCGAGGACTTCCGGCTCACGACGATGGGCACCTTGAGGATCGCTTTTCTGTCCGCATTTGCGCTCGAAGTCATCGCCGCGGTCGGAACTGCGCTCGTGGCGCTTTTTCTAGGGCTTCGACTCCTCGACGGCAGCTTGCAGCTCGATGTCGCGCTCGCCGTTCTCGTACTGGCGCCCGAGGTCTACATGCCGCTTCGCCGAGCCGCGGCCGAGTTCCACGCGAGCGCCGAGGGCCAGGCGGCAGCCGACCGCATCCTGGACGTGCTCGACGAGCGCGAGCCGACGACCGCTGAGCTCGATGCGCCGGCGCGAGCCACCATGGGGGTCCTGCCCGATGTCGCCCGTAGCAAGATCTCCCTGTCGGGCCTACGGGTGTGTTTTCGCGATCGGTCGGTTCCGGTCCTTGACGGTCTGGACCTCGAGCTGGCTCCGGGCGAGCACGTGGCCGTGAGTGGAGAGTCCGGGTCGGGCAAGTCCACCCTGCTGGAGGTCCTGCTCGGCTTTGTCGAACCGGTCGCAGGCAAGCTCACCGTGGGCGGATTCAACCTGGGTGACATACCGATACGCGAATGGCGCCGTCAGATCGCGTGGGTGCCGCAACGCCCCTACTTGATCCGAGGGACGATCGCCGACAACCTTTGTCTCGGCGATGCCGACGCGGACGGCGAAAGGCTCGCCCGCGCGCTCGAGCTTTCGGGCCTCTCGAAGTTCGTCGGGCGACTTCCTCGCGGGCTGGAGACCCCTGTAGGCGAAGGCGGTCTGACCCTGAGCGCGGGAGAACGCCAACGGATCGCGATCGGGCGCGCCGTGCTCCGAGACGCTCCTCTCGTGCTCTTGGACGAACCGACCGCTCA
>Ga0182027_10010582_pt1 | contig 13098 bp, 17 predicted proteins | sample 712E1DmetaG_FD_121300 | JGI IMG/M metagenome (GOLD analysis project Ga0182027, IMG submission 121300) | Permafrost microbial communities from Stordalen Mire, Sweden - 712E1D metaG (Illumina Assembly) | ecosystem: Environmental > Terrestrial > Soil > Wetlands > Permafrost | place: Sweden...
ACAGGAGTGCTGATGAGCGGCTGTGGCGGCTCCGGATTGAGCGCGTCGTCAACGTGCAGCCAGTTTATGAATGCCTCCGCACAGGACCAGGAGGCCATTGTGAGCAAACTTGCTGGACAATATCAGAAGCCAGATTACGCGACGCCCCTTGGGGAGCCAGAGGTACCCTACTTCTGCGCGAGCAACCCGAACGTCACGCTCGGGCAGTTCTTCGCTGAGGCAAGTGATTGAGCGGTTACACCGCGCCGACATGTGGCTCGCGAGTGCATAAGTTTGGCATCGGTGTCAAAGCCCCCACTCGACGGACTGCTTGAAACGCCGCCCCGCTTGAGCCGAGTGTAGGCAAGCAATGTGGGAGAATAGCCTTACGAATCGCGGTATTGGGTTGAACTCTCACCGTCACGGGCACACTCGATCGCAGGATCAGGCAACGCACTGATCCAAAGACCGACAAGTCCAGCCGCAGCGTGCCGCTCACCCAGCCATCGAGGCTTTGCAGGTTCACCGGGACCTCCCAGATTGCCAAGGATCATCTCGGGCAAATCACCGACCGGCGCATGCCACTGCGCGGTCTCCAAGCCGGCCATGTTCGTGGCCAGCGGACGTTTTGCCGCCGATGACGAAACTTGGCGTTCTCGCCGGGCCAGCCTCAGACCCTGAACACTTACGTTCGGTCAGCCGAACAGGCTCCCACGAGACGGTCGAGCCCGAGACGGCCACGGAGGAACCGAATTGGTCGCTGGCGACCGTGTCGGAGCCCTTCAACTCGCCCGCGTGCTTCCAGCCAGTCGCCGTCTTCGTGAACAGGCACGCCCCAGCTGTTAGTTAGTACGCGCTTCAGCCCTCGCGTGGCACTCGCATCTCGCTCACCATTTCTGCAACATGGAGCGCTTCCAGTGCATCTTGGCGTCAAGACGACGGAGGATTCGCCCTGCTGCGAAGATGATGCTGCCAAGCACCTCGACCAGGTAGCCCTGTTCGACCATCGGACGCAGTGCCTGGGCCATTGCAATTGCGTCAAATTCCACCATCAGGGCGTTGCCAATCTCAACCACTGCGTCCTTGATGGCGGGTGGGGCATGGGTCGCGTCCAGTTCCTCGCGCATCATTTGTTTCTGTTCGGGCTTCAGGGCCGGCGCGATCCTGGAGAAGAGCTCGGCGATACTGCCTAGTATGTCCTTGGCTGGGAACTCATCCAGTACGGCCATGGCAGCGAGGATCTGCTGTTGATCGCCGAGCTGCACTGCCTCGAGTGCCGCCATGGTGGCGGAAAACGAACCTCGTTGTAGCACATGCCGAGGCATCTTCACTCCTTGGATTCGGAGCTGACAGGGACGACAGAGCGCGTCAGCTGGTCCGCCTCCTTCTTGTCACAGCGTTAGCCGGAACAATACTCCCTGGCTGGAGCCACGGGTATTGCAGCAAGTCACGATGTGTCTGCACCGCCGACAAGAGCAGTCGCCTGCTTGGCTTGAAGCTACCGGTGCCCGACTTCCCAGAACCACGAGCCGTTGTCATCGACAGACCCGTACTTGCCGAACCGAATGGCGGCTGTCTCGGCGTCCATGAACGAGATCCTTGTTTCTTGGTCGTCGGTCGCCACTGTCCGGCCCCGCGTAGCGTGCTCACGATTAGCCGCACGGGTCCGCTCCCTTCAACCGCGCGATCGCATGCGCTCTCGCTGGAGAATCCACGACTCCGTTGGTCAAGAGAGTGCCAGAGGACCTCGTCGTGCGAGCCACGCCGAGGATCGGGATTAGAGGTCCTGGGCGCAGCGGCATGAAGCGGCTCGGAGTCCGAGAGACTCACACATAGAACCTATGTTCGCGGCGCGCTGGGTCGGCGCGACTCAGCTCGAAGTAGGCGAAGATCGCTGGGGCCGCCGCAGGCACCTCCGTCTCCAACTTGCCGGCGATCCAATCGAGCGCGCTCATCGCCGCTAGGAACGTTCGTTGGCGAGGGGTGTCCCCTTCCCGCTGTAGTCGGAGCACCGTCGCGATCCGCTGCAGAGGCGGATCGCCGGCCGGCGACGCCGTGAATCCCCCCTTGTGGATGCCTGTGTTGGAGCGTATATTCAAAAACGGGGCCGACCTGCGAAAATGCGAGGCCAGTTAGTGACTCACCCCGGACCATCCCAACGGAGACCAGGCGACCCTGGACCAGTGGATGCTGCAGGAACCCCAAATCACGGTCGAGGGGAACCCGGCGAACCGTCTCGATATCCGGATCACTGGTCTCTTGCCAGTACATCGCTGGCGATCAGAACGACCCTCCAGCGCACACCGGCCCCTGCCTCCGCAGCCTGCCAGCGGGGAGGAGGGTTCGAAACCACGTGCTCACCGACCACGTTATCGAGTGGTTCCAGTCCAGCCACTCCCAGGTTGTTGGCGAAAGTCCAACCTCCCTCCCAGTACGACCCATCCTCGCTAGCGGGGTCGTTGGGTCAGAGCTCATGACGGCTCACGTCTTTCCCGGCGTCAAACCTTCCCACGCACGTCGTTATTACGGTGCAAGCACACACAAACCCTGGACAAATGAACTTGAATACTATTGGTCCAGCGACGCGGCTCGTCGAGAGGGTAGCTAGGGCCGATCCAGGTTGGCAGCCGATTTAACAGAGAGGAGAACACGTTCGTGACGAACTCGACGTCGTCTCAAAAAGCATTTTCAGCAGCGATGGTGGTTGGCGCGATCCTGGTCGGCGTGGTGCTCTTTATCATCGGTTCAGTTCTAAAAAGTCACTACCAGTTCAGCGCGGATGTGTGCAATACCTACGGTGGATCTGCTGGACAATGTGCCGGCTCTATGGGGGCCGTGACTGCCGCTCAATTCCTGCAACCTATTGGTGTTATTCTGGCGGTGCTCGGCGTTATCGGTGGAGTCGCACTCATGATATTGAATGCGAAGGCAAACGCGACAACTGGAGCCGTGCAGGGGTCAGCCTCGCGCAGTCACAAGGCCCCAGCCTATACGGCGCCGATCTGGGTACCACCATTGCCGTCTCAACAATGGGTGGACGCTTTGAGTGCTGCAGCTGCTCAACCGCAACCGCGGTCTCAGCAGCTGCAAGCTGCCATCCAGAACGAGCCCAATCGAGATGGCCTGCGAGCTTGGATGTTTGGCACCAACATTCAGGGCAACACGTCGCTCATCCTGGTCTACACCGATCGGATCAAGATGACAGAGTGCCGTGACACCGGTCAGGGTTCGATTTCTGCGTTTCCCGATGGTGATTCGCCGATAAGGATGAGCATGCGCCGCAGCGGGAACGGCAGCGCGTCGGAGATCTCCATCGGAGAGAGTCGATTCCACGAACTGGAGCCGGCGGAGGCGGTTGTCAACTTCGTGCAGGTAGTCAAGCAGCTGGCATGGTTGCAGACCGAGATGGAGGAGCCTGCCGAGCAGTCGGCTGAGTCGCCAGCTCCTATCATGCCGCTGGCCGCACCGACGGGAGGGCTTCAAAGGCCGGGGGGGCGGAAGGCCGGATGGCAGACGATCGGCTCGATCAGTCAACGGACCGGTGAGTGATGGGTCTCATCAGTGGGCAGGTACACAAGGCCAAGACTAAGAGAGAGCTCGCACCAGTCACAGCCGTCACTACGCTGGAGGAGCCGATAGTATTTGAAGTGGCGCAGGCCGTGGTGAATGCCTATGTACCGAAGCGTCCACCGAATCAAAAGTGGCTATTGAAGGGAGATGCCCAGCTTTGGTTAGATCCGTCGCCAAAGGCCCATGGCAGGCTTGTCGTTTGCCAGTCTCCACTTCTCAAAGATATTGATCACCACGGAGATCTCAAATTCGCCTGCTGGATACTTTCGCTTGTGGTTGTCGACGAACCGACCCGAAGACTTGTCCAGTTGGTTTTCGTGCGTGGGCATACAAAAGACGGGCTCCTCGTGGAGCTAAAACTGTACACGCAGTTCCGGGACCGTTTCCTAGAGACGATGGCCAGAGAGGATCCTGCCTTTCGGGTCCTCGGACAGGTTCAGTCGCCATAGGACGACAGTCACGCGCGGTCTCAACCCGTTAGCGGATCGGGTTTGCTGGCGTGTGCTCGTTTCGATGAGCGTTCGCAGGAGGCGACTCACCACCAGAGAAGAACGGATATGTCGGGATCCAGGGCGAACTTCACGCGCTCGCACCCTGCGGCACGCGGGCGCCGCGGGGAACGGCTCCGGTGACCACCACCCGGTCCTGCTGCCGTCAGCTCAATCTCAGGGCGAGAGGCATCTCCGCGGTACCGGCGATGTGACTGGCGGATTCGCCCCGACGGATTGGCACGACCCGTTCGAGAAGCAGCTCACGCCGTTCAAGCCCCAGTCGCCCGTGCCCGAGACCGTCGGCATCTGGACCCACTGGGATCCCTGGTACTGCAGCGCCAACGCCTCAGTACCGCCTGCCGAGGCTGACGGGAAATAGCTGCTGACGGCGTAGCAGTCGCCGGCCGACACACATGACACGGATCCGAGATCCACTCCCGACCTCCCAGTCGTGCCGGGTTTCGGTGATATCAACGCTGTCACCGAGGGCGGCCCCTCTTCATGGCATTCAGATCACTCGGACGATCAAGACCACCCAGCCGTTCTTCCCACCGAAGACCGTTCCCAATGCTGGAGCGGTCAGGAGTCTGGGAACTCGGTGACCGAGAAGGTAAGCGGGTTCACTACCCAGACGTGGGCGCCGCCCAAGCTGATGGCGGTCGGGCGGTTGAACCCGTAGCTTGAGCCGCTGATGACCCTCACCAGATTGCCGGTCGAGGCCGAGAGCTCCGTGACCGAGTTGCCTTCGAGGTTCGCCACCCACACGTCGGTGACGCTCGAGGTGATGGCCGTGGGTGCGTTGAACCCGTAGCTTGAGCGGCTGATGACCCTCACCAGGGCGCCGGTCGAGGCCGAGAGCTCCGTGACCGAGTCGTTACCGTTCGCCACCCAGACGTCGGTGACGCTCGAGGTGATGCCTCGAGGTACTTTGAACCCGTAGCTTGAGCTGCTGATGACCCTCACTAGGGCGCCGGTCGAGGCCGATAGCTCCGTGACCGAGCCGTCGAAGTTCGCCACCCAGACGTGAGCGCCGTCCAAGGTGATGGCCGTGGGTGCGTTGAACCCGTTGATGACCCTCACTAGGGCGCCGGTCGAGGCCGAGAGCTCCGTGACCGAGTCGTTACGCGAGTTCACCACCCACACGTCGGTGACGCTCGAGGTGATGGCCGTGGGTGCGTTGAACCCGTAGCTTGAGCCGTTGATGACCCTCACTAGGGCGCCGGTCGAGGCCGAGAGCTCCGTGACGGAGTCGTTACCGTTCGCGACCCAGACGTCGTAGCCGGCTGCGCTAATGGCCGTGGGTGCGTTGAACCCGTAGCTTGAGCCGCTGATGACCCTCACTACCCTCTGTGTCAACCTTCAGTGAGGCAGATCGGATTACCGATTCGTTGAGCTGAGAGGGCGGGGAGGGAGTCCCCGAAATGACCACGACAATGAACCACTCTGGTGCCGCGCGCCTGCATGCTGGTGCGATGAACTACACCACCGATCCAGACCCCGAGGTCCCCGAACGGACCCGGGCACCCCGACGCTTCTCGGCGTCGTACAAGGCGAGGATCCTGGCCGAGTACGCCACGCTCGACAAGCTCGCTAAGGGCGCCCTGCTGCGCCGAGAGGGCCTGTACAGCTCGCTGCTCACCGAGTGGCGCAGGCAGGCGGACCGGGGAGCCCACGAGGCGCTCGCCCAACCCGCCGGGCGCCGGCCGGCAGATCCGAGAGAGCGGGAGATCGCCTCGCTGCGGCGCGACAACCAACGCCTATCGAGCGAGCTCGACAAAGCCCGCAAGGTCATCGAGGTGCAGGGGAAACTCTCGGCGCTGTTGGAGCAGCTCGCCACCGACAGCGCGACCGACGAGAGGGGCGAGACGAAGTGACCGCACTCTTCGATGGCGCCATCGCCGAGCTGGAGCCGGTGGTGGGAACGAGAAAGGCCTGCAGCGCACTGGGCGTGGCCCAGGCCGGCTGGTACCGCCGTCACCGCCAGAGCCCTGCTGCGCCCCGGCCCGAGCGGGTGCCCGCTGTCCAGTCCCGGGCGCTCTCCGAGGTGGAACGTAAGCAACTGCGGGCCACCCTCGACTCCGAGCAGTTCTGCGACGACGCCCCGGCCACGGTGTACGCCAAGCTCTTGGATCAGGGCGTCTACCTGGCCTCGGTGCCCACCATGTACCGGGAGCTGCGGTGCCACGGCGAGGTGGGTGACCGGCGCCGGCACGCCACGCACCCGGCCGCGAAGAAGCCCGAGCTCATGGCGGCGGCCCCCAACCAGGTGTGGAGCTGGGACATCACCAAGCTCCTCGGTCCGGTCAAGTGGACGTACTTCTACCTCTATGTGATCCTCGACATCTTCAGCCGCTACGTGGTGGGCTGGACCTTGTCCCGTGCCGAGAACGCTGAGATTGCCAAGGTCCTCGTGGCCGAGACCTTGGCCAAGCAGGGTGTCGGGCGCGACCAGCTGCGTATCCACATGGACCGGGGGTCGCCCATGACGGCCAAGCCCTTCGTGTTCCTCCTGGCCGATCTCGGGGTGACCAAGTCCTACAGCCGCCCGCATACGAGCAACGACAACCCGTACTCCGAAAGCCAGTTCCGCACCATGAAGTACCGACCGAGCTTCCCCGAGCGTTTCGGGAGCTTCGAGGATGCGCACGCCTGGTGCGGCCAATTCTTCCCCTGGTACAACGACGAGCACCGGCACTCGGGCATCGGGCTGCACACGCCGGCCGATGTCCACTACGGACGGGCCGAGACGGTCCGCCAGCACCGGGCCCTCGTTCTCGAAGCGGCCTACGCCGCACATCCCGAGCGTTTCGTGCGCAAGGTGCCGACGCCACCGGCACCACCCCAAGCTGTCTGGATCAACGAACCAGAGGAGGAGGTGGTCGCCACGCCACAGTGAACCCGAGAAGAATCTGCCTCATTGGGGTTGACAGGCGCCGCTAGGGCGCCGGTCGAGGCCGAGAGCTCCGTGACCGAGTTGCCATCGCCGTCCGTCACCCAGATGTGGGTGCCGGCCGAGCTAATGGCGGTCGGGTACTTGAACCCGTAGCTTGAGCCGCTGATGACCCTCACTAGGGCGCCGGTCGAGGCCGAGAGCTCCGTGACCGAGTTGCCATCGCCGTCCGTCACCCAGATGTGGGTGCCGGCCGACGTGATGCCGAAAGGTTCGCTTTCGTAAAACCCGTAACTGGATCCTGTAATGACCCTTACTAGGGCGCCAGTCGAGGCCGAGAGCTCAATGACCGAAAAGCCACCCGAGTTCGCCACCCAGACGTGGCTGCCGCCCAAGCTGATGGCGCCCGGGCCGTTGAAGCCGCTGATGACCCTCACCAGGGCGCCGGTCAAGGCCGAGAGCTCCGTGACCGAGTTACCAGCCTCGTTCGCCACCCAGAGGTCGTCGCCGTTCGACGTAATTGCTGCCGGGCTTTCAAACCCGTATCTTGAGCCGCTGATGACCCTCACCAGGGCGCCGGTCGAGGCCGAGAGCTCCGTGACCGAGTTGCCGTCGAAGTTCGCCACCCAGACGTGGTTACCGTTCGTCGCGATCTGAGACGGGTATTTGAACCCATACCGCGAGCCGCGGATGACCCTCACCAGCGCGCCGGTCGAGGCCGAGAGCTCCGTGACCGAGTTGCCGAACTCGTTCACCACCCAGACGTGGTTGCCACCCACGGTGATGCCGAGAGGTTGGTTGAAACCGTACTTTGGTCCGCTGATGACCCTCACCAGGGCGCCGGTCGAGGCCGAGAACTCCGTGACCGAGTTACCATCCGCGTTCGCCACCCAGAGGTCGTCGCCGTTCGACGTAATGGCTGCCGGGCTCTCAAACCCGTAGCTTGAGCCGCTGATGACCCTCACCAGGGCGCCGGTCGAGGCCGAGAGCTCCGTGACCGAGTTGCCGTCGAAGTTCGCCACCCAGACGCGGGTGCCTCTCGATGTGATGGCCTGGGGCCTGTCAAAACCCCACCCGAGGACCTTGACACCTGAAAGTGGCCTCACCCGCTTGGCCCATGGTGAAACTCGAGAAGCGTGACCCAACGGTGCGTCAAATGTCGATGTTGGCACGAGCTTGACAAGAGCCAGACATGACAGAGATAGCACACCAACCCCAACGGCACGGCTGAAGAGACGAAAGCTCGCCCTCACTGACGCTCCTCTCTGACAGACGACAATACACAGCATATCGTTCGAGTTCCGTGCAACTGGAACGGAGCAAAGCCAGTCAGTTTTCACCCGTTGCTTCCAAGAGACAGGCTCGCGCGGGTCACTGAGAAATAACTGCTTTCGTGACCTTCTCCCCCTTGTGGTTCGACCAGAATGCTTCAGACCATTTGTGCTGGCCGCCGAAGATCACTACTTGAGGATCCACGCAGCGGATGTTCTGAACGAAGAGGTACCGAAGGAGCGCAAGTTGGGCAGTCCGCGCCTCTCAGCGTTCCCGGAAGCGCGAGGGACCAGCTTCCGCAAAGGATCAAAGTGAGCGGTAATGCACGATCCAGCGAATACCGCGCGGACGCCGCCGTCCGTGGTCGTTCCTCAATGTGCGGCTAACGCGATGACCTGCCCTTATAGATCGCCACGATTCGCCGTTGTGAGCCCGACCGCCCTTCCCAAAGAGACCACTGAGCTGATCTGCCGCCTGGCGAGACCGATGGCTCGAAATGGTGCCGCTTGAACCAAGTGTAGCCAAGCCCCAAGTGATAGAAGCCCTGCAAATCAAGGTGTTGGGCCGACAACGTCCTGACTGAATAGACTGCGCACAGGCCGGTGAGCAGGCCGAAGGACGAGGGAAGCAGATGGCGAGACGAGGATCAGGCGAGGGCGGCATCTTCCAGAGGGAGAGTGATGGCCGCTGGGTTGCCACAGTCGAACTCGGGAAGGGCCAGAACGGCAAGCGTATTCGCAAAGTGGTGTACGGCTCGACCAAGAGAGAGGTTCAGGCCAAGCTCAAGACGGCCCAGGACGCCCGGGACAAGGGCATCGCCATCACGGGCAGCAACATGACCGTGTCCGTGTGGCTTGACCAGTGGTTGGACGGCCTGGATGTTACAGGAAAGCTGAAGGCGTCGACTCGGCGGAGCTACAGGGAGGTCGTCAATCTCTACGTCCGGCCCCATCTCGGCCACATCCGGCTTGCACGGCTCACACCTGAAGACGTCGAGAAGATGGGCCGCGTGCTTGCCGAAGCTGGGAGGAGTGGCAACACACAACGGCTCGCCCGCACGATCCTGCGCCGGGCACTCGGACAAGCCGAGCGCAGGGGGTATGTCGCCCGCAACGTCGTGGCTCTCACAGATGCCCCCGCGGTCAAGGTGGACGAACGGCCGGTGCTGACACCCGAAGAGGCCAAGCAACTTTTCGACGCCTTGCACGACGACCGGCTGTTGCCTCTCTATGTGGTCGCGATCCATACCGGTTTACGTCAAGGAGAGTTGTTGGCGCTCAGGTGGTCCGATGTCGACCTCGCGGCCGGCACTGTCACGGTCACCGGCACACTTGATCGCAAGGTCAGGCAGCGCACCGATCCGAAGACCGACAAGTCGCGGCGCAGCGTGCCGCTCACGCCACAGGCCATGGAGGCTCTGCAGGTTCACCAGGTCCGCCAGAACCTCGAAGGGACACAAGGAAGCGACGATCTTGTTTTCACGAGTGCGCGGGGCACGGCGTTGTACGACTCGAACATTCGCAAGCACTGGCACAGGGTGAGCTCCAACCTGGGGCTGGCCCCGATGCCGTGGCACAACCTGCGCCACTCTGCGGCCACGATCATGCTCGCCCAAGGCGTCCCCATCGAGGTCGTGTCCCGTGTCTTCGGCCATGCGTCCATCCGCATCACCGCCGACATCTATGGCCATGTGTCGCCGGAGACCAACAGGCAGGCCGCAGACGCCATGGCCAAGGCCTTGCGATGAAAGACTGTCGCCGAGATCCCCACGTCGCCTGTATCTGGCGTAAGCCGTGGCCGATCCCGATGATGTCCAGGAACAGTCGAGGTGACAGCCGACACGTTGAAGACCTACACGGCCTTGCACCATGATCCGCGTTCGGGCACGGTCCTGGAGGCATTTGAGTTGATCGCCTCCGTGCAAGGAAAGAGGTTGCAAAGCTATATTGCAAGCCATCCGCGCGATCGGGAAATGAGGGCGGTGAGTCGATGCCAACTTGTCCTAATGGGCACGCGAACAGTGCGACGGCAAGGTTCTGCGAGACCTGCGGCGTTCGCATCGATACCGAGGTAACGCCGCTCGTCACGACACCTATACAGCCGACGCCAACCCGAGCGGATCCGTGTGAAGTAGCGCCTCCGACGGTCGCAGTCCCGTCGCCTCCGCCTGCGGTCCCGCCTGATCGGGTGCTTACCCGTGCAGTCCTCCCGACTGATAACGGCGCCGAACTGAAGGGCGCAACCGAGGGTCTTGGCGACGCATCGCCTGTCACTGCCTCTGCCGGGTCAAAGGAACCGCCTAAGCGCCGCACGACGAAACTCATCGCTGTTCTGGGCGGGGTAATCGTGCTCGCCATGGCCGGTGGTGCAGCCGCATTTCTCGCGTCGCGGCACTCTCCAAAGCATTTGGCCACGGGAAACATGACCACGTCTCCTCCTGGTCGGTTAGCAATCGTGGCTGGTGTCTTCCTACCCACACATGTTCCTGCAACCAGCTCATATCTCTGGTCCCCAAGCGGAGTGGCGGTCGACTCGAAGGGCGATCTGTTCATCGCCGACTCCCAGGCCTCTGTTATCTGGGAGGTCACCCCCGCGGGCCAGATCTCAGTGGTCGCCGGGATACTGGGCAAGTTGGGTCTGCCGACGCCCGGCCCGGCCACGCGCTCACGGCTGGGAGACCCAGAGGCGGTGGCAGTCGACCCACAGGACAATCTGTTCATTGCCGATGAGGCCGCGGACTATGGCAACGACGTCATCGAGGAGGTCACCCCCGCGGGCCGGCTGTCAGTGGTCGCCGGAATAGTTGGCAAGTCGGGTCCACCAACGCCTGGACCGGCGACAAGTTCACGGCTGGGAGAGCCATCGGGGCTGGCAGTAGACTCTCAAGGAGACCTGTATATAGCGGACTCTGGTAATAGCGCGGGTGGCATTGCAGAAGGCTCATTGGGCAACGACGTCATCGAGGAGGTCACCCCCGCGGGCCGGCTTTCGGTGGTGGCGGGGATAGTCGGCAAGTCGGGTCCGCCAACGCCTGGACCGGCGACCAGTTCACGGCTGGGAGAGCCATACGCGGTTGCTGTCGACTCTCGGGGTGATCTGTACATCGCAGACGGTCGAATTGCCGCTGATGGCTTCCCCAACGACGTGGTCGAGGAGGTCACCCCCGCAGGCTCGCTCTCGGTGCTCGCCGGGATAGTGGGCAAGTCTGGGCCGCCAACGCCCGGCCCCGCCACGCGCTCACGGCTGGGAGACCCAGTGGGGGTGGCAGTCGATCCCCACGGAGACCTGTTTATCGCTGATGACGAAAACGAAGGCAATGACGTCATCGAGCAGGTGACCCCCGCGGGCAGGCTCTCGGTAGTCGCCGGGATAGTGGGCAAGTCTGGGCCGCCAACGCCGGGCCCAGCCACGCACTCACGGCTCGAAGACCCAGTTGGAGTCGCAGTCGATCCCCACGGAGACCTGTTCGTGGTCGACCAGAACTTCGATGTGCCCAATAGTCTCGTGGAGAGGATTACGCCCGCCGGCCGGCTCTTCGTGGTTGCAGGAGTCGTCGACAGGAGCGGGCCGCCAACGCCCGGCCCGGCCACACGCTCCGAGCTGGACTTCCCCTCTGGAGTTGCGGTCGACCCCCACGGTGACCTGTTCATAGCCGACTCGGGGAATGACGACGTCGAAAGGGTCACCCCTGCAGGCCGGCTCTCGGTAGTCGCCGGGATCGTCGGCAAGTCTGGGCCGCCAACGCCCGGTTCCGCCACACGCTCCGAGCTGGACTTCCCCTCTGGGGTTGCGGTCGACCCCCACGGTGACCTGTTCATAGCCGACACTCGCAATAACGTCGTCGAAAAGGTGACGCCCGGCGGCCGGCTCTCGATAGTCGCCGGGATCGTCGGAAAGTCCGGTCCTCCGACGCCCGGCCCAGCCAACGGGTCCAGGTTGGACTTCTTCGATCCGTCCGGTGTGGCAATCGACTCGCACGGAGACCTGTTCATTGCCGACGGGGGTAATCACGTAGTCGAGGAGGTCAGCCCAGCTGGCCGTCTCTCGGTAGTCGCCGGGATAGTGGGCAAGTTGGGTCCGCTGACGTCCGGCCCGGCAGACAGCTCGCAATTGTTTTATCCAGCTGGAGTGGCGGTTGACTCACATGGCGACCTGTTCATTGCCGACACGGGCGTAATCGAGGAGGTCAGCCCAGCTGGCCGTCTCTCGGTAGTCGCCGGGATAGTGGGCAAGTCTGGGCCGCCAACACCCGGCCCGGCCACCAGGTCAGAACTAAGCCAGCCAGATGCCGTGGCCGTCGATGCCCACGGCGACGTGCTCATCGCCGACCGCCTTAACGACGTCGTTGAGAAGGTGACGCCGGCTGGAGATCTCTCGGTGATCGCCGGCGTGGTCGGCGATACTGGACTGCCGACACCCGGTCCGGCTATCCGTTCCGAGCTGAACCCACCAAATGGCTTAGCGGTCGATTCTCGAGGCAATTTGTTCATATCGGACTATTTCAGCAACCTTGTCGAAGAGGTCAAAGCATGAGCGGGGCACTTCGGTGGTCACCGAAGGTGATAGGGCCGGTCCGGGGTACGACCAAGGTTCGATTGGACCTGGTGAGTAGGCCGCTTGTTGCGCGGATCGCTCCTGCAATTGAGGTCCCGCCCGGGCCATAGTGATGGCGTTTCTCAGCACACCGGCCCGGGACCAGCACCCCTGCAGTCCACACCGAGCTTTCGGCATTCGCCGACGATGCGAAGATAGCCCCACCGCGGATTTTCGCGAGCTTATCCGGCCAATCCAGGGTCAGCCTGTGGATTACTCGGGGAGGCAACGTCTCAGCCGTTCCTGCGATCTCTGCGTTCGAGGAGGCGGATCCGTTCTTCTTGTCGGCGGACCTTGGTCGCG
>Ga0182027_10010583_pt1 | contig 13097 bp, 11 predicted proteins | sample 712E1DmetaG_FD_121300 | JGI IMG/M metagenome (GOLD analysis project Ga0182027, IMG submission 121300) | Permafrost microbial communities from Stordalen Mire, Sweden - 712E1D metaG (Illumina Assembly) | ecosystem: Environmental > Terrestrial > Soil > Wetlands > Permafrost | place: Sweden...
GACTCGATGATGCACCCGCCTTTTTCAATGCGCTCGTCCGGCTCGATACTGATTGATTCCAAGCGTTCACCGATAGGCATCCAAAAATTCTTGCGCTTCGAAACGGTGTCCAGATCGTCTTTGGAGACCCTGACAATTATCCGTTCACGGTCAACTATATAGACAAGGGATTTTTTAATGACCCCCAGGATTATGTCGGGATTGAGCGTGACCTCGTTCTGGATTATTTTTCGTGCACAACCACAGGCCAATTCGAGCAGTATTGTATGCGCATTAGCATAAATGTTTTTTTTAGACCTTTCAATTTCGGCAAGAAAGGTGGAAATACGTTTCTGCAGTCCATCGACCTGCGTTTCATATTCGGTCTTCACCTTTTCATAAGCGGCCGCTTCCCCTTTTTGCAATCCTTCCCGCATCCCCTCTTCATGGGACTTTTTGAGTTGGGCGGGCAACTCGTTTTTGGATCGGTCTATACAGGCCTGCAAATCATTAACCCGCCTCTCAAGCTCGATGATCGCGCGCTCCTCCTTGCTGAAGGGCTCCTTGCTTTTCCCCTGCACGAAGAACTCTTCAAAATCAAGGTTCCGGAGCGGAAATCCGCCACTGCTTTCTTTTTTCCCCCGGAGGATTTTCCGCAAACCAACGGTGGCAGGGTCTTTCGATTTGAGCAGATAGTCAATGAGGGCGGATATGTCGCTTGGCGATAGAGATGGCTTGTCCATGTTACACCACGATTTCTTCTTCGCCGCCGCGTCCGCTGATGACGATTTCGCCGTCTTCTTCAAGCCTGCGGATAACGTCGACGATGCGCTGCTGCACTTCTTCGACGTCCTTGAGGCGCACGGGGCCCATATACTGCATGTCTTCCTTGATCATTTCTCCGGCCCTTGACGACATATTATGGAAGAACTTGCCCTGCAGTTCCTCGGAGGCGCCCTTGAGGGCCATGGCAAGTTCTTTTGTGTCAATTTCCTTGAGTACGCGTTGAATCGACCGGTCGTCGATGAGCATGACGTCTTCGAAAACAAACATGAGGCTCTTGATTTCGGTCGCAAGCTCGGGGTTCTCGCGTTCAAGATTGCCCAGGATGTTCTTTTCGGTGCCGCGGTCGACTGAGTTAAGCATCTGGGCAACCGCCTTCACGCCCCCGATTTCGGACACGTCGCCGCCGAACAGGGCCTTGACCTGACTTACCAGTACTTCCTCGACCTGGTCGAGCGTGTCGGGGGAAATGCTTTCCATTGTCGCGATGCGCGTTGCAACGTCGACCTGCAGTTCTTGCGGAAGCGCGGAAACGATGGAACCGGCGTTTTTCGGTTCCATATGCGCAAGAAGCAAGGCGATTGTCTGGGGATGCTCTTTCTGGATGAAATTGGTCAGTTGTTTGGGATCAACGTCTTCAAGCAGATTGAAACCCGTCGTGCGGATGGTCTGCTGCACTTTTTCCAGGATTTCCTTGGCCTTACGCGGCCCGAGCGCGGCCTCAAGTATTTCGCGCGCATATTCGATGCCGCCCTGGGAAACGAACTGCTGGGCCATGGCCAGGTTGTGGAACTCTTCAATGACCGCCTGCCGGACCTGGGGCAACACATTGTCAAGCCGCGCTATTTCCGTCGACAGCCGTTCGACATCATGTTCATCGAGGTTTTTCAGGATTTTTGAGGACGCTTCCGACCCCAGCGCCACCATGACGATGGCGGCTTTTTTCGGGCCGGGGATGCTCTTTACCAGTTCGGAGACATGATTTTCACTCATGCCCTTATCTCCGAAATCGCTTTTTTGCTTATAGTATCCCGATTCTTCTTCATCAGCGGTTTTTTTTGGGCCGGCCATAGGTACTTTCTTCCCTGAAAATATGAAGGAATAAACGCCTTTGTTTTAGATTATAGTGCTCTTTTTGTTGTTTTTCAAGTACTTAAACACGTTTACTTTTGTTTTTTCCGCGAGCCTCCCGGTATCGGCTCGCCAAGCCACTGGCGTATGATGAGCGCGACATTAACCGGTTCTTCCCGGGTAAGCATTTCCACGCGTTCAAGAAGCGCCGACGTATGCTTAATGTTTTCAGGGACCTCTTCCTTGATTTCCTCAACCACTCCAAGCGGTTCCAGCTTGGGAACCGGCGGGTTCATGGCCTCGGCAATCGTCTTTGCCAGATACCGGAGGAAGAGAATGAAGACCATCGCAATGATGAACACAGCAACGTATTTCGCGATCATCATCCTGAATTCCATGGAATCGCGCTTTTGCATGTCGTCCTGTTCCTTGCGCAGGAACTCGTTGTCGAATTGCATGTTGACGACGCTGATCTGGTCGCCGCGCGTCAGGTCGTATCCCAGCGTGTTTTTGATCATGTCTTCAAATGTCTGAAGCTCCTGGGCGGTGCGTGCGACGTAACTGGTTGTGCCAGTCTTTTTATCCGCGGTCTCGTATTTGCCGTCGACGGCCACAGAAATTGTCATTCGCTTGATATTGCCCACCTCGGCCACCACATGCTCAATGGTCTTGTCAATTTCATAATTGGTGAGCGTTTTTTCCTTCGTCGCATCGCCGGTGGGCGCATTTTTGACATTTTCGTCCTCGCGCTCTTCGGACCTGACGACGCGGCTTTCAGGGTCGTACTTTTCAACGGTTTTTTCCGCGCGGTCGAAATCCATATCGACCGACACTTTGACTTTTGATTTTCCAGGCCCGAGCACGTCTTCGAGGATCTGCTGGGCCTTGCTCTCCAGATATTTTTCAACGTTCTGCTGCAGTTCAACATTCTGGGAACTTGCCATAGTGCCTTCGTCGCCCGAAAACGGGCTTGAAAGGAGTTTTCCCGCATAATCGAGGATCGAAATGTTCTCCGGCTTGAGCCCGTCAACGCTCGATGAAATCAGAAAAGAAATGCCGCGGACCTGGTCTTTTGTCAATTCCCTACCCGGGAGCGTGCGCACCACAACCGAGGCCTTCGTGGGCTGCTGGTTTTCGGTAAATATCGTGGGTTCGGGAATGACGATATGCACTCGCGCGCTTTTGACCTCTTCCAGACCCTCAATGGTCCGCTGCAGTTCGCCCTCCAGGGCCCTTCGAGCATTTACTTTCTGGACAAAATCGGTCATGCCCAGGTTTGTTTTGTCGAAAATTTCATATCCTACGCCATGGGATTTTGGCAGTCCTTTTCGAGCAAGCGCCATTCTTATTTCGTAAACTTTATTCTTTTCAACCAAAACCGTACGGCCTTCGTTTTCGAGCTTGTATTTGAAGTTTAATTTCTGGAGCTGTTCCGTTATCGCCGCCCCTTCCTCAAGTTCGAGGTCGGAATAGAGCGTACGGTAACCGCCGCCACCGGAACCTTTCGCGCTGCCTTGCGACCATACCATGAGGCTTATCAGTCCGAGGAACGTAAAAGCTATGAGGGAAAAGGTGATGATTTTCTGCTGGAGGGACAGCCGCTGCCAAATTGCGGTTAATTGCGATATGAGTTGCTTAAAGAACTCAGACATACGTTCTCACTCCTTTGATCGTTTGCACGTAATCTTTGCGCGCACTCTTGTTTACAGCCGCATCTGTAAGATTTGCTGGTAGGCATCCATTACTTTATTGCGTATTTCCATCATCATGTTAAAAGCTACGTTCGCTTCTTCGACAGCGTTCATCACTTGATGCACGTCGGTAATTTCCCCGGCGGCCATCCTGTTGATGGACTCATCGGCCTTGACTTGCATGGAATTGACGTCTTTCATGAAGTTGCCGAGTGTGTCCTTGAAACTCGGCGCGTCTTTCGAATTGAACTGCGTCTTTGCAACTTTGTCGAGCGGGCTGCCGTTCTGGATTGGGCCGATTGACTGTATCTGATCCATGGGCACCTCGAATTTTTAGTGACTGCCAACGTTCCCTGAGCGACGTCGAAAGGGAACCACAGGAACACTTACCTTCATTCGCTCACTTCCTGCCCGCGCTATCGCTTCGGTGGGCAGGCGACTTCGCTCAGTGAGCGGTCTAGTCCATTTTTTTATACTATACAATAGCGCCATTTTTATTGAAACACTTTTTCATGCGTATGCGTCGAAGAAATTCCCCAATATTTTCGTCCGAGTCACCTTGGGTATTTGATACCCGGCCGAAGGCCTTTCGGAATCAGCGGCGGCAGGTTTGTTCTTTGTAAATGCCTGCTGAAACGCCGAGACCTGGGCGGCATTGCTTGTGCTGCGCGCAGACCGGGCCGCATTTGGTTTTGATATAGAAACATCGAAAGCCGAAATATTGCGCTGCCGGGCCGCGTCGACAAGCTTGACAAAGTTATACATAGTATCGCCGGATGTCAGTGCGCCGATGTTCATAGCCGTTCCTTTATTGATGATTATATCTGCAGTCCCTGCATGAGCATGCTTTTTGTGGCGTTAAAAGCCGTAACGTTGGCTTCGTATGCCCGTGTCGCTGAAATCATATTCGCCATTTCTTCGATAACGTTGACATTCGGCATTGCAACGTAGCCGTTTTTGTCGGCGTCCGGGTGCGACGGATCGTAGACCATTTTGGGAGGCCGCGTATCCTCGCGGATCTCATCGACCCGTACGCCGTTGCCGAAAAACTGCTGGTCGCGCGGGAATTCGAGCGGGGGGATGGGCATATGGTTTTCGTTGGTCATCGTGCCCTGCAGCTTGATTTCCTGATTAATGATCCGCACGTCCTTCTGGTCGCTGTCGGCGGAAAACACGGGAAATTGCCTGCGATAGGGGCCGCCTTTTTCCGTGCGCGTAGTTTCGGCGTTGGCCAGGTTCGACGATATGGTGTTCTGACATATCCGCTGCGCCCTGAGCCCTGATGCGCTGATGTCCAGACCGGTAAACATTCCCGCAAGCGACATACCCTGCTCCATTTTTAAAATTATCAGTAACCTATAACCATTTTTTACGGTTGTACGTCTTTTGCCTGAATCGCGGCATTCAATTGATTATATTTGCCTTTTAAGAATTTTGCACTGAAATCATAAATGATCTGGTTTTCCGCGAGTTTGGCCATTTCCATATCGATATCAACATTATTGACCCCGGAGGGAAGTGTCGGGTCGGCCGGTTTTTCGACCTTGGGAGAAAGTCCCGAGATGTCCGGCTTACCAAGAGGCAAATGCTTCTCGTTGGTCTGCATGCCGCGAAGCTTTCCTTGGTCAAGCGCCTTGCGCAACTCATCCTCAAAACTGACTTCCACCCGCTGGTAACCCGGCGTATTGACGTTGGCAATATTATTTGCAATGGTGCGTGAACGGAGCATGCTTGCGTCGAGACTTTTGACAAGTACTGGAATCGTTGTTCTGTCAAAAAGCGTTTCTCCAAACATTTTATTGCTCTTTTTTTGGTTAAATTGTTTGCATGCGCAATTTGTCGACGAAGATAAACGCAAGATTGGTGCCAATAGATTAATTTTAAAGCATATCAGCACCAGACAATATTCAATAGTTGTAACATGTTGATATTATTATCATTACAATAGGCCTGAAATAAATTATTCCATTTTTAAAAAAAAGAACTAAAGTTTTTGAAATATTTTGCCGAGTAGTGAGGAACTTATTTACCTAGCGCTAAGGAAAATTTTGCAGGTAAGGCCTTTAGTTTCTGTAGCTGAATACGCCTGCCTGCGCTATCGTTTCCTGCCTGCGCTGCCGCTTCGTCAGGCAGGCGGTAGGCAGGCGTCCAGCGCACATAATTCCTGCATACAGAGACTTATCCACCCAGTTGGTTAGGGGATTTCTTTATTTTCGGCGTCGTACGGGGCATTAATAAAAATCCGATATTCCAAAATTTTACGTATGGAAGCAATTTGCTTGACTTTATTAAAAGCGCAAATTGATTTTTCTATCGTGCCTGAAACTCTGATGGATAAATAAGGATGCTATCAATGCCCTCCGGGAAAATTGATGAAGAACTGCGGAAAAGCGAAGCGGCCATCAAGGCGCTGCGCCTGCGTGAATCATACCTGTCCGCTATTATCGAAAATCAACCCGGGCTGTTATGGATGAAAGACCGGGACGGAAGGTTCCTTGCGGTCAACACTCAATTTTCAAATTCATGCGGCATGGATGGTCCGGAGTCTCTCGTCGGTAAGACCGACATGGACATTTGGCCCCATGAACTCGCGGCCAAATATATTGCGGATGACAATAGAGTCATGCGATCGGGGAAACCCTGCATTGTTGAAGAGCCCATTTCAGATAAAGGCGTTGTTCGATGGTTCGAGACTTTTAAGGCCCCGATTATGGACGAGCGAAGGATGATTATTGGCACGACCGGATATTCCCGCGACATCACCGAGCGCAAACAGGCGGAAGCGGCCCTGCAAGCAAGCGAATCGAAATATCGCGATCTGGCGAATTCCATCCCGATCGGCATTTTTGAATGCGATCTCCAGGGAAAACTGTCCTTTGCGAATAAAATATTATTTGATTGGTTTGGTTATACGGAAGAGGAATATCTGGCTGGAATTAATATATTTGATCTGATTGACCCCAAAGAGCATGCGCGAGCAAAGAAAAATCTGGCCCAGGTTTTTTCGCCGCAGCCATCCCAGCCCCACGAATATCGCGTTATTCGAAAAAATGGAAGCGAAATGCATGTTTTAATAATCGCGCGTCCACTCAGGGCTTATGAACAAGATGTGGGATTTCGCGGAATCCTTCTTGATCTTACGGAAAAAATGAAAATGGAATCAATGATCAATAACACCACGCGGCTTGAGTCGCTCGGCGTCCTGGCAGGCGGTATTGCACACGACTTCAACAACCTGCTTACCGGGATTTTCGGCTACATCGACCTGGCCCGTTCAGTATCGACGGACGCAAACGTTCAAGAATACCTTGAGGCAACGCTTGCCTCAATGACCCGCGCAAGGGCGCTTACCTTGCAACTGCTGACTTTTGCTAAAGGCGGCTCCCCTGTCCAGAAATTGACGCCGCTTATCCCATTTATTCAGGAAGTCGCGCAATTTGCGCTCAGCGGATCGAATATTTCATGCAAATTCTTTCTAATGAAAAATCTCTGGCCGTGCAATATTGATAAAAACCAGATTGGCCAGGTAATCGACAACATCATTATCAACGCGCAACAGGCAATGCCCAGCGGCGGCGCCATTGAAATAGCGGCCGAAAATATCGCCCTCGGAGAAAAAGAACATCCCCCGCTGGCCAAAGGCAATTATGTCAAGGCATCAATAAAAGACTTCGGTATCGGCATACCGAAGGACATCCTGCTCCGCATTTTCGACCCCTTCTACACGACAAAAACAAAAGGGCACGGACTTGGGCTGGCCACCTGCTATTCAATCGTAAACCGTCATGGCGGATGCATTGACGTTGAGTCCGAACCCGGAAAAGGGAGCACGTTTCATATTTATCTTCCCGCTTCTTTGGAAACGGTTGCGGCGCCTGCGGCCATGGTCATTAAACACAGGGGCAGCGGCACAATCATCGTCATGGAAGACGAAGAAATAATACAGTATGCGTTTCGAAAAATGCTTGAATCGCTTGGATACGCCGTGGTATGCAAAAAAGACGGCAAGGAAGCCCTGGACTTTTATACAAGTGAAACCATGGCTGGGAGCGCATTTGCCGCGATGATTTTCGACCTCACCGTTCCCGGAGGCATGGGTGGAAAAGAAGCTGTGGCGGAGGTCAGGAAACTGGATAAAGTAATACCGGTCTTTGTGGCAAGCGGGTATGCCGACGATCCTGTGATGAAAAATCCCTTGACCTATGGTTTTACCGCAAGTATTTCGAAGCCATTCACCATCGCGGAGCTTTCGGAAATGCTTAATAAAAACATGAATGGTGGAAAAAAATGAATGACCTAAAGGAATTGGATAGCAATTTTATCGGTACGCTCTCACACCAGCTCAAGGCCCCCGTCAAACCATTCAATCGCTTTTAAAAACCGTCACCGACGGCTTTACCGGGGAAACCAACGTCGAGACCCTGCAATTCGTTGAAAAGGCGATCAAAAAAGCTTCCGAGGCGAACATGCTCATTTCGGACCTACTGCATTTCCAGGCATACACCGGCAAGCGGCAAATGCAAAAAGAAGATTTTGACATTCTATCATTAATCAAATCGGTGGCGCTATCGTATGTGTCCGAGGCATCGGACAGGGACGTTTCCCTGCGCGTGACAGTGCCCGAAAACATTGAAGCGATTGTTGCTGCAAACAGCAAAGGCATTGAAATAGCCCTCAGAAACCTGATCGAAAACGCCCTTAAATACACGCCTTCAAACGGCCGTGTGCTGGTGAAGCTCGTGACAACCGGGAATAAAAAGGAATGCGCGCTGCAGGTCACTGATTCGGGCTGCGGGGTTCCCGAACGGGAAATCCCATCGATTTTCAACCCGTTCTTCAGGTCTATCAAAAGTAAATCAGCCGTTCCGGGTACCGGACTCGGGCTGGCCATCACGAGAGCCATTATAGCCGGTCATGGCGGCACGATTGCCGTCTCTTCAAAGGAAAACAAGGGAAGCACATTCACGGTGGTCCTCCCTTGCAAATTGGTCCGGAAGAAACCGCGCGCTGCCGTGGCGCGAAAGAAAGTACTGATCATCGGCGGGGTCACCGCGGGGCCCAAGGCAGCCGCGCGCATCCGCCGTCTTGACGAAACGGCTGACATCACGATAATCGAACGGAGCGAATTCCTTTCGTACTCCGGGTGCGGACTGCCATCATACATCAGCGGACGCGTGCGCTCGCCCAAAGCGCTCATGTCCACCTCCGACAATACGATACGCGACATCAACTTTTTTGAATCGATAAAAAACATCACGATCCATAACAGAACGGAAGCAAGGGGCATCGACCGGAAAAACAAGGTCGTAAAAGTTAAGGATCTTGCCACGGGGAAAGAGCGAAACGTCCCGTACGATGTCCTGGTCATCGCTACCGGCGCGGCATCTTCGGTGCCCGACATTCCGGGAATCCGCCTTGCGGGAATTTATTCCCTGCACCGTATGGAAGACGCGGAGGCCATAAAAAATGAATGTTCAACGCGCAACGCACGCGACATCTATATCATTGGTGGAGGGCTCATCGGAATCGAAACAGCCGAATCGCTCATTGCCGCGGGCGCGAGGGTGACCATTCTCGAAAGGGAACCTACCATCCTTTCGAACCTGTTCGACCCCGATTTCGCGGCCAAAATCCAGAATGCGCTCAATCGAAAAGGCATCAAGGTCATCACCCGCGTTTCCATCAAGCAAATTATCCGCAGGGGTAATCAGCTCGTTTTTTCAACTGACCGGGGAAAATACTTCGCCGATCTCGTTATTCTTTCAACGGGTGTCAGGCCGAATTCCGGGCTCGCGCGCAAGGCCGGGCTCGCGGTCAGCGCAATCGGCGCGATCAAGGTCAACGCAAACCTTCGGACATCGGACAAAAGCATTTACGCCATCGGCGACTGCGCGGAAACCATGAATTTCATCACGGGCCAGCATGAATACTGGCCGCTCGGATCGATTTCCACGAAAATGGGACGGATCGCCGCCGATAATATTTGCGGTCGTCCGATGGAATTTCCGGGGTTCATCGGCACCACGATGTTCCAGAATTTCGATATTTCCATCGCCCGCACCGGTCTTACCGCATCAAGCGCCCGCCGCCATGGTTTTTTCCCCCAATCCGCCGTGATTACGGGACTTGACAGAGCACACTATTCGAAGAATGCCGAATATATAACCCTCAAAATCATCGCCGACGCGAAAACCAGGGTCATCCTGGGCGCCCAGGCTCTCGGGCGCGGCGACGTCGTGCGGCAGGTCCAGATCTTCGCCGCGGCGATCACACGGAAGCTTACCCTGGCAGACGTTTTTTCCCTGGACCTCGGCTATGCGCCTGTATTCAACAACCCCATCGATCTTGCGCAGACGGCCTGCTGCGTCCTTTCGAGCAAGATGGAAGGTTTCATCAAAACCATGACAATCGAACAATTCACCGCAAAAACCGGCAAGATGCACAGCATCGACGTGTCGCCCGTTTCGGAACGCATGTTTACCACGATACCGGGCAGCATCAACGTTCCCCTCGAAAATCTCAGGCGGGAAGGCATTCCGTTCGGCAAAAAATCAAAATGCGTCCTCTACAGCAAAACATCTTCACGGGCCTACGAGGCTTACCGTTACCTTGTGACAAAGGGGTATTCGAACATTTCTTTTCTTGAAGGCGGGTACGTGTTCTGGGCCCAGTGACCGCGCTACAGGAGCCTTTCGACTTTTGCGAGAAGCGCTTTTGGTTCTACTGGTTTGACCATGTAATCGTCGACTGGCAGCCACGCCGGATCGCCTGCCTCTGATTTAAAGTCAAGATTGGACTGCGTGTCGATATTGGTCATCATCAGTATTTTGACTTTCTTGAATTTCGCAATGCCCCTGATTTCGCGCGCCAGCTCAAATCCGGCGGTGTCAGTTTCCATCATCACATCAAGCATGACAAGTCCGGGGGAAAAGGTCTTGAGCACGTCCAGCGCTTCTTTTTTGCTTCCCGCTTCCCGAAGCTCATAATGCGCCGATAGCGCAGTTTTCATGACCAGCCGAAGGTCGGCATCATCGTCAACGATCAATATCTTTTTCATTGGTGTTCCTTTCTAGAGTCTCATTCATCGCACCGGTGCGGTAGCCCTGCGTGTCGATGGCCACAAAGGTAAACCCGGCTTTCTTGCACGCGGCCTGGATTGCGCTCCGCCTGACCCATCCCGCGTCCATTTCCGAGGGAATTAATTCCACGCGCGCGCAATCGCCATGGCTGCGCACGCGAAGCTGCGAAAACCCGAGCGACCGCAGGGCCTCCTCGGCCATGCCCACGCGACCGAGCTTTTCACGGGTTATTTTTTCACCGTATGGGAAACGCGATGCAAGGCAGGCAAGCGAGGGTTTTGACGCGGTGGGAAGGCCAAGTTTTTTCGAATAGTCCCGTATTTCATTTTTCGTCAGGCCCGCTTCAAAAAGCGGCGAGCGCACGCCCAGTTCCTTCGTCGCCTTCCTTCCCGGACGGTAATCGTTCTGGTCATCGATATTGCTGCCGTCGAACACGGTCTCATAGCCTTCGTCACGGGCGATTTTGAGGATCTGCGAGAACAGCGTTTTTTTGCAATAATAACAGCGCTGCGGGGTGTTATCGGCAAATCCATCGATATCAAGTTCTTCGGAAATTATGGTCCTTTGAGGAAGTTTCAGGAGCGCGGCAAGACGCTTGGATTCGTCGAGTTCCGTGGCAGGATACGTCGAAGACATGGCCGTTATTAAAAGAACTTTGCCCGGCAATACCTCGCCTGTGATACGGGCCAGGAACGTGCTGTCGACGCCGCCGGAAAAAGCCACGACCGCTGATTTGCTCGCGCCGATGATTTGTTTGAGTTTGTCAAGTTTGTCCATACTATTTGACCTTCAAATTTATAACCTTCCCGAAAGCAGGTAAGTTTCTCTAAGCTTCCGAATGACACAAAATTGTCTTTCAAAAGCCAAGAGAAACTAAAACCAGAATTCCCGTTCGATATGCAGCGAGGCCTCGCCAGATTTCCATTGAGGAAACGTCCAGGCCGCAATGTCCGAAAGAATTGTCTGTTCGAGTTTTTTGTCTTTTTTAGATAGCTTGACGACCGCGGCATTGGACACTTTGCCGTCACGGGTAACATCGAAGACGACCTTTGCGTTTCCAGATTTTCCCGCGCTGGAATCCGAAGCGTTTTTCATGGCGCTTTCGATAAAAATACGGTAATACGCGTCGATGGTTTTCTGGACCGCCCCGGCGGTCAGCGAATCAACTTTTATTGTGCTCATATCGGAGGCAATGGTTTTCTGGGCAAATGACTCGAAGCTGCCGAACGCCGGATCTTGACATGCATCGAAGTTCACGGTTGATTTTTGGACCGCCTGCGTCTGAGGCCGCGGAGCGGTTTTGACCACATAAACCATCTTGTTCCCTACCGCATAGGCTTTGCCTATTGGTCTATCGATTATGTCAAGCGCTCCTTCGGGAAAAAATCTTGCCAAAGCGGGCCCCGCGGTATCGTAGGCCGTATAGGACCTGCCGCCAAGTTCAAATCGCTTTCCGTTTGCCTCCAGGTTCCACGTGGTATCACTATTGCCAGGTCCGAAGCACGTGTCTTTTCCCATTACAAAAGCCTGCTTGATTGTATGGACATCGCAAATAATACTGTCCCTGGTGTTGGCGGCAAGTTTGCAGAAGGGATTTAAATACCCGGTGCTTATATGCATAAACGACGTGGAATTACCCGAAGGAAGCCCTATCGTGTTTGTCGCTACCCGCCAGAAAATTCCATTGGTCTTGAGCTCGATCCTGTCGGAAAAGCTGATTGCCGCAATTGTGTCCGATTGGTAGTACCAGAACCCGGCGTTTCGCAATTTAAGGTCCTCTTTTTCTTTATCACTGAAACCCTTATATCTGGTCACCCCGTTGAGGATCTTTGCCCCCGTTTCCACGGACTTGACGTTTTTGGAGGCAATGAAGAAAAAAATCAGGACGATGATAAAAAATATGCCGAAGACCCCCGCTTTGATAAATAAGTCGGAGGGCTTTTTTGGAGTGATTGTTTTCATGCGGATGGTTTCTTTTTCAAGGCAAAAAGCTCCGAAAAATATGTCATCCGCAATATATATTATGTCGAAATAAATCTTTGGAAAATATTTTTAACCAAAACTAACCGGATCAAAGGAAACAAAAATGGAAAACGCCGTCAGAAAGATCCTCGTTGAAATTGGTGAAAATCCGGACCGTGAAGGCCTGCGCGATACGCCCGTTCGGGTTCGCAAATCAATGGAATATCTCATGCAGGGATACACCATGAAACCCGAAGATATCATCAACAAGGCAATATTCCATGAGGAATGTAACCATATGATCATTGTCAGGGACATAGAACTTTACAGCATGTGCGAACATCACATGCTGCCTTTTTTTGGGAAATGCCACATCGGCTACATTGCCGAAAACAAGGTCTATGGCGTAAGCAAGCTCGCGCGGCTGGTGGACTGCTTCGCGCGCAGACTGCAGGTCCAGGAACGCCTCACCCAGCAGATTGCGTCATGCCTCATGAAGCCTATCAACGCGGAAGGGGTCGGCGTGGTCATC
>Ga0182027_10010584_pt1 | contig 13097 bp, 4 predicted proteins | sample 712E1DmetaG_FD_121300 | JGI IMG/M metagenome (GOLD analysis project Ga0182027, IMG submission 121300) | Permafrost microbial communities from Stordalen Mire, Sweden - 712E1D metaG (Illumina Assembly) | ecosystem: Environmental > Terrestrial > Soil > Wetlands > Permafrost | place: Sweden...
CGGTATAAGCAATGGGATTGCCCAAGGCGTAATTTGTTATCTCGTCTCCCACCGAATCGAGCGTCACCGTGACAATCAAATCCCCGTTCAAGGCCAGGATCCCGGTGCCGACCTTGGTGACGGCCACCGTGGCGTTTGTCCCGCCGGTGCCATTGGCGATGGCGCCGGAATAAGTTGTGTCGATATTTTTGTCGCCGATCTGATAGGTGGAGGCAGTGCTGCCGGAATTTACACCGCCGCGGATCGCCGCATTGGTGCCGCCGGCCAGCGCCCCGAGATAATAGATGCCATTGGTGCCACCGCCATTGCGGTTGAGCAGGGTCGTGAAGCTGTTGCCGAAATCAAACGTGGCCGTGGGGCTGCCGGTGCAAACCTGCGCGCCACTGCTGCCGCCGCCGGAATTGAAGCGAAAAGTCCCGAGGCTGGTGTCCGTCATTAAAATCGTGCCGGTAAAATTGGTGGTGATGTCGTGATTAAGGGTGCAGATGCCGGCGCTGTTGGTGATGATCAGATTCAATGTGCCGGAGCCGGACCAGGCGCCTTGGAGAACTGAGTTGGCGTCGGCGCCGACATAAACCAGCGTGCCGTTCGCCACCACGTTCAGGGTGTTGTTGTAAAATACCTGGCCGCTGGAGTGGGGAATGGTCAGCGTGCCGCCGGCGAAGTTGATGGCACCCGAACCGATGGTGGCCGGGCCGTTGACCTGCAAAGTCCCGTTGCTCAGGGTCGTGGTGCCGGTATAAGCACCGTTGCCCGTGAGATTCAATGTGCCCGGGCCGGCTTTGGTCAGCCCGCCGTCGCCGGTCAAGGTTCCACTTACGGTCAACGTGGTGCCGTTGGTTATATCCAGCGATCCGCCGAAACCGGTGGCCAGGGTCACACCGCGATTGATGCTCGCGTTTGGTCCAAAATAACTCAAGGTCCCGTTGCTGATCACCAGATTGGCGGGATCGCTGTTGGCCGCGCCAATGGCGCACGCCGATGAACCGCTTGCCAGATACGGCACGGCGAGAATGCCGCCGTTGATGGTCGTAATGCCGGTGTAACTATTGGTCGTTAAAATGATCAGTTCGCCGGAGTTGGTCTTGGTCAGCCCGCCGTTGCCGGTAATCGAACCGGCGCCGGTGAAGGTGTAATCGGACGTCGAGTCCACCGTGACGGAACCGGGCGCGACACCGCCCACGATGTTGACCAGAGGATGGCTGGCGCCCGTATTGTCAAAACGCGCGTTGTCGCCCGACACAAAATTGGTCGCCGGGCCGGTGCCGTTGATTGACCAGTTCGTCGAGGCGACCATGTCCCAATTATTCGTCACTGAATTCCCCAGCCAGGTCACATTGGTCGGGGGGTGGTTGTTGCTCTGCGCAATCAGGTAAATAATCTTGTTGGCCACACTGTTGGAAAGCGTGCCGCTCAGGGTGGTGAAGTTGGAAAGGTCGCCGTTAAACGTCCCATATTGAATCAGCGCATACGCGGCCCCATTTTGCGGCGCGCCGCCGGTCTCGATGGTGTTGATGCCGCTCACGGTCAGATTGCTGGTGACGATGATAAAATCGTTGCCGGTTCCCAAAGGATCGCCGGACAGGTCGAAGTGGTTGATGGCGCCGCCGGGTTCCACCAGGTCATTTTGGAACGTCAGCGTGCCCGTCAGCGCGTTGCTGCCGGGATTGATGATCGGCGCCGGCAAACCGGTTGTTGGCGCAGTGGTGACAATTCCGTTCACCGAACCGGAACCGAAACCGGAGAGCGTCTGGCCGGCTTTGAGGACAAACCCGCCGCTGACCGCCGACACATCAAACGTGGTGCCACTTCCGACGATGATTAACGGACTCGTCAGGGCACCGCTCGCATCCACCGCCAGGGTTCCGGCGCTAATCAGTGTGTTTCCAGAGTAAGTATTGGTCGCCCCCAGATGTAACGTGCCGCCACCGGTCTTGTTCAAGCCGCCGGATCCGCTCAACCCTCCGGTCAGGGTGATGTTATGAACCGTGCCATCCGCATCCGCCGTTTGGAAGGTGAACACACCGTTGATGCCGTTCAAGATCATCGATGATGAACCCGTCCAATCGGCGGTCGCTCCGAACAAGCCGCCGTTGTTCAACGAGGCGTTTACCGTGACCGTTCCATTGGAGGCGATGCCGCCGCCGCCCACATACATGACGGCCCCATTGGTGAAATTAGCTATGCCGGTGCTGGTGGATTCTCCAAATTGAAACCCGCTGGAGTAGTTCGTTCCGCCCGTAACCGAGAAAGCGACGACCGCCGTGGTTCCATTTGTGGGGGACAGGTAGTTGGTGCCGGCGGTGACGAACAAGCCGCCGGTCTGATACAGCCGCGCCGGCCTTGATGCCGTGCCAATCATCCTGAGCCGGCCATTACCCGTGTTGGTCACGGTTGCTCCCGGGCTGATCAGCATCGCACCCCAGGCATTGTTTCCAATCAGCAAACTGGTCATGTTTACCAAACCGCCGTTGATCACCAGACCTTCGTTGCCGAGGGGAACCAGGGTGGCTCCGCTGGCCCGCCCGACGTAAACATTGCCCAGGTTGTTGGTGCCGCCGTTGATGACAAAAAGGCTGGCCAAATTATTACCTACACTGCCGTTGGCCGGGTTCAGACTTGTTCCCGAGGCGCTCAGATAACCTCCATTGTTGGTCATGACTCCCAAATTGCCCGGAGAGCTGCCACCACTGCCACCATTCGTGCCGCTTCCGATGTACAAGGATCCGCTGATGGTTACAGAACTTCCGACGCTCATGTTGACCACTGAATTGGAATCAAAACCAAGATTTCCGGTCACATTCACCACCCCCCCGGTGTTCACATAGAGTTTTCCCGTGCCGCCCGGGTAGATCATGACAATTCCATTGTTGTTGAAACCATTGGTGTTCACGTTCAAAATCCCCCGGTTGGTCAATCCCCCGAAACCCGTGGCTGCCATGGGCAAATTATAATTTACGTTGAAGGTAGGGCCAATAATGGCATTGGTGGTTGAGTCCGCAGGAGCAAGCCCGGTATCCCAGTAAGTTCCCGCGTTCCATTCGCCGCCGGAAGCGGGACCAATCCAGGTGGCGGTGGTTTGTGCCTGGCCGTTCGTCAGACCGATGACCAACAACGCCATGCCGAACAATGCGATTTCAAGGGTTTTGGTGATTTTCATAAGTTTTGCCTTTCAAACAGATTGGACTGACTGAGTTAAATGCCGTGCTTGCGGTCCTCTTCACACCGACCGGAATTCTTCTGTTACCAGTTACACTATGTTGTGGTTGAATTCATTTATTCAACCCGTTTTTCCGCTGTTGGTCTATCGGATGTTTGTCTGAGCGGGCGCTTCAGTCAAGTCGCCATGTCCGCAACGGTTACTCCCGCCCGACCAGCTTCATGGCCGCCTCGGTCCGGCTGTGGACGTGGAGTTTTTCGTAAACGGCGCTGATATGGGTCCGAACCGTGCTCATGCTGATGGCCAGATGATCGGCAATTTCCTTGTACATGTAGCCTTTGGCCAGCAATCGCAGAATTTCCTGTTCGCGGACGGTGAGCGATTTCAATTCCACCGCCGGCTTCCGGACCTGATGGAAATAGTTGATGACCTTGCGGGCAATCTGGAGCGACATGGGCGCACCGCCGGCCCGGACCTGCTGCACCGCCTCCACCAGCTCTTCCCGGGGCATGTTTTTAAGCAGATAACCGTTGGCGCCCGCGCGCAGGGAATTGAAAATCAGATCCCCATCATCGTAGGTCGTCAGCATCAGGACCTGCATCCCCGGCCAGCGCTCCTTGAGTCGCGCCACACACTCGATGCCGCTCATGCCCGTCAGGTTGATGTCCATCAGCACCACGTCGGGATTTTCCGCCGGGATGTCCCGCAGCGCCTCTTCGGCCGTGGCGTGCGTGCCGACACAGCGCAAGCCCGGCGCGCTGCCCAGCCACTCCGCCAGGCTCTCGCGCATTTCGCGCTGATCTTCGACGATGGAAATGGTGATGCTCATATCCCAGCTTCTATTCGTTCAATTTAAGCCAAAGTTTTGCGCTCGGTCATCGGATAAAGGTATGAGCCGTCCCGGTCAGCCCGGTGGCCAGGGAAACTCGAGGGTGATGACGGTTCCCGCGCCCACCCGGCTTTGCACCCGGCATTCGCCGCCAATCTCGGTCAGCCGCTGGCGCATATTGTCCAGGCCATCCGCCCAGGCATCGGGCGATGGCCCCCCAAAACCGCAACCGTTGTCCTCGATGACCAGCCGCAGCCCGCCGGGAATGGCGCTGACGCGAAGCCAGACCTCGGCGGCGCGGGCGTGTTTGACGATGTTTTGCAGCGCTTCCTTGACCACCAGGAAAATATTATGGCGCACGTTGGACGGAACTTCGCGCGCCGGAATCTGCTCCGGGACATCCAGCAGACAGCGAATTCCGGCATCCCGAAGATAATCGGTCGCAAACTGGCCGGTATAATCAATCAGGTGTGCCAGCGTGTCATTGCGGGGATTGACCGCCCAGACGATTTCGTCGAGCGATTTGACCGCCTGTCGCGCCGTGCTGGACATTTTCTCGATGCGTTCGCCGGCCTTCTCCTTTTGGGCGAGGTCTCCCAGCACCGCGATGAGGGTCAGATTCGCGCCGAGATCGTCGTGAATGTCCTTGGCAATGCGGGCGCGTTCGCGTTCCACCGCCCGTTGCCGTTCCAGTTGTTCCATTTTTCGATGCAGCCGCCGTGTGACGGTGTACCGCACCGTTCCGGCGACCACGCTTAAAATCACCATTCCCGCCAGCACCCGAAACCACCACCTCTCGTAAACATGCGGCAGGATTTTCACCGCCAGGACGCCGCCGGTTTCGTTCCAAACCCCGTCACTGTTGCAGGCAATCACATGAAAACCATAATCGCCGGGGGGGAGGTAATTGTAATGGGCGAAACGCCGCGTCCCCGCCTGGATCCAGTCGGCATCGGCCCCTTCCAGCCGGTAGCGAAACTGGATTCGATCCGGCGAGACCAGGCTCAGCCCGGTGTACCGGAATTCGAGCTGATGTTTCCCGGGAGGAACTTCCAGCATCGCGGGTGGCGAACCGGGAAGGGCGGAACTGGTTTCCCCGGCTTTGGCCATGCTTTTGGTCTGGCCATCCACCAATACTTCCTCAATGACCACTGGCGGCGGCATCAGGTTTGGCTGGATATCTTCCGGTTGAATCCAGGTGGCCCCCTTGGCCGTAGTGAACCAGAGCCGGCCATCCCGTCCCAGCCAGGCTGCCGGCTGGTAGCCTCCCGAACATTCGAGCGAAGGCAAACCGTCCGACCGGCCATAGGCGACGCAGGAAATGAACCGGGCTTTGCCCTGCGCCATGTCATTCAACACCGATTTGTCAACGCGGAAAATGCCCTGATGGGAACCGAGCCAAAGATAACCCTGGCCATCGTCAAGAATCTGGCAGATGACGTTGTCCGGCAGTCCGTCTTTCTTGCTGTAGCGGGTGAATTGGCCGTCGCGGAACCGCAACAATCCTCCACGGAAGGTCCCCACCCACACCGTGCCATCATGGTCCGCCAATACCGACCAGATGGCACCTGATTCCTGGTCGTCCGTCGGACGAAACGTTGTCACCGCGCCGCCGGCAATGCGAAAGAGATCGCCATTTCCGGTCCCCACCCACAAAATGCCCGCCGGGCTCTCCGACAAAGCCCGCACGTTTCGCCGGGCAATCCCCTTGAAAGGCTGGATTTCGTCCGGCGATTTGCGGTCGGCAAAGAACAGTCCACTGGTGGTGCCAAACCAGATGCGACCAGCATGGTCGGCCAGAATGGCTTTCACCCCATGGACCACCGGTGACACCTGCTTGAATGTGCCTCCTTCCCGAATGAACAAATCTTCGTTCCCGGCGCTGATCCATACCCGGCCGAAGGCGTCCGGACACACACAAAAAACCGGTTCCTGTGGCACGTCTTCAACCACGGTCAGGTTCGTGCCATTTCCCTCGCGCCAGCAGTTCAGGCCTTCGCTCAGCGTTCCAATCCATACCGCACCGTTGGAATCCTGACAAACGGACTTGGCCGCCTTGGCCAGGGCAAGATTCTCACCGGCCGCCGCATGGAACAGCCGCTCGTGCAGCCGGACCAATCCATCGGCTTCCAGACCCGCCCACCAATTACCCTCGCGATCTTCAAAAAAACAATTCACCCGCTGCCCGGGAAAACCGTCTTCGGTCGTGAGTTGCCGGACTTTACCGGCCGCGTCAACGTGCAACAAACCGCGCCCAAAACTGTAAAACCACATGCCGCCATGATGATCCTCCAGAGCGCCGATACGGCCCGGATTTCCCTTGAAAATGCTCCGCGCCACGTCCGACCTGATAATCCAGCGCCGGTCGGCAGCTTCGCACACATTCCCATTGGCCACCATCCAGACCTGGCCATTCGCAGTCACGGAAATGAACGTCACGCCCTGCGGTGGCCCGGGGTCGGTCGGGGTGTCGATTTGAAACCGGGTTCCGTCCCAGACGGCAATCTCATCGCCCGTGGCCACCCACAAACGGCCGCGGGGATCGGTCGCCAGGCAATTGATGTCCTGCTCCCCGAACCCGGCGGTGTCCGGCAACGGTTCGAATCGATCACCCGCCAACCGCCAGAGATGCCGGTTCGTGTCACGATACCAGATGGTGCCGTGGTTATCTTCGCAGCATAATGCACCCGGACCCCGGCTCGGCGAAGCCAGTTCCTCCCAGCCGTTTTCCACCGGCGCATTCAGCGGCTTGCGGAGCAGGCTGCCCCGGCTGGTCAGAAAGATGACCCGATTTGATGAGGACGAGACCAATGTCATCTCCGCCTCGGAACTTCGGGTGTTGCGGCGTTCGAGCGCAAAGGTTCCATGGCTCAGCGTCGTCAGGGAACCATCAAAGGTGTTGATCCAAAGCGTCCCCCGGCTGTCAACAAACAGCTTGCGGATGCGGGCATGGGTCAGCTCCGGTGTGTTCGCGGGATCAAAGGTGACAAAGCGCACCCCGTCGAAACGCGCCAGTCCGTTGTAAGTGCCAATCCATAAATATCCATCCGGTGTCTGGGCGATGGCCGTCACCGAACTGTCGGGCAGGTTATGCTCCGTGTCCCAGGCATCCACGAGATAATCCGCCGTTGCCGCCTTCAGGACGCAACCTGCGCGCAACAGCAGCCCGACCGCCATTCCGGCAAAAAACCAATGGCGTATCATCAATGGACAGGTCCGGAAACGCACCGATGAAAATATAAAACGACCATGGACAAAATACCACCGCAAAGCAAGCGGCGGTTCCGGGACCTGGCCGGCGCGGTCCCGCAGTCGCGGGATGGAAAAATTTTCAAGGACATCAACATGGTAAATGTCAATTACACAGTCCCTTCACGGCGCGGACCGGCCGCTCACCGGGTGCGGTTTGCCGGGGCCGGTGACCTTGACGGCCCTGACGCCATTGCCTGCCGGCCGTTGACCGGGCCGGGGACCGGCCTCAGACGTATATCTGATAGACCGCCTGCAAAAAACCGGGTTAAATGCCGGTGGTTGTATATCAAGCATTCCCATCAGCTTATGAATAAAGCAGGCAATTTCGTCATGTGTTCCGGCGCAATCATCCTGGGCGTTTGCACGACCAGCCAGGCCCAGACCCCGGCTTTCCCCGGCGCGCTCGGTTTTGGCGCCTACGCCACTGGCGGGCGCGGCGGCACGGTCTATCACGTCACGACGCTCGCCGACAGCGGCACCGGTTCCTTCCGCGACGCGGTGAGTCACAGTGGGCGAATCATTGTTTTCGACGTGGGCGGAACCATCACGCTGAACAGCGTTGTGAGTTGTTCCAGCAGCCTGACCATTGCCGGACAAACTGCTCCTGGCGGCGGCATTGCCATCATCGGCCATGAGGTTTCCTTCAGCGCGAAGACGAATGAAATTGTCCGCTTCCTCCGCATCCGCCCCGGCAGTTTATCCAGTATCGACGAAGATGCCATCAACGTGGGTGACGGCACAAACATGATTTTTGACCATGTCTCACTGGAATTTGCCGGCTACAACAACATTGATGCGCACGGCAATAACGGCAGCGATGCCATAACGGTGCAGAATTCGATCATCGGCGATCCGATGTCCAATGGGACGGAGGCCAAACAGGGCTTTGGCGCGCACACGGAGCACCTCGGCGGGAAAATGGCGTGGTATTACAACCTGTGGGTCAGCGAACACAACCGCCAGCCGCTGGCGAAGATTGACACGATTTTTGTCAACAACACGGAGTACAATTTTCAAGATGGTTACACCGTCGCCAACACCAGCGGCCACTTCAATCACGACATCATCAACAATTATTTTATCACCGGCCCCACCGACCCATCCGGCGCCAACGCGTTCTTCCAGATGAACGCCAACCAGAGCATCTACTCGACCGGCAATTTGATCGACAACAACAATGACGGCTCGCTCAACGGCGGTCCCATCGATCCGGGCGGTGGCGGCACGGTGTTGAGCGCGCCCTGGTCAACCCTGTCGACCAACGCGACGGTGTATCCGACGGCGGGCGCGTATCACTACGACGTGTCGCTCGCCGGGGCATTGCCTTGCGACCAGCTCGATTCGCTCATCATCAGCCAGATTAAAACCCTGGGCAGCGGCACGGCCGGCACCGGCGCCGGAACGGCCGGGCCGGACAGCAACCTTTATTACGACCAGACTTCAACCGGCCTCGGCAACAACGGCTACGGCATCATCAACGGCGGCATACCGGCGCTCGACAGCGACCTCGATGGAATGCCCGACTATTGGGAGCTAACGGTCGGCTTGAATCCAAACGTCAACGACGCCATGACCATCGCCGCCGACGGATACGCGAACATCGAGCATTATCTGAACTGGCTCGCCGACCCGCATGCACTCACCCCCACGAACACTCCGGTGGACGTGGATTTGTGGCAGTACACCGCCGGCTTCACCAACGCCAGCCCGGTCTATTCCGTCAACAACCCCAGCAATGGCATCGTCACCCTGAACGCCGACGGGCATACCGCGCATTTCACGCCGGCCTTGAATTTCTTTGGACTGGCCGGTTTTCAGTTCAGCGTCGTTGCTTCCGATGGCGGCAGCTACACCAACACGGTGACGGTCGCCGTCGTGCCTCAAAGCCAGACGCTGACCGAGCCGTCCGACTTGATCTGGGTCGGGGACGGCACGACCAATCTTTGGGCCATGGGGAGCGGAATCAACTGGTTCGATGGCACAAATCTCGTCGCCTTTTCGTCCGGGGACAATGTCACCTTTGACGACAGCGGCACAAACACTCCCGCCATCAACCTCGCCGGCGCGCTGTCCGCCGGAACCGTTTATGTCCTGGCCGAACAGGATTATACCTTTGGCGGCCCTGGATTTCTGGCCGGAGCAACGGCGCTGTTCAAGACCGGTTCGGGGCAGCTGAACATCAACACCACCAACACCTATGCGGGCGGCACCATCATCAACGAGGGTGTGGTGCAGGTCGGCGACGGCGTGAATTTCAGCGGGAGCATCGGCGGCAACATCACCAACAACGACACACTTATTTTCAATAATCCAGGCCCCGTTTCCAGTTCCGCCAGCATCAGCGGTTCGGGCACGTTGACCAAAAACGGCGCCGGCGCCCTGGTCCTGAACGGCACGCAAACCTGTACCAACCTGACCACCATCAATGCCGGCAGCCTGCAATTCTCCGGCACGTTGCCGCACAGCGACATCACCAACAACAGCCTGCTGATTTTTGCGCCGACGACCGCACAGATTTGCAGCAACAACCTCAGCGGCCCCGGCGCGCTGACCCTGAGCGGCACCGCCCTGCTGACCCTGAGCAATGCGAACACTTACCTCGGTGGCACAACGAACACCAGCGGCGGCCTCATGCTGGTCAACAACAGTTCCATCGGCAACGGCCCGCTGACTTACAATGGCGGAATGGTCTTCGTCGGCAACAACGCGGTCATCACCAACGATTTCACTGTTCCAAGTTCAACCTCGGATTTGATGATGGCCGGCACCAACAACAACACCGGCACCTGGGCCGGCAACATTGTCAACCTGGGCAGCGGCGCCCAATGGCGGCCCGGCAGCGACGGCGGCACCTTGATCTTCACCGGCAACGCCCAGTTGGGCGCGCATATTTTCATCATGCCGCGGGGAACGCTGCAAATCGCCTCCAACGCCGTCGTGAACTCGACGGTGAGCGGCTACCTGGGACGCGACGGCAGCGCCAGCAAGCGCAGCGCCAACGTCACCATCCGCGACAATGCGTCGCTGACAATGGGCGGCTGCGACATGGGCGGCAACAAAGCCGGCGCCTCCATCACCATTACCATCCAGAACAACGGCGCGCTTTCCTTCGGCGCCAACAGTCTCGAACTGCACGACATCGCCAATGCCGCGGCGGTTTCCCTGCTGCGGCTCAACGGCGGCTCCCTGACCGCCGGCGGTTTCACCAAGTCCAAAACGTCCTATACCAACCAGATCAGCTTCAACGGCGGCGTGCTGAAGGCCGGCGCGAACAACACCGCGTTCCTGCCCGCCTTCACCGTTTCCACCAATGTCGTCCAATCCGGCGGCGCCATCATTGACGACGGCGGTTTTGCCATCACCATCGCCGCGTCGTTGATTCATGACCCGGCACTGGGTTCGACTCCCGACGGCGGATTGACCAAGCTCGGCGCCGGCACGCTCACGCTCGGCAGCTTTGCCGGGTTTGTTCAACAAACCTATGCCGGCCCGACAATCATCAACGCCGGCACGCTCAAATTGGCCAGTTCCATTACGAATTCGGCGGGCGTCTATGTCAATTCCGGAGCGTTGCTCGACATGAGCGTGACACCTTTCACCATCACAAGTGGCCACCCGTTTTGGGGCAACGGTTCTGTAAATGGCAACTTCACGGTTGGCAGCGGCGCGATTCTCGCCCCCGGCAGCAACTCCATCGGCACGCTGACGTTCAGCAACTCACTGACGCTCGCATCCGGCAGCACGAACATTTTTGAAATCAGCCACTCGCCGCTCACCAACGATTCGGCGGTCGTCTCCGGCGCGCTGACCTGCGGCGGCACGCTCATCGTCACCAACAGCGGGGGCTCCGCGCTGGCGGCGGGCGACAATTTCAAACTGTTCAACGCCGGCAGTTACAACGGCGCGTTTACGAATATGATTCTGCCCGCGCTGAATCCCGGGCTGGCCTGGAACACCACCGCGCTGAACACCGGCGGCATGATTGCCGTCGTGGCCGCGCCGCCGGTGCTCGGAAACCTCGCCGTGACCGGCGGCAACGTGACACTGAATGGTTCGGGCGGAATGCCCACCAGCAACTTCTATGTGTTGTCCTCCACCAACCTGATCTTGCCCGCAAGCAACTGGAGCCGGCTGCTGACCAACCAGTTTGACCTCACCGGCAGTTTCATTTTAACCAACAACCTGGACCCGAACGCCGCGCAAAACTTTTACCGGCTGCAACTGCCCTGACCTGCGGGGTGGCGTTCCGGTTTTGTTGTCGTGCCGGCGCCAGGCGCCGATTTGTTCGAGCCGCAGGCCCAACGCCACACGAAAGCGGATACGCCTTAATTTCCCAGCGGCTTCACTTCGGTGTGCTGCGGACTGGCGGGCATCTGGAACCGGTCCACCGGGTCGGGATGCGCCGGGTCAAAATCCTTGAAGTCGTCCGCAATGAATTTTGCCAGCGGCAGTTTGGTCCGCCGGATGCCTTCCACAACGCATTGGGCCAGTTCGTAGCTGCCGTAGCTGTTGTGGTGCGTGGGGTCCTGGAACGCCCGGCCAACGTTCGTGCCCAGCGCCCGGTAAAAAACCACGCTCATCGCGTTCAGGTCAATCAGCGCGCAATGCTCCTCCTTCGCCACTTCGCGCATGGCGTCGGGATAACCCATGAGCGTGGGGGCTTCGACGCCGCCCTGGCGTTCCATCGAGGTCACCAGCACCGGCGTGCCGCCTTTGGCGCGGGTTTCGACAACCGCCCTTTTCAGGTTCGACTGGTACAGTTCCAGCGCGTTGGTCGCGCGGCTCTTCATGTCGTTGTGGCCGAATTGCAGGAACAGCCAGTCACCGGGTTTCATCAGGCTGAACACCTTGTCAAACCGGTGCGCACTCCAGGAGCTGGCGATCGTTTCGCCCGACTCGGCGTGGTTGGCGATGGCGATGTCCGGCTTGAAAAACCGCGGCAGCATCTGGCCCCAACTGTTCCACGGCTCGGCCGGCTGGTCGCAAACGGTCGAATCCCCCAGCAGAAAAACCGTCGGCACGGCGGCCTTTTCAATTTCGAGCGATTGCAAGGCCGGAGGCCGGCCATTGAACTCCAAAGTCAGCTTTTCATCCCACGCCCGCCATTCATCCGTTTTCTCCCGTGGCTTCAAATGCACCTCGCCGGCGCCCGCCGCTGTTTCGCTTTGGCGCGGCAAGCCGGCAATCTGCGGCGTGCGCAGATTCACGATGAATGATCGCGTCACGGGTTTCCCGGCGGCGACCGGCACCTTTTCGAGCATCAGCCGGCGCAATTCGGCCTTCACGGTCGTCGTGGATTCGCCGGCCGGATCGCCGAGGGTGACCGTGACCCGGTAATTTCCCTCCGGCAATTTAACGGAGAAATAAAAGGGGTTGGTGCTGGTGACGCAACCGCCGGCGATGGTTGCCGCCGCGTCCGGCTCGAAACCATAGTTCGTGTTGGTGGAATAAAAATTGGCCGGGGAAACTTGAATCCAACCGGGCGCGGCCCTGCCGGCGCCAAAATCAAATTTGAACGAAGTTTTTTCCTGCGCCTTTGCCGGCGGCGCCAGGGCAGGCAGCAATGACAAGATGCTCAAAATCAGGCAGTGACATGGTTTCAGCGCGGCGAGGCTGCCGACGAGCCGTCGTCGTTTCCCCTTGAGGCGTTGAAGCCGGCTCGCGGGGACGCCCGCCCCGCCCGGAAGGCGAATTGTCCCGCCATCCCAAAACTTTTTCATGCGCCGCTAATTCTGGTTTTTCTCAAACCACGCTTTGACTTCGGCGTCGAGCTGCTTCAAGTCCGGCCGCGTGTTCGCGGCGGCCACTGCCTCGCTCCATTCCCGGTTCAAATCGCCCAACTCAACCTTCGAACCC
>Ga0182027_10010585_pt1 | contig 13097 bp, 12 predicted proteins | sample 712E1DmetaG_FD_121300 | JGI IMG/M metagenome (GOLD analysis project Ga0182027, IMG submission 121300) | Permafrost microbial communities from Stordalen Mire, Sweden - 712E1D metaG (Illumina Assembly) | ecosystem: Environmental > Terrestrial > Soil > Wetlands > Permafrost | place: Sweden...
GGGCCGGTGCGCATCAAGGACGTCGAGGAAGGCCAGCAGAAGATCGTGGCCATCATCCGCCACCTCGAAGAGACCGGCGAGATCATCATCTCCCGCGGCGAAGGCGACGAGCTTGTACAGTAATAAGGCTCATCGCGAGGCGTATCCTCGCCGGGCGGCGAGCTTGTACAGTAATTATCGCCCGTTATATCCAAGCACTTCCTTCTCGAGCGCCGTCTTGTATTCGAGCAGTTCCAGCATCAGTCCCTTTTCCCGCGCCGGCGTATCCGGGTTCTCAAGGCGCTGGTAGACGATCTTGCCGTAGGTGGCGAGATCGGTTCCTCCGGGCAGTGGCGGGAGCTGCAAGCGGCCCGCGCAGAAAGAACGCCATTTCGCTTTTTCGCTTTGGCCTAAGGTTTCCGGAAAGTTGCGCGCGTACAGGCGCCTGAGCATCTGAGCCGGGCGCTCGTCCTCGAATTTCATCTTGTATAGCGCGGACTTGGCTGCCGCCGCGCCCTCGCCGGCGATGCGTTCGTGGATCGCGAGGAAGGCTTCGGCGTCGCTCTTGGGGAAGAAGCTGTCGGCATATATCCGCAGCTCCGGGTCGTCGCTTTCCGGCTGCGGGTCCCGCATCTCGAAGACGGCCACCATCTTCTGCAATAGCTCGCTCTCTTTTTTGATGACGGCTAGGTGCTCAAGGCATACCGCGCGGTCTATACCGAGGCGATGCGCGGCCCGATCGCTCAAGGTACTCATGGGCGCGAGGAAGGGGCAGCGGTTGAGGCGGATGCGCGTCAGGGGCACGCGCTCCTCGCTCAGCTCTGCCTTCTTTGTGAAGACGCGCCTGCGGAGCTCTTCGACATCGAGGGCGACTATGGTGGAAGGATCGAAGCGCAGGTCTATCGCGATCAGCTGGTTGCGGTTCTCGGGGTCGAGGGCGACGGGCGCGACGAGGGTGGTGCAGCCCTTGGAGGAAGTGTAGCCCGCGGCCGCATGCACGAGCGGAGCACGATCGACGAGGTCCACGAGGGGCCGCAGGGAATCGCGCGTGCGGTGCGTCCAATACCACTCGTAGAGCTTGGGCTGCCGCGCGCGCAGGAGCCTCGCGAGGTCGATGGTCGCCAAGACGTCGTGCATCGCGTCGTGGGCCGACTCATGGGCGATGCCATTCGCGCGCGCGAGGGCGACAAGCGTGAATATGGGCTTCCCGTCCTCGTCCTCGGGCCAGACGATGCCCTCGGGTCGGAGGTCCCGCGCCGCTCGCATAAGGTCTATGAGATCCCAGCGGCTGTTGCCGTTTCGCCACTCGCGCTCGTAGGGGTCGAAGAGGTTGCGGTACAGGAGGCTCCGTACGAACTCGTCGTCGAACTGGAGGGAGTTGAAGCCAGCGGTAGTTGTCCCGGGAGAGCGCATCGCGGCGCGAAGGGCCTTGGCGAACTCATAGTCGGAGAGGCCTGCCTCGGAGGCGTACTGCGGCGTGATCCCGTGGACGAGGCAGGAGAGGGGACTGGGCAGGTAGTCGGGCGTCGGTCTGCTGTAGAGGAGGATTTTCTCGCCAAGCGGCGCGAGGTTTTCATCGGTTCGCACGGCCGCGAATTGAGCGATGCGGTCGTAGCGGGGCTCGAGCCCGAAGGTCTCGAGATCGTACCACAAGATCGAGGGCGCCATAGCTTATGATAGCACTGTTTAGTAGCTCTGCTCTATCGTCCGGATCAAATCGAAGAGGAGGCTGTTCACCGGCGTAGGGACGCCGACCCTGGCGCCCAGCTCGATAACTGTCCCGGCGAAGGCCTCGACCTCGGTTTTTCGCCCCGCCAAGACGTCCTGGAGCATGGACGTCTTGGCATCGGGAGAGAGGCTTAGCAGCGTGCCCCTCCACGAATCGAGATCGGACTCCTCGAGGCCCGTACCTAGGGCGCGGGAAATCGCGATGAGCTCGCGCATCGAGGCCTCCATGACGCGCCATGCCTCGGGGAGGCGCTGGAAGGGGCCGTAGTTCGCGCGGAGCACGGCCGAGGCCTGATTGATGCCGACGTTTATCATGAACTTGTACCAAAGGGCGCGGATCATATCCTCGGGAACGACGTAGCTCATCCCGCAGCGGTCGAAAAATGACGCGATGCGCGACACTCTCTCGCTCCAGGCGCCCCTTTGGTTGCGCGCATCGCCGAAATGTATCTTGCCGGCGGCCGCGAAGCTCGTCGCGTTGCCCTCGCGCACCGCGTCTATGCCGAGGATCATCGCGTATGGGACTTTCGCGCGCCCGAAGGCCGCGGCGAGATCGTCTTCGCTGGTGATGCCGTTGAGAAGGGATAGGATGAGGCTGCGCTCGCCCACGAAGGGGGACATGTCGGAGATGGCCTGCGCCAGATGTTTATTCTTGACCGCGAGGATGATGAGGTCGCTCTCCTCCCCGGGCGAAGGCGGGACGAGCGAAGAGACGAGGGGAAAGTCGATCCGATTGCCATTGACGATAAAGCCCTCCGAAGCCCAGCGCGCGAGGCGCGAAGGATCGGCGAGAACGCCGACGAGAGCGCGTTCGTTCTTGCGCAGTATCGACGCGACCGCAGCGCCCACCGCGCCTGCGCCCACGATAAGAACCGAGCGAATCTCTTTCATTTACCACTCCTTGCGACCGCCGCGAAATTCTCGACGCGACATTATCTACGGATCGGGCCAATGCACCCGCGCTTTAGCGGGAGTCTCCGCGTCATCGGGAATCTCCTCGTCGGCGGGGAGTATCGTCGAAGCGTTCGGATCCGATGTGCCCCGCATCGCGGCGGAGCCCAGTACAGCCGCGCCGCGCCGCGCGAAGACGGCGGTCGCGATTCCCGATATCGCGAGGATGGCGCCCGTCGCCAGGAATACCGCGCCATAGCCGACGCTTACCGCGATCGCGGCACCGATCGCCGGCCCGAGGGCGCCGCTCGCCGACGCGACCGTCGTGCGCAGGCCATAGACGCTGCCTTGCTTGCCCGACTGGGTGCGCATCGTGATCAGGGCGTTGACCGCGGGCATATTGCCGCCGATGAAGAAGCAACTCGCGAGGCGTAGGGCCAGGAGGATTCCGGGAGTAGGCGCGAAGGCCTGGGGTATCGTGAATATCGCGGCCCCGATCATGCATGTCATAAGGACGCGCTGATAGCCGAGCCTATAGCTGAACTTGCCGACGATGACGGCGGCGGCCGCGCTGGCGATGGCGCCTAAGCCCAGGATGAGGCCCGTATTGGACGCGACCCGCGACGGGTCATGCGAGATGCCCTGGATAAAGAGCGGAAGGAAGGGCGAGGCGATGCTTCCCGCGATCTGGTCGGCGGCGACCACGCCGAGGAGGGCCCAGAGGATCTTCGAGCTGGTTAGCGCGCTGAAATCGGGAACGAGGCTCTTGATCACGGACTTTCTGCCCTCGGGAGGCGCGAACTCGTCGTCGGTGAAGCGCCATACGAGAAGGCCCGAGACGAAGAGCAGGGCGGCCGTGACGAAGAATGTGACGCGATGCCCGAAGCTGTCGGAGATAAAGCCCCCGAGCATCGGACCGAGGGAAGCGCCCAGATAGATCACCATCTGCAGGAGGCCCAAGCTGTAGCCTATCTCATTCTTGGGCGTCGCCGCGGCTAAGAGGACGGTGGCCGCGGCTACCGTGCCCGTGAGGCAGCCTTGGATCGTGCGCAGGACCAGAAGCTGCCATGGCGACGTGACCAGGCCTTGCAGCACGACGATTGCCGCGCCGCCGAACATGGCGCGCAGCAGCATGGGCTTGCGCCCGTAATTGTCGGCGAGGCTGCCCCATATCGGCGCCATCACCGCGAGACTGATCGCGGGCAGGGACTGTATAAGTCCGACATAGAGATTGAGCGCAAAAGGATCGACGACCCCGAGGTCGGCGAGGAAGAAGGGTAGTATGGGTCCCGAGGTGGAGAAGCCAGCGATGGATAGGAGTTCGCCGACCAATACAGAATAGAGAGTCTTTTTCCACGAGTTGGGCGATTGTAGCTGCGTAAAATCCTCGTCAATGGAATGCGATTCAATGTAATGACATCGTCCCCGAGAGGTCAAGGATGGAAGGCCGCGAGGACGATGATCGAGGCTTGCGGGAATCGGCCTCCGGCAATTAGGATATAGGCATGAACGTAGCCGATCTTATCCCGAGGCCCGAGTCCCTTCAGGCTCCGAGCCTCGTCATCCACAATGTCCACAGCCACGTTTTTACGGTCCGTCATGTCCCGGCGCGCTTTCTCCCGCTCCGCCTCGTGGCCGTCCTTCGGCATAAGGGCTTCGCGCGATTCTTGGATTGGGCGCTCCGCCTCGGCTCGCGTTTTCGCGTGCCCGATGCCTTAGGCCGAATCGCTTCTTTTTGCAGCGCCGCGGAGCATGATTCGCAGGAAGACGTACTCCGCGACATGATGGGCTTCTATCCGAGGGGGACGCGCTTCGGCCTTCTGGCGATGGACTTCGATTTTATGGGCGCGGGAAAGGCCGAGTACGATTATCTCGAGCAGCTCAAGGGCCTAGAGGATATAGCCCGAGACTACGCGGGCGCCGCATTTCCCTTTGTCGCCTTGGACCCGCGGCGCGAGGGCCTGGCTGAACTCGCCATCGACTGCGTGGAGAGGCGGGGCTTTCAAGGCTTTAAAATCTATCCTCCCTTCGGCTATTTCCCCTTCGACGAGGCCCTCGATCCCCTCCTCGCCTACGCCGAAGAGCGCGGCCTGCCCGTCATCACGCATTGCTCCTTCGGTTCGCCGCTCACCTACTGGCGCGGCCCCATCACCGCGGCCATGCGCGTCCACCCCAAGACCGGAGAGCGCCTCCTCGGGCGCAGGGGCCGCGAGTTCGCGTCCAATTGGTCGGCGCCCGCGAACTACCGCTATGTACTAGAGCGGCACCCCCGTCTGAGGCTCTGTCTCGGCCACATGGGCGGGGCAGTCGAGTGGAGAAACTTTCTGTACACGTCCTGGCCGGGGAAGAGCGTACAAGAACCGCCCCCTGCGGGCGCGGGCACCTGGCTCGAGACTGTCATCGAGCTCATGCGCGAATACGAGGGCGTATACGCCGATATCGCGTACACAGCCTACGATCCCGTTCTCCTTCCCTTGCTCAAGGTATTGCTGGCCGACGAGAGACTCGCCTCGCGCATCCTCTTCGGCTCGGACAGCTATATGCTGCAGATGGACGCGGGCGAGCGCGAATTCTCGATACGCCTACGCGGCTACCTCGGCGAGAAGCTTTTCCGCAAGATAGCCGACGAGAACCCGAGGTCCTGGCTCGGCGAAGCCGGGACGCGCGATTGAGCCGAGAGCATTGCCTTCTCTGCCGCAGGCCCAAGGCGTCCTGCCTCTGCCCGACGGAACCGCCGATGGAGACGAGATCGCGCATCGTGCTGCTGACGCACCCTAAAGAATACCGCCGCCAGAAGACCGGCACGGGTAGGCTGGCCTGCCTCAACCTCGCGCGGGGCGAGATCATCCCGGGCATCGCTTTCGACGATCACCCGCGCGTGCGCGAGCTTGTCGACGATCCCGCCAACCGTTCCTTCCTCCTGTATCCGAGTCTCGGCGCGATCGACTTGAGCGGCCCCGAAGAAACCGGTTCCGGCTTTTTCGGAGATCTCTCCGAGGAGGCATGGCCCACGGCGCGGCGCCTCGTGGTCTTCCTCATAGACTCGACTTGGGCCTGCTCGCATGCCGTCCTGCGCGCGAGCCCCGGCCTGTCGCGCATGCCGCGCCTGAAGTTCACGCCGCGCGAAAGGAGCCGCTGGGTCATCAAGCGGCAGCCCCGCGACTATTGCCTTTCCACGATCGAGGCCATCCACGAGCTCTTGTGTGCGCTCGAGGCGGCGGGGCTCGATTCATATCCGGACAAGGGCAGGCTGCTCGACGTTTTTGCGGCGATGCAGGACTATCAGATCGACAGGGCGGCGGCGGCGGGCAGGCCCAGATTCATTCGCCGGTAGGGGAGATTATGCGAAATGTCCGGATACTTCATATTCGCGTATCGATAGTCTTGAGCGTTTGCGCTTTCTTGCTCGGAATGGCGGCCAGCGCGGAAACGAAAGCGACGGCTCTCAGCCCCGTCGCAAGGCATGGACAGTTGCGGATAATCGGGGGCAGGCTCTGCGACGCGAAGGGCGACGCCGTCCAATTAAAAGGCATGAGCAGCTCCGGCCTTCAGTGGTTCGGCGCGATAGTCGATGAGGCCTCGTTCACGGCCCTCGAGCGCGACTGGAACTGCGACGTGATCCGCCTCGCCCTCTATGTCGGCGAGGGCGGCTATGCGACGCATCCCGAGCTCATGCGGCTGGTAACCAAGGGCGTCGACCTCGCCGTGAAGCTCGGCATGTACGTCATCGTCGACTGGCACGTGCTAAACCCGGGCAACCCGAACGATCCGGTCTATTCGGGAGGGGCCGACTTCTTCGAGGCGATGGCGAAAGCCTATGGCTCTATGCCTAACATACTCTATGAGATCATGAACGAGCCTAATGGAAGCCTCAACTGGGCGAAGGACCTCAAGCCCTACGCGACCAAGATCGTTTCCACGATACGAGCCATCGATCCGGATAATATCATCCTCATCGGCTCCGGCCGCTGGAGCCAGGACGTCGATTACGCCGCCGACGATCCCGTCGCCGGAACGAACCTCATGTACACGGTGCATTTCTACGCGGGCACTCACGGGTCGATCCTGCGCGGCAAGATTTCCCGGGCTTTGGCCGAGGGCGCCGCCGTATTCTGCAGTGAGTGGGGCACGAGCGAGGCGAGCGGCGACGGCGGTCCTTTCATAAAAGAGTCCGACGAATGGCTGAGCTTCCTCGACGACAACGGGATCAGCTGGGTGAACTGGTCCCTGTCGGACAAAAAGGAGAGTTCGGCGGCCTTTAAAAACCTAGCCCTCGATGCGACCGAGGACGGCATCAGGATCTGGTCCGCCGATCGGCTCAGCGCGTCGGGAGCCTACGTGCGCTCCAGGATGAAGAGGATTCCTCCGGAATAATCCTTCATGAAGAAATACATCCGCAGAGAAGCCCTAGCTCGAGGACCGGCTGCGGAACAAGCGGGGCGAATTTGCCTCGGGGTTCCGGCTTTAGTAGTTTCGTATCCTAAGATGAGGGAGGAAGCATGGCCGCTATCACGCATAAAGGGAATACAGTGCATACAATCGGGGATCTGCCTAAGGTTGGGTCCAAAGCTCCCGACTTCAAGCTGACGAAGGGGGACCTCTCCGATGTCTCGCTCGCCGATTTCGCGGGTAAGGTCAGGATACTCAACATCGTACCCAGCCTGGATACATCGACCTGCGCCCTGTCGGCCAAGAGGTTCAACGAGGAGATCAAGAAGCTGAGCGGGGCCGTGGTCCTTAACATCAGCAGGGACCTTCCCTTCGCCCAAGCGCGCTTCTGCAAGGCCGAGGGCGTCGACGCTGTCGTGCCCTTATCCGAGCTGCGCGACCGCTCCTTCGGAAAGGCCTACGGCGTGGAACTCAAGGACGGCCTTCTCGCCGGGCTCCTGTCCCGCGCGGTCGTCGTAATCGACGCGTCCGGATTGGTCGCATACGCGCAACAGGTTCCCGAGATCTCCACGGAGCCCGACTACGCCTCGGCCTTGGCCGCGGCCAAAAAGGCGCTGGGAAAGTAAGGGTCCGTCATTTTCTTCCGACCAAGGCTCGCGCTATCTTCGCAGCGCCGCGCGAAAGCTCGACGACGGTCGATGCGGTCGCCGCGCCGGGCCCGAATGGAGAGCCCTGAGCCATACCGCGGGACGCGACGAGCTCGTCTCCTTCCAGCGCCTCGGCGAGGAACTCTACCCTAAGGGCCGAGAGTTTTCCCCCGCCGCCGCCCTTCGCCGGCATCGAGGCGTCCGTTGAAGCTTCGGCATCAACCAGCCAATTGACGATGTGCGCGTTGTTCGCGTGCCCGTTATGGTCGATATGACGGCCGCTGACGCATTGCTCGAACGAAATGACGGAATCGAGGGCGGCTGGGATGTCGAAGGCGAAGTCGGGCACCGGGTGCGGCTTCTGCGAGAAAGGCGGATCGTCACCGAATACGCTCGCGGGCCGGAGGGGTTTCCTCGCCGTCATGTCCACGACGAGGTAGGCGTAGACCGCTCGGACGAGGCTCCTGTCGTCGGATCCGCGCATGACGAAATCGCGTAAGGCAAAAAGCTTGCGCAGCTCGGAGGGCCAGGTCATCACCGAGACGCGCTCGCCTTCCCGCGGCAGTTCGTCGATGCGGATATCCAGGCGGGAGAGCATCCAGGTCCATCCGCGCGCGTCCATGGCCTCCATGCCGAAGCCGAGGACCGCCGCGCTCGCGCCGGCCGCCTCCTGGAGGAAGTTGGCGATCGCCAGGGCACCCAGCGAACCGCCGTAACCGCAGTCGTAACCGCGAACGTCGAACTCGATGACAGAGGAAACTGCGGCGCTCATCTCCCGTCCCTCATTCTGAGGTCAAATAGGAATGGGCTTCCTCAAGGCGATCGGGAATCTCGATGCCCTGGGGGCATTTGGGAAGGCATTCGCCGCAGCGGACGCAGGAGTTCGCGCCGTGCCCTTCGGACAGGTACTGGCTTTTATACCAGAACGCCGTGCCCTTGCGCGTGTCGAACATCGAGGCGGCATTGTACATGCTGAACAGCTCGGGGATGGGGACTCCCGTCGGACAGGGCTGGCAGTAGCCGCAGGTCGTGCAGGGAACGCGCTCTTTCTCCTTGTAGATTTTCCGGGCATCGTCGAGGATCGCGCGTTCGCCTCGGGTGAGGGAATTGGGGAGGGCCGCCGAGGCTATGGCCGCGTTCTCCCAAACCTGGTTCGCCGAGCCCATGCCGGACAGCACGAGCGAGACTTCCTGGCGGTCGAGGACAAAGCGCAGGGCCCATTCGTAGGGCGGCCGCGGCGTCGGATAGGCGTTTAGCGCCGTCTTGACTTGGGGCGGGGGCGAGGCGAGGGCGCCGCCGCGGAGCGGCTCCATCACGATGACGCCGATTTCGCGCTCGGCCGCGTAGGCGAGGCCCTCTTCCCCGGCCTGGAAGCTCCTGTCGATGTAGTTGTATTGGATCTGGCAGAACTCCCAACCGTCGTAGCCGTCTATTATCTCCTTGAACGAATCGAAGGAGTCGTGGAAGGAGAAGCCGATGTGCCGTATCTTGCCGGCCGCCTTGGCGCGCTCGAGTGCGGGCAGGGCTCCCAGCTCCTTGATGCTCGCCCAGCGGTTTTCGCCAAGCGCGTGAAGGAGGTAAAAATCGATGTGGTCGGTCTTGAGCCGCTCCAGCTGCTCATCGAGATAACGGTCCCAATCGGAGCTCTTCTTGACCAGCCACACGGGGCTCTTGGTGGCGAGGAAGAACTTATCGCGCTTGCCCGAGCGCTCCAGGGCGGCGCCGAGGGCGGTCTCGCTCGCCTGCTTGTGGTAGACGTAGGCGGTGTCGAGGTAGTTGATGCCCGCTTGTTCGGCAGCTGCGAGCATAGCGTCGAAAGCGCCTGAGTCTATCGCGCTGTCATCGCCGCCGATGACGGGCAGGCGCATGCAGCCGAGGCCGAGGGCTGATACTTCGAGGCCGTCGATGCGGGGAAATCGTCGGTATTGCATACGGGATACTCTATATCAAGAAGGCTTTTTCGTGAAGGACTCGGCTGCGGCACCTCGACTACCTCGAGCGCGCTCGTTTTTCTAAGCATCCGGTCCAGTACTTGGAGTTAGGCGTTATGGACGAGGCTCCCGCGGAGATTCTCCTTCGCGAATCTCTCGAGCACGGGCCGAAGCGCCGGATTCGCTGCCGCGTCCGTCAGGATCGCCTCGAGATAGCCGGCTGGATCCCCGGTATCGAGCCTCTGGCCGGAAGCGCGAAGGAAGGCGACCTTGCCCGCGGCGATGAGCCTGTTGAGGGCGTAGGTGTGGAAGTATTCGCCGCCTTCGTGCTTGCCCCAGCCTTCCTCGACCAGATCGAAAAACTCGGGCGTATAGAGGTAGCGTCCGATGGATACCTCATGGCTCGGCTCCCTGCCCGCTGCGGGCTTCTCGACGAAAGAGCTCACCGAAACGCCGTCCGGGGCCGGACCCACGACGCCGTAGCGCGACACGTCGCCCGGCTCGAAGATGGTCGCGAGGATCGACTTGCCGGTTTTCTCGTACAAGTCGATGAGCTGCCTGGCGAGAGGCGGCGTCCCGATATGGAGATCGTCGGGGTAGGCGACTACGCAGGGCTCGCCGCCGAGAAAGGGCTTTACCTGCAAGAGGGCATGTCCCGTGCCGCGCATCTCGGTTTGACGCACGAAGGAGACCTTGGCCCTGCATGGAGCGACCAAGGCGAGCTTGTCCGCCTTGCCCTCGCGGAGAAAGATTCCCTCGAGCTCTATCTCCCGATCGAAATAGTCCTCGAGCGCCTTCTTGCGCCGCGACGAGACGATGATGATCTCGTCTATGCCGGAAGCGAGGAACTCCTCGACGATATAGTCGATCGAGGGTCTCGTCCCGACGGGGAGAAGTTCCTTGGGGACAGTCTTGGTGACGGGGAGGAATCGGGTGCCGTAACCGGCAGCGAGGATGACGCCTTTCATTGTCGCCATCGTAGCGCGGCGACGCGGAGAGTGGCAATCCTCGGCGCGCGTCATACGCGATAAAGCCCGGATAGCGCTTGGGTCGCCGGCCCTCCTCGTCCCTCCTATCTTTCGCTCATTGTAGGGCTTTCAGCTTCGGACGGGAAAGAACCGATATTGATAAATATGGAGGATTCATGGAGCAGGGCATCGCGGTCATCACCGACAACCGCTTCGGCGACTCGGAAATAGAGCGCTCCATCCTCGCCGCCGCCGGCATAGGGCTCCTCGTCGCGAAGTGCCGCAGCTCCGCGGAGGTGGCGGCCGCGGGCAAAGAGGCGGACGCCCTTATGGTGAACATGGCGAGCGTCGACGCGGCCGCGATCGAATCCCTCGAACGCTGCCGCGTCATCGCGCGCTATGGCGTGGGCCTCGATAACATCGATCTCGAAGCGGCGGAGCGCCGCGGCATAGCCGTGGCCAACGTGCCCGGCTACTGCGACAGCGAGGTCGCCGAGCATGCCCTCGGCCTCATCCTGTCCTGCGCCCGCGCCATCCCCCGCCGCGACCGAGCCATCCGCGGGGGAGCCTGGAACCTGGCCGCCTCGGGCCGACGCCTCGCCGGCTCGACCCTCGGCGTCCTGGGATTCGGCGGCACCGCCAAGGCCCTCGTTCGCGCCGCCCTGGGCTTGGGCTTCCGCGAGATACTCGTCTGGAGCCCGAGGATCAGCGCCGAGCGCATCGACGAAGTCGTCGGCGAGGCGGCGGCCGTCCTAGGCGCGATCGTCAGACCCGCCCTTTTCGACGAAGTGTTCCGCTCCTCCGACTGGATATCGATACATCTTCCCCTCAAGCCCGAGACGCGAGGCATCGTGGGCGCCCGCGAGCTGGGGCTGATGAGGAGCGACGCGACTCTCGTCAACATCTCTCGCGGGGCTGTAGTGGACGAGGAAGCCCTCGTCGATGCCCTAGCCGCGGCCAGGCTGGGTGGCGCCGGGCTCGATGTCTTCACCGCCGAGCCTCTGCCCCTGGGCAGCCGGCTGCGCGCCATGCCGGGCGTCGTACTGACGGATCACTCGGCATACGCTTCGCGCGAATCCATCGCCGACCTTCGCCGCCGAACCGCCGAGAACGTTGTACGTCTTTTACAGGATTAGGTTTACCGATTCAGTGATGCGAATATTCTCTATTTTCAGTTCGCGACCACCAGCACGGAGACGACTTTCCCGTCCTGGTTTGAGGCCTTTGCCGGATTGAGCGGGTCGGCCAGCGCTTCGCCGCGATAGACGAAAGTGTAATAATGCTTTCCCGGGGGAAGGGGCAGGTCGAGTTGATATATCCCGGGCGAAGTCTCGAGCATCTCGTGTATGAAGGGATCCCAATTGTCAAAATCGCCGCATACCGCCACCGATTCGCCGCTCGAAGCGCGGAAGAGGAAGCGCGCGGTGCGTCCGTCCTCGTCGAGAAGCCGATATAGACCGAGATGCAAGTCGCTCAAATAGGGCACGCGGGCCACCGAGAGTTCGAGACCGGTCTCGGAATCGGCTCGCCGCGCGGGATTCGCCGGATCGACTGTCCACACGCCGTCCACGATGATGCGGTACTCGAGAGCATCGATTCTCTTGAGGGGTATCGGATAGGCGAGGACGAAAACGCCCTGTCTGTTGCGCTCGTAGGGGTGCAATATCGCGAAGGCCTCGTGGGCGAAGGCCGCGGCTACGGCGCGGTAAGGCCCCGAAACCGAAAGCACGAGCTCTCCTTCCACCACTTTTGGGGCCTGTGCGGTCTTCATGCCCGCAAGCTCGAGGTGGAGAGGCAACGACTCTATAACGCGGCCGGCGGTCTTCGGCTGCGCGAGGGCCGCGGTGCCCTCGGCGCCTAGGGGGAAGGCTAATATCGCTATCGCGGCCGCGACCGCCAAGCAGTGTGTCGGTTTCACGCTTATATTATCGGCGCAAGCGCGGGTTCGCCTCAAGCGTATTGCGGCTCTATTTCCTTCACAAAGCCGCGAATCGTCCGTTAATATAGATAAGGATATCCATGCCGCGGCTTCAGGACATAGAAAGATTCAAACGCGACCTCGCCGCCCTGTCCCATGAGGCCGAGGTACTCGAGCGCTGGGGCGAAAAGCCTGGGGTCGTAACTCCCCTCGAGGGCGCGGCCGCCGCGTCAGGCAAGACCGCTCCAGGCCGCGCGGCCGCCGAAGCTCCCCGCTCCCCGAAAGCCCTCGCTATAGACGAAACTCAGTCTGCCGACGACGAAGGCCTGCCCCCCGATTTCGCTGCCTTGCTCGACAATCTCCCTATCGATAACGAGAAGGCCTCCTCCGTAGACGACGATCTTGCCGCTCTCCTCGGCCCTTCCGAAGAAGAAGGCGCGCCCTCGGAAGCATCCGAGATCGAGGCCGAAGAGCAGGCCGTATCCGCCGAGCCTTCGCCCCTTGATTTCGCGATGCCGGATTTCGATACGCAGTCCGCCGAAGGCGATACGCAGTCCGCCGAAGGCGATACGCAGTCCGCCGAAGGCGATACGCAGTCCGCCGAAGGCGATACGCAGTCCGCCGAAGGCGATACGCAGTCCGCCGA
>Ga0182027_10010586_pt1 | contig 13095 bp, 11 predicted proteins | sample 712E1DmetaG_FD_121300 | JGI IMG/M metagenome (GOLD analysis project Ga0182027, IMG submission 121300) | Permafrost microbial communities from Stordalen Mire, Sweden - 712E1D metaG (Illumina Assembly) | ecosystem: Environmental > Terrestrial > Soil > Wetlands > Permafrost | place: Sweden...
AAAGGCTACAGCATACCCGAAAGCGTCACCGGAAAACCCGTTGAAATCGGAGGCTCATGGGGCAGAACTGAAGCCACGGGCAGAGGAGTAATCCACTGTGTAAAACAAGCAGCAGAAAACAACAGCCTAAAACTAAAAAACGCCACCGTGGCCATCCAAGGCTTCGGCAACGTCGGCTACCATGCAGCAGTAGCTGCGCAAGAAGTAGGCTGCAAAATAATTGCAGTAAGCGACTCCACAGGAGGAATCTATTGCTCGGACGGCTTAAACCCAACTGAAGTTTTAGCGCACAAAGAAAAAACCAGTTCCGTCCAAAACTACAAGGACTGCAAAAACATAACTAACGAGGAACTACTTGAATTGCCCTGCGACGTGCTTATTCCTGCAGCGCTGGAGAACCAAATCACCTGCAAAAACGCCGACAAAATCAAAGCAAAAATGGTCGCTGAAGCAGCAAACGGACCAACAACACCTGAAGCTGACAAGGCATTATACGAAAAAGACATCTGCCTAATTCCAGACATCCTCGCAAACGCTGGCGGTGTAACCGTGAGCTACTTTGAATGGGTACAAAACCTAACCCGCGAGCAATGGCCACTGGAAAAAGTCAACAGGAAACTTGAAGCCAAAATGACCAAAGCATTCAACGACGTAGCCGCCATTGCAGAGAAGGAAGAGAGCGACATGCGCACAGGCGCATTAATGCTGGGTGTAGGAAGAGTGGCTAACGCCATAAAAACACTAGGGCTTTGGCCATAAACACGGAAACAGAGCAGGAAGATGAGTTAAAAGAAAGGTATAGGGCCTCCGAGCAGTAGAGGACAAGCTTTCTTTGGCTTTGTTTTTTCTAGTGCAAACGCTTAAAACTGTTCTTGCTATATCTGTTGAACCCCACAAAGGGGAAAACAATCGGACTTGAGAGGGAAAAGGGAGTTGGCAGCGAAAATTTACACCGTAGATTTCTGTTATGAGAACTCACTGGTTAAAATTGTGGCAAACAGGAACTGCCCTGAAATTAAGCTTGCCGGATTAACTGTTGGCCCCTTTGACGAAGGAAATGAGTATGAAGTTTATTTTTGGGTGGCAAAAGAGTTAGCTAATGCAGGAATGGTTCATTTCCGAGAAGACGACATTCTCGATGCAACCAAACTTTTCAAAGTACAATGGAAAGAAGGCGTACAAATCCCAGGACAAATCTCCGAGCTTTCAGATGACTTTTATCCTAAACTTCGCAGGTTTATCGCTGACTTGAAAGATCAAGCATCAAAGCAATCGGAAAAATACCAAGAATACGATAGAGCAAAGCAATTAGCACGCGACATCGTAAATTCTAGGCTAAAAAAAATAGTTGCCCTATCTTCTGCTCCAACCCAAAGTGAGCAGGTTCTAAAAAAGTTTACAAGCGAAGAAAAAATCCTATATGAACAACTAGTCAAAATAATCTCTGAGTGGAAAACAAAGATTCTAGAAAGTGAAGGAGAAAAGTAAAGATGGCTAACGAACAGGTAACAGTGGACCCGCAGCAGCGTTTTCAAGAGTTCTTTAAGAAAGAGAAGTACCGCCAAAGAATCGCGCAGTTAGCCATCACGGGAAAAGGATCAATAACAATCGATTTCGAAGAAATTTATGGATTTGACCAAGCACTCGCAGAACAATTACTCAACAAACCAGGAGATTACTTACAGCATGCAGGAAAAGGAGCTTATGAACAACTCCGTATAGAAGATGCAGAATACGCTGAAAAAATAGAAAAAATTAATGCCAGAATCGTAAAGCTTCTCGGAAAAGAACAGCTAAGAAAACTCGGCTCAAGACAAATGGCTAAACTAGTCATGGTTGAAGGCATAGTAGTCAGAGCCACGTCAGTCCGACCAATGGTCTTGCAAGCAGCTTTCAAATGCAAACGCTGTGGAACCATGAACATGGAAGAACAAACAGGACAATTCCTAAAAGCACCAGCCATATGCCAAGCTCCTGACTGCGGAAGAGATGGACCATTCGAGTTTGCCCAAGAAGAATCAACCTTTATAGATTCCCAAGATCTCCGACTGCAGGAAAAGCCTGAAGATTTACCTCCAGGGCAATTACCACGTTCATTAGCCGTGAAACTTGTCGGCGACGACATAGTTGATGTTGCAAGACCAGGAGATCATATTGCCATAGTTGGAATCGTTCGCGCTTTTGCGCCTTCATTAATGGGAATGGGAAAACTCCGAACATTCATCCTTCAACTTGATGCTAACTCAATAGAAGTGCTCGGAAAAGAGCCAGAAACATCACCGCCCACACCTGAAGAAGAGGAAAAAATGCATGCACTCTCAAAAGACCCATGGGTGCACAGGAAAATAATAAGTTCAATAGCGCCATCAATCTTCGGCTACGAGCACATCAAAGAAGCAATAATGTATTTACTCTTCGGCGGAGTTGCAAAAAGCCTGCCAGACATAAACATAAGAGGAGAAATGAACGCACTCTTAATCGGTGATCCTGGCACTGCAAAATCACAACTCCTCCAGTACGTGGCCAGAATAGCGCCACGTGGATTATACACTTCGGGAAGAGGAACAACCGCCGCAGGCTTAACCGCTGCAGTAGTAAGAGAAAAAGGCGGAAGCATGAGCCTTGAAGCAGGCGCACTCGTGCTGGCTGACAAAGGAATCGCGTGCATCGATGAAATGGATAAAATGCGACCAGAAGACCGAGTTGCTATCCACGAAGCTATGGAACAACATACGGTTTCAGTTGCAAAAGGCGGAATTGTCGCCACACTGGACGCCAGAACAGCAGTGCTAGCAGCGGCCAACCCGTCTTTAGGCAGGTATGAACCAAACAGAACAGTCGCAGAAAACATTTCACTACCAGTAACTATTCTTTCGCGTTTTGACTTAATTTTCGTGCTACGCGATGTGCCCAACAAGGAAGCAGATAGTAAAATGTCTCAGCACATCTTAGAACTCCATCGTAGAGGAGCAAGCCCTGTAGAAGCACCGGTAGATGCGGAATTGCTGCGGAAATATGTTGGTTATGCTAAAGGGATTAAGCCTGTACTTAGTACTGAAGCATTAAAGCGGCTAAGCGACTTTTACTTAGCTATGCGCGCGGCAAGTGAAACTGAAGGTTCACCAGTGGCAATAACCGCGCGCCAACTAGAATCACTTGTTCGTATCTCAGAAGCCAGAGCACGCGTTGCATTACGGAAAGAAGTGACAGGTGAAGATGCAGAGGCGGCCATAGTCATTATGAAGAGGTCTCTGGAAGAAGTGGGAATTGACTTGTCCTCATACAAAATGGATATTGATTTAATAATGACTGGACGACCTAAAACTCTACGGGATAGATTGTCCATTGTACTTTCAACGCTGATGAGTATGGAGAAAGTGACAGGGATAGTTGAGAAAGATGCACTTGTCAACGAACTGGAAAACAAGCATCAGATTCCGAGAGGCGAAATTGACCGCATGATAAGCCAATTGCTGCGTGAAGGAACAATTTATGAACCCAGAGAAGGATGCCTAAAGAAAACCTAAAAAAAGCGAGACAAAACGATGAAGCCAGTAGTGGTTGTTGCAGGAACTAGGCCTGAAATAATCAAGATGGCTCCAATAATCAGAGCCTTAAACAAAACCAAAATCCCATCAGTATTTGTCCATTGCGGCCAACACTACGACTACAATATGGCTCAGCAATTCATTGAAAACCTCGAGTTGCCAACACCGGACTACTCATTTAAAATTGAAGCTTCTTCGCCTGGAGCGCAAACAGCAGAAATAATGATGAAGATGGACCAGCTGCTAGAGAAGATTGAGCCTTCAATTGTTTTGGTTGAAGGTGACACGAACAGTGTTTTGGCCGCAGCTTTAGCAGCTAATAAACGAGTGGTCCCTATTGGGCATGTGGAAGCTGGTTTGAGAAGTTTTGACCTGCGCATGCCTGAAGAACATAACCGCCGTTTAACCGATCACATATCTGAATACTTGTTCACGCCAACAGAGAGAGCAAAGGCAAATCTCTTGAAAGAGAATGCTTGGGGCAAAATCTACCTGACCGGGAACACGGCTATAGACGCAGTAATCCAGCATTTGCCAATTGCCGAAAAAAAATCAACCATAATGGAAAAAATTCCTTTTGAAACGTTCGCTTTAGCAACGGCTCACAGAGCAGAAAACGTTGATAACGTGTCGGTTCTTGAGTCCTTTATGGATGTTTTCTCAAAATCTCCAATTCCAATAGTTTATCCGATGCATCCACGCACAAAAAAGAGACTCCAAGAAAATAAGATACTTGCTCAAATAGAAGCATTAAGCAATGTGTTGATTCTTCCGCCCTTGGGATACTTGGACTTTTTGATTTTAATGAAAAATTGTAAATTGATAATTACTGATTCAGGCGGTATTCAAGAGGAAGCCACTGCTCCAAGCATAAGAAAGCCAGTACTGGTAATGCGTTTGTCAACTGAAAGGCCAGAAGCGGTGGAAGCAGGGTACGCTAAAGTGGTTGGAACAGATGGGAAAAATATTTTGGCAGCTATGGAAGAAACGGTTAAAAATGAAGTTGAGTTGCCCTATGCTTCACCTTTCGGCGACGGCACAGCAGCCCAAAAAATTGTCGATATATTAGAGAAAAGCTTTGCTTAAGATATGTAAGTGGTCTTTTTATCTTCTTCTTTACGTGTCTGTTCAGCTTGCAAGGCTCGTTTTTCTTCAATTTGCTGCAGGCGAGTCACCATTGTTTCTGCACGGGCAATTTCCTCATTCAATCCTGCCAGGTCTAAGTCGAAGTTGAAAGTGGATTTTAAAACTTCCAAAACGCTTTTTGCCGCAAGAGGATCAGGCAGGTAACCGCGTGTTTCACCAAGCAGGCAGAGAGCGCTTATTTTTTTGAATTTTGCTAGGCCAAGTATTAATCCTGCTGTTCCAACAATTGGGCTTCCTGAAGTGCTAAGCGTTGCGCCTGCTTGTAGTGCTTTGTCTAAGATCTCCTGTGAAGTTGCAGCTATGAAGACTTTAGGTTTTTCTTTTGGCTCCATTCGGTAACCTCCGATGGTTGCGATTGTTTTAACTTTGTACTTTTCTGAGAAGTCAAGCATCCGGTCAGCGATTTCGTATTGCCCTTCGATTGTTTGCGATTGGCTATCGCCGGTAAATAGGATTAGATCGCTTGGCCCGTTTGGATTTTGGTAGTAGTAGAATGCGCCTCTTAAAAGACGAACGTTACCTTTTTTGTTGACAAGGACAAAATATGGAAAATGAGGCGAGTAGAGATAAGCGATCTTTTTGGCTTTTAACTGTTTGATCATGTAGCGAAGGGCGATTTTACCAACAAGCCCTAAACCTGGAAGACCCTCGATGAGAACAGGATTGTTTGGTTCAATTTGGGCAAATTCTTTGATGTATGTTTCTTTCATGTTGTGCTACTCCTTTTCATTGCCATGCGGTATTTTAAGTATTTATCATCAGGCGAGAATTTGGGTGGATGCGGAATTCTGACGGGCCCACCGCAGTAAGGGCAACTTTTCTTGTTAAGTGTATATTTTTCGCAGTTTACGCATTTGCGTAATTGCCAAACCAACTATTTTTCCCTTCTAAAAGTACCTTGCCCGCCTGATTTTGTGACATTTAAGATGACGCTTTCTGCTGATTTTTGCAGACTAGATTTCTGAGACGTGAAGTAAAAACCTCTCTTGTTGTATTCATCAAGTTTAGCGTAAGCACCATAATCCGTAACGGTTTCTATGGTGGCGATTACCAGGTCACCAGCTTCTGGCCATTCGGGCTTACGCTCAGCCATTCATTACGTCATCCCTTATTCAAGAACCGCTTGTACTTCGCCTTTGATTTTTGCTCTTCCGCCAGATGGTTCAGCTAGTGTTTCTCCGCATACATTGCAGGTTATCTTATTGACAGCGTTGCTGAAGAGTAATTGTTCGTTGCCGCATTTTGAGCATTTAACTCTAAGGAAGACGCTTCTTGGTTTTGGAATAAGTTTGCTCCATTCAGACATGACTTTTTTTCTCCGTTATTATTGTATAACTAGTTTTCTGAGACGTATACCGTCTTTATGCCTCATGTAATTGCAAACTTTGCATTTTAATCGCAGAGTTTGTTTTTTGGTTGTTTTTGCGAATTCTCTTTGAAGTGGATATTTTTGTCCACCGTAACCCTTCTTTTCTCTTTCGTGGTGGCGTTCGCCATGAGCTAAGGCTCTGCGCTTTCCTGGCTTGTAGAGGGTTACACTGTGAATTTGATGAGTTTTACATTTCGGACAGTAAGTTTTAACTTCTTTAGGAACGTTCACCTTGTTCACTACCAGCTTTGCATAAAAGAAACATACGCATTCTTATACTTTTTCACCTATCTGCCAAAAAGTGAGGGCTTCAGCCAATCGAAGTAGCACTTGGAGAAAATTCTGTAGCCTTCTTATCTGAGCAGTCAATAAAACGCCTAATGCTCCTATGGATTCAAAGGCTTGTTTGAGAAGCGGACTTACCCGCATGGTTGCCCTTTTAGCTACTGAAAAGATAAAAGCGAATAGATACCCCTTTAGGGTTCTTGGGGTAATTCTATAGCAATATTGCACTTACCCAACCGCTGACAACCGCTTTATAAGTAATTACCCAAGAGAATTAAACAAGAACTTCATCTTTCTTCATCTTAAATCCCAATGAAACGAAAGCTTGTAATTTATTGCTGGTCTATTCTGGCAAACTGAAAACTGGTAGAAAGGCGCATTCTTTTTAAACGGAAAACGATTTTAAGTTTATATCCAGTTTGCAGGTAATGCGCTGATGCAAATTCTTTCAAAACTCAAAGAGCACTCAGACACCATAGTTAAGCTGTTGCCATTGTTTGCTTTCGTCGCTCCGTTGGCTCTGCTGTATGGGCTGAACCCAGCCGATCCATACCTTAATCTTAGCGCTCAAGATTCTTTTCAGTTAATGTGGAAGGGCAGAACCTTCCAGTTATTCTTTATTTGGTTGATAGCGCTGGAGTTTATTCTCAATTGGGAAATCTTCAAGTCAAAAATAAGCAAGCAAAACAAAACAAAGCTCGCCGCTGTTGCCATAGCCCTGTTACTTCCAACGTTATACGTGATTTCGGAGTATTATTTTGGGTTAAACGCTGCAATTGCAAACTTATCCCTGCAAAACGGCGTTGCTTTTTACGATTCAATGCCTCTTGCAATTGAATACCTTGTTTTCGCAGGTCTTTTTTGCTTAACTGTTTTCCTGTCTTTTGGGAAAAAGGGTTTAGCAGGTTTTGCTTTACCCGCTTTGTTTGTCGGGTTAGTCGGAGTTCTATACACTATCGATAACGTTTTTCCCAACGGGCAGTTTACACCATTCCAAATATTTGTTCCAACAACCGCTACGCTTGCCGCTCGCGTCCTAGGCTTAATGGGATGCACGACTTCGCTTGTAACGCAAAATGGCATGCCAACCCTGCAAGCTACAGGACCATTGGGAACAGCTAAATTCGCTATAGCTTGGCCTTGTGCAGGCATTGAAAGCTTTCTTATTTATACGGCTGTTGCTTTGCTGTTTTTGCAGCAGATGCCAATCTCTTGGAAAGCTAAAACAGGATACTTCATCGTTGGCGCCACCGTCACATATTTCATAAATGTTATGAGGATAGTCACAATCTTCACTATTGGCATGCAGTATGGCGTAAACTCTAACCAAGTGCAAATGTTCCACTTCTATTACGGTCCACTGTACGCGATAGCATGGATTGTTTCTTATCCATTGATCATTCTTGCAAGCCAAGGTTTATGGCGAAAAATTAAAGGTGGAAAATCAGCTCTAACCACAGAAACCTTAGGAAACATCAACCAGCACAGCTAAGCCCTGTTTAACCAACATCTTCGCATTCTCAACAGGCAAAGAAGCAACATCCTCAACCATAAATGGCCCATAAGTTTTCATGTCTAAACCAATAATGGCTGGAGTACTTTTTGCAAATCTTAAAGTCATTCGCTTATGACTCACTTCAGCTTCCGCTTTAGCAGTTTGACCTTGCATGAGACCTTCAGCAAACTTCCGATACGCACCACTGAAAGTGACAAAACTCTCGCACATCTTAGCTTCTTCAACCGTTAACAACTCGGAGGGCAACGTTTGGTTTTGGGTGATTGTTTTTACTAGTTTTTTGTATCTTGCCCAAAGCAGTTCCTCAAGCATCCGCTTTATGTTCTGCGTTTCATGGTCAAGCAGGTTTACTTTAACTGATTTTTTGTCAAGCATCCTGCTCTCTTCTCTTATGCGCCTCAGGTAATCTGCTATTCTAGCGTAGAAGTCAGGCGGTAAACCTCCAAGCGAAGCATCTTCAATTTCTCTTCGCCATGCCGCGTAAAGTTCATTGTACATTTAGTTTGCCACCTTAGCTCTTCCCTTACAGATAAGCATCACTGCCGCCGCAACAGGCAACTCTTTCGTCTCATTCTTGTATGGACCCAACGTTTCTCCACCCAACTTAAACTCTGGCGCATCAGAGACCAACACTTTTACCTTGCCCTTTTTAAAAGCTACCGCTCCAGTGAACGGATCAAAATCCTGCAGGTTTTTAGCTGGAAACTCAACTTTTTTTAGTCCTGTTTTACCATGCAGAGTGCCGTTCATCCTGATTAAACGGTGAATATCAGTAGTTACAACAGTATCAATCTTAGCGGACTGCTGGTCCTTAATGTACTCAGCGATCTTCATCCATGTCCCGTCACCAACACCGAAAAAACCATCCCAATAACCCTCATCCAAACAACGATCTATCAGGGTAGCCTTCTTTCCTATTATGAAGTCTAGTTTTTTCTTACCCTTAAAGCCTATTTTTACAAAGTCTTCTCGTCTAGCGTTAGAAAGAAAGGTCTTCATACCCATTTTCAAACGTCTGTTCCACCCAAAATCATGTAATCGAAACTTGGTATCTGTGCTTGCTTTTTTTGGCTTTTTTTCAAATAATTTTATTCCAAGCCCAATTATATAATCTACGATTTCCTTCCTTGCCATAGCGTCTAATGAATGTACTTCTTCATTCTCGACATGCACGTGGTATCCTCGGTGTCCAGAAAAAAACACATGCAACTCATCTAGAGAAAAACCAAAATCGTTCTCTAACATGTCAATTAGCTTGGCGGCCTCTTCGCGAGCTGATTTTATGCAAAGTTCGCAAGGCCAAGTTTTGGTTTCAAATTTTGTTGCTTCGCAGGCTGGGCAGATTTCGGGAGTTATTCCTCTGCCGCTGAAGCCGCATTTGCTGCAGGTGAATTCATCGTGGATTTTATTGCAGGAAGTTGGAATGTGATCGGCGTCTATGTCGAAGACTAAGTCAGCGCCTAACCAGCCTTTTTTGTCCATGTCAAAGTCTGGGTTTTCATAGTAAGCGCAAGAATGATAAACATCTGATGGAACAGTTTGATTCAGCACTGACCTAAGGCTGCTGATTCCCTCAAACCTTTTATGCCTAACCATATACCGTTCCTTGAAGAGCAGATAACCAAATTCTCTTTGGTCAAGAAGAATCGGCGCAGGAATAACAGTGGAGGGGTCTCGGTAGTATTCGCAGAATTTTTGATAAACGAAGTCACGAGAAGCCTCCATGTTCCCCTCCCCTTTGCTAATGATTATAATGATTACTCTTCCCAAATTTATCTATATACCGCCTGCCTAGCCAAATTGTATATCATTTCACAGTTTAATCAAAACTTCAGGCAATTTAAAAACCCAGTAGTAAATTAAAGAAGGCCGCACCGAAAGCGAGCATGAAAATAATAAACATTAGCCAGATTGCGGTGATCTCTAATTCTTTTTTCTGCTGGGGAATCAGAACGTATACAAAAATGAAAGGTAGGTACCAATTTTGGAAGTAAGGCAACATAAAACTTGGCAAGAGAAGAAAAAGCGCCGACAGAGAAAGCAAACTGTTCTTGTTTAGCATGTAAAGTGCGTAAGCCAAAGTGACCGCCAGTATCAGCAAAACTAAGAAGGATTGAAGCCCCCAAGAAATTTGCATATTGGATGAAAAAGCGTTGATGCCATTCATTATTAACTGTGGTCCAGCTGCAAGAAAGTACGGCGCGCTTAAATAAGCAGTGAAGATGCTGGCAAACCCAAAGATGGCGCCGGCGATTACAGCTTTATTTCGTAGTAAATTGCTTAACTTGTTTGTCTGGAAAAGTTTGATTAAACCCACAATGATTAGGGGCAAAAGGAAAATGCCTGCTTGATATTTAAAAAATATAGAAACAGCAATAAGCAAAAAGAAGTAATCGTAACGCTCCGTCACAAACATGTATAGGGCAAATAAAGAAAACAGGAAAGCAACTGAATCAAACATTCCGTCAGCAGCGTAAACCACCAAACTAACATAAATAATGTAAACTCCCAAAAGTTTGAGGAGCAAAGCCATGTCCTTTTGCAAGAAATTTTTAAGGAAAAAATAAACGCAAACAGTGGCAAATACCAGAAATATAGCTATCTCAGTTTTGTAAATCAAGGACGGGTCAAAACCCTTTTGGAGAAGAACACCAAATGGCAAAAACAAGAAAATGCTGCCTAATGGGTATAGATGCGGCATTTCTGGCCATGTTACAAACTTGTAGTAAGAATTATCAAGGTTTGCTAGCTTGCCTAAGGGTTGATTAAAAACTGAAAAACCATCTTTAAGAAACAAACTGGAAACGTAAGAGTCCCGGGCATTATCGGTATACCAGTTTTCGAATGCCGCAAGTGGATTAGAGGTTACTGCTATGAGGAAAAGCCAAATCATCAGCGACAATAAAAGTAAAATTAAGAGGTATCGGCGGTTTTTCTTGCTAAGAGAGGGTAAACTGAGCGTATTTGACTTGAACTTAGTAGAGAACGATACCATTTTTAACATTACAAGCATTGTTAGACCTAAACTTAGCAGGAACACTATTTTTGAGGGCTCGTTAAGCCACGAATATGGGAAGTTACTGTTTGGTTCTTGGGCAGATGCTTGGAAATGAACCGTGCCAACATTAGGTGAATTAGAGACAAAAACCGCTTCATAGTAGTTAGCATCTGCAATAAATGAGTAGGTAATGTTTGATTGTGTTAAAACAGAGTAATCCACGCTGCTATTAATTATAAAAAAATAGGGCCTAGTGGGAAGAATAATGGAAAAGTTTTTCTCGAAAGCGGTTGGGCATTTTACTGAAAGTGAAATGTTTTCTCCGCCACGAAAAGACCCCAAACTCTCTCTGTATGTTTCGTTTGGGCCTAATTGGAAAGTATCGTTAACAAAAACATGTGACTGATTACTACCTGAATCTCTTGGAAATAAGCTGATGGTGGCAATGACTACACTTAGCACTAGAAATATAATGGCTATAAACAAAAGAACCTTAGTGCTGGGGCGTTTCATAAGCGCGGCGTCCTTTAAATGAAAGCAACCAAGGGGTATTTAATTCTGCTATTGACTAAAATAAGTGTTGGCTAACTAAAACTATGAACGGGAAATTGCTTTTAATGTATACGTTATGTAGCTTTTGACTTCGGTCCAAGAGAGTTTGGATTTTCCTCGTTTTCGGTTAACAAATAAAATTGGGGTTTCTTTTACGTTAAAATTCCTCAAAAGAGCTTGTCTTATGGTTTCTATCTGGATTTCATAGGTGCGACTGTGCAAGTTGCCAACAGTTGCTCTTAGAAACTTTGTGGAGTAGCAGCGAAAACCGCTGGTGCAGTCGTGAGGTTTTAAGCCAAGGGATAACTTGGCGATAAAGTTAGCAATTCGACTAATTACTTTTCTAGTGAAAGGCCAACCGCTTATGTTGCCTCCTTTGCAGTATCTACTGCCGATTACTATTCCGTAATCAGCCTTATACATGCTTGATATGAGTTGTGGAATAGCTTTAGGGTTGTGGGAATAGTCGGCATCCATTGTAACAATATATTTTGGTGCTTGTTTTGAGGACAAAAAAAATTTGAACCCGTCGGTTATTGCTGTCCCTAATCCGCTTTTTTTAGGTCTAACATATAAAAGAATATTACTGTATTTGTTCTGTTTTTCTTGCACGATTTTTGCGGTTTCATCCGGGCTTGAATCATCGATGACAAGTATTGAAGCATTTAATTTTAAATCTTCAATGTCTTCAATTAAGTTAGAAATGTTATCTGCTTCTCGATAAGTGGGTAGAATTATCCCAATTTCGGAGCTGGCCACATTATTATTGCCAATTAATTGATAACGCATAAGGGCTCTAACCTATTTTACTATAGTGACCTAATAAATCTTAGCTAATAAAACCGTTTTAAGCAAGCTTTTGTTTCCGCCTATAATAGGCAAGCGGATGATAAATTTGGCGGCACAAATCATCGCTGTTTTTGCATACACCATGCGTTTGCAATACGGAGCATTGAGGACAAGTGTAGCGAGTTGCAGAACCTCTTTCTCCAGCGATATGCTCGATTTGATAACGTGTTAACCTTTCATTGTAGTCTGAAAAAGTCTTGAACAACTCATTAAGAGCTTCAGGTGACATTCCTACGTTGATAAGGAAAGAAGTTAGGGTGAACCTGCCAATGTGCGAAAGATGATGACTTTTTGAGGCATCCTCATAAAGCATGTTTATACATGGCGGAAAAGCTCCTTGAACAACAGTCTTAGGCATTTCCTCAATTTCTTGTCCCATTATCTCTTGAGCTAATTTTGTTAGATTATTAGCGATAATAGTAATATCTTCAGGTAGGTTTTTGAGGTCTGGAATATCGAGCCTTTTTTCTATTCTCCTTTTAACTTCCTCTTGAAGAAGACGAGCTACCTTATCTTTATTTAAATAAACCATGCCCTTGTCTATAATCTGATTAACAAGCTTCCATTCATATCCGTGTAAATGGGCGGCATTTTTTAAATAAAAGGTAAACCCTATACGAAAATCTTTGTAAGGTTTTCCATCGTTAATCGCCCAATCAAAATCTTGGGCTATTGTTAGTATTTTTTCATTACTTTTCTCTTGAAGCATTTCAAAATAGGCATTTTTTGCTTCAGCTAGGGCATACCTTTTCTTAATCCAAGAATTTTTTGTTGCGATAACCAGTACGAGTGCACCTGGAAAAGAAGGAATCTCGATATTGTCTTTTTTTCT
>Ga0182027_10010587_pt1 | contig 13095 bp, 5 predicted proteins | sample 712E1DmetaG_FD_121300 | JGI IMG/M metagenome (GOLD analysis project Ga0182027, IMG submission 121300) | Permafrost microbial communities from Stordalen Mire, Sweden - 712E1D metaG (Illumina Assembly) | ecosystem: Environmental > Terrestrial > Soil > Wetlands > Permafrost | place: Sweden...
GTGGACCGCCTGAGTGCGCTGTTCGGTCCGCGCATGGCTCCCCTGGTGGGCCACTGGCTGCGGTTCTACCTGCGCTGCAACCGCTTCCGCATGATGTATCTGTTCTCGATACCCATGGCCGCCTTCCTCATCTACAATATGGGCCAGGCTCGCAAAGGGGTGGGAAGCCGCTTCGCGGCCGCGCTGTGCGTCTTTCCCGTGGTAGCCTTCCTGGGCACGTCGCGCATCGCACTCAATCAGTACGGATACGTTGGCGGGGCGTTCCGGCGTTTTTTCCTGTTCCCCACCGATCCGGCCGCCAGCCTGCGCGCGGGCAGTTACGTAGCCGTGCTGTTGAGCGCGGCCATGATCCCTCCCGCGGCCATCCTCTGGGCGGTTTTCGCGCCACACCCGCTGGACCCGCGCATGGTGCTCATGCCGGTGGTGAACGCCGTCACCGTCCTGTTCGCGTTCCACGGAGTGGGCCTGTGGACCTCGTTGTACGGGCCGCGCCGCGGGGATTACGACAAGAGCCTGGGGAACGACCTGTCGCTCGCCGGCAACATCGCCATGATGGGTACCCTGCTGCCGTGCCTGATCCTGCCGGTGGTGCTGGGGCCGGCCGTGTCCACCGCCAACTGGTGGCTGACGTTTCCCCCGGCGGCACTGGCGGTGGCATTTTACTGGGCGTCCCTGCGCGGCGCCAGCGCCGTGTTCCCGGCGCGGCGCGAACGGCTGCTGGCGGTGCTGGAAGGTAAGGCATAACTCGATGACTTCTCAATCCGACGCGATCCGTATCGCCAATCTGGTAAAGCGCTACGGCCGGACGCTGGCGGTGGACGGCCTGTCTCTCAGCGTGCCCCAGGGTTCCATGTTCGGGTTTTTGGGACCGAACGGATCGGGCAAGAGCACCACCATCGGCTGTCTTACCGGCCTTCTCGATCCCACCGCGGGCTCGGTCGAGATTCTGGGCGGCCGGTTCACCGCCGAGAGCGCCGATCTGAAGCGGCGCATGGGCGTGATGCCCGAGACGCTCGGCCTGTTCGATCCCCTGTATGCCCACGAGTTCCTGGCGTTCGTCGCCCGCATGTACGGGCTGGAGGAATCCGACGTGCGCCGCCGCGTCGGCGAACTTCTGGCCGCCCTCGATCTGACCGACGCCCGCAAAACGCTGGCGGAATTCAGCACCGGCATGCGCAAGCGCGTGGCCTTCGCCGCGGCCGTGATCCACTCGCCCGACGTGCTGTTCCTCGACGAGCCCTTCGAGAGCATCGACCCCGCCGGGGTGTCGCTGCTCAAGCAGTGGCTGCGCCGCTTCACGGAACAGGGCCGCACCGTGTTCATCACCAGCCACGTGCTGGAGACGGTGGAGCGGCTGTGCGACCGCGTGGCCATCGTCACCAAGCCGGGCAAGCTGGTCTGGCAGGGCGACATCACGGTGCTGGCCGGCGACGGCGCAATCCACCACGACGGCCGGGACTTCGAGTCGTTGGAAGCGCTGTTCCTGCACCTGACCGGCGAGAAGTACGCGGATCTCAACTGGCTATGAGAAAATTGCCGGATCTTTTCTTCGGGTAAGATCGTAGTAGCGAATATGCGAACCGTTCACTGGCTGGCCCTCTCGACATTTGTGTCTCTTACCGCCTTCGGGCAGACTCCCGCGCCGCGCCCCGAATTCGAAGTGGCGTCCATTAAGCCGGCCGAGCAACCCGGCGCCAACATGCAGGTCAACGTCGGGTTGCACATCGACGGCGCCCAGGTGAGGTTCAGCTACGCGTCGTTGAAGGACCTTCTTGGCATGGCCTACCGCGTGAGGCATTACCAGGTGGAAGGCCCCGACTGGATGGCCTCCGAGCGCTTCGATATCTCCGCCAAGCTGCCCGAGGGCGCCAAGCGCGAACAGGTTCCCGAGATGCTCCAGGCGTTGCTCGCCGACCGGTTCCAGCTCGCGCTGCACCATGGCTCCAAGGAACTGCCGGTGCTCGCACTGGTGGCCGCCAAGGGCGGGGTGAAGCTGAAGGAGTTGCCGCCGGATTCCGAGGCGGCTGCCGGAAGATCGAATATCGACGTGGCCGCGACCGGCGGCCCGGCGGGCGTGTCGGTGAGCTTCGGTAAGGGATCGTACTACACCTTCGCGAACAACCGGTTCGAGGCGAAGCGGTTGACCATGGGGCAAGTCGCTCTTTCGCTGGAGCGCTATGAAACCGACCCCGTGGTCGACATGACCGGCCTGACCGGGGCCTACGATTTCGTGCTGGAACTCACGCCCGAGGACTACCGCGCCATGCTGATCCGCTCGGCGGTTTCGGCGGGCGTGTCGCTTCCGCGGGAGGCTTTGCAAATGCTGGACGGCAACACCGCCGACTCGCTGGCGGCGTCCCTGGAGAACCTCGGTCTCAAACTGGAACGCCGTAAGGCGCCGGTCGATACGGTGATCGTCGACAAGGCCTCGAAGACGCCGACGGCGAATTAGCCGCGCCGCGTGGGGCGGACCCCCCGGTCCGCGCGGGACGCCCTCGTCCCGCTCTTCGGCCTCAGGATCGGGTGCTTGCCACTGGCGAGAGCCCGGCCAGGGGGCCGGCCGCGGACGGGGGCGTCCGCCCCACAAAATCCGGCACGGGCGCGGGCATCTGCTACGATGAGATTTCCCGCCCATTATGCCGTTGCGCTTTTACAACACGCTGACCCAGCAGGTGGAGAGCTTCTCTCCCGCCAATGACGGCGTCGTCCGCATGTACACGTGCGGCCCGACCGTGTACGCCTATGCCCACATCGGCAACTTCCGCACGTTCACGTTCGTGGACCTGCTGCGAAAGTGGCTGCGCGCCAGCGGATTCCGCCTCGATCACGTCATGAACGTGACCGATGTGGACGACAAGATCATCCGCGACTCGATGGCCCAGCACAAGACCCTGGCGGAGTACACCCGGGTCTATACCGACGCCTTTCTGGAAGACTGCGCCACGCTGCGCCTCGAACGCCCGGAACGCCTGGTCACCGCCACCGCGCACATCGACGACATGGCGAGCGCCATCCAGCGCCTGGGGGACTCCGGCCACACCTATCGAAGCGACGGCTCGGTGTACTTCCGCATCTCCACGTTTCCGGGCTACGGCAAGTTGTCGCACACGGATTTCAGCGGCAACCTCTCGGGCGCGCGGGTGGACGTGGACGAGTACGAGAAGGCCGACGTCCGCGATTTCGCGCTCTGGAAGGCGCCCAAGGAGGGTGAGCCCTTCTGGGAGACTCCCCTCGGAGCGGGCCGTCCGGGGTGGCACATCGAGTGCTCCGTAATGGCCATCAAGTACCTGGGCGATACGCTGGACATCCACGCCGGCGGGGTCGATCTGATCTTTCCGCACCACGAAAACGAAATCGCCCAGTCGGAATCGCTCACCGGCAAACCGTTCGCGCGCTTCTGGCTGCACGCCGAGTTCCTCATGGTGGAGGGACAGAAGATGTCCAAGTCGCTGGGCAACTACTTCACGCTGCGCGACGTGGTGGCGCGCGGCTACCAGCCGGAAGCCATCCGCTACCTGCTGGCGTCGGTGCCGTACCGCAAGCAGCTCAACTTCACCTTCGACGGACTCAAATCGGCGGCCACGGCCATCGACCGCCTGCGCAATTTCAAGCTCCGCCTGGAAACCGAGGGCTTCGCCGAAGGCGAGAACGAGCCGATGACCGCCCGCGCAGCCGTTGCCGCCCGGGCTTTCAGCGACGGCATGGACGACGACCTCAATACCGCCGCAGCGCTGGCCGCCGTATTCGAGTACGTGCGCGACGCCAACAGCGCCATGGACGCCGGCGAGTTCCGCCGCGGCAATGTGGCGGGCGCGCTGGGGTTCCTGGAACGCTTCGACTCCATCTTCGACGTTCTCAAACCCGCCGTGCATGCCGGGGAGCTGACCGACGCCCAGGTGGAAGAGAAGATCGCCGAGCGGGCGGCAGCCAAGAAGGCCCGCGATTTCGCGCGCGCCGACCAGATCCGGCGGGAGCTTCTGGACCAGGGCATCGTCCTCGAAGACACCAAGAGCGGCGTCCGCTGGAAGCGCAAGTAAGGCTGTGGGGCGGACCCCCTGGTCCGCGGCCGGCGCCCCCGCGTCGGCCTGCTCGTACCCCACAAGATGCCGATATCGTCGTTCCGGATGCGGGACGGGGGCGTCCCGCGCGGACAGGGGGTCCGCCCCACAAAACAGAAACCCCGGCAGAGCAAGCCATGAAGCCTGCCCTACCGGGGAAGCCGGCGGCCCAAAAGCCCGCCGGTGCTAAGGTGCCACGTTCGCTGCTAGAACCTGACGTGGAAGTTGCACTGAATGATGCGTCCGGAGTTACCCTGGCTGGTAAGCTGTCCGAACGTCGCGCTGGTCACGGTAGTGTTCGGCCCTCCGAACTGGGTATGGTTGGTGACGTTCAGGAGATCCACCGCCACTTCCAGACTCAACCTCTCGTAGAGCTTGATATTGCGGAGAATTCGGGCGTCCCAGTCGCGAATGGGGTCGTTCCGCAGGCTGTCGATGTACTGCGGGAAAATGCGCACGCTGTAGGTATTGGGCTGATTCGCCGAGCGGCCTTCGAAGCCCACGAAAGTGGAAGGCGGAGCGGTGGTTCCCTGCCAGGTCGCGGCCGGAGCGTACCACCATTTGAGGTACTGCGAGTGGGTATCCTTCTCGTCCAGAGCCGCAACCACCTGGTCCACGCTGCCGTAGTAGAACGCGTTGCCCCAACTGATGAGGGCGCCGCTTTGATAGGTGTAGGTCCAGCTCAGCGTCCAGCCGCCCAGGATGGGATTCAGCGGGCCTTGGGTGAAGAACTGCCTGCCCTTCCCGAAGGGCAACTGGAAGACCGTGGTCCAGACAAAACGATTGGGCCGGATATTGGAATTCAACTGCCACTCCGGCGAGGGATCGAACTGGTTCTCCAGGTACTGCTGGCGGCCCCACATGTGGGCATACTGGACATCCGACTGAATGCCATGCCACGCGCGGCGGTGATAGACAACGCGGATCTCGTTGTCTACGTCCTGGGCGCGCCAGTAGTTGGCCTGGTTGAGTGCGAAGCCGGCGTTGGGATAGGCGCGCAGCAGTTGCTGCACCTGCAAGGTGGTCGCCGTGAAGTTGCCGACGGTGCTCAGGTAGTTGGCCAGCGTCGGGTTGGAGCCTTGAATGGAGGGAACGGCGGCGAGGAACGGATTGGCCACCGTGGCCGTCATGTTGGTATCCGTCGTCGCGCTGCGGACGTCGAAGAAATTCCAGTACTGCGCCGGAAGGTAGCTCAGGTTGCGCGTCATGGGCAGGTGAGCGTAGCCGCCGTTGTAGGAGCCCTCGACCATGTCGTTGCCGAAGATCTGGCGTTGGACGGCTACCGAATACCGCTGCTCGTAGGTGGGCGAGTAGTCGCGCGGGGTATTGGTGTAGCCCTGCGCGTCCAGGATGCCGGCGCCGAGAGTATTACCGAAAGGCATCACCCACCGCGATCCGTTAGCGAGGACCGGGAACGGGTTGCTCAGGATACTCGTGCCGGTAAGGCCGGTGTTGGGTTGGGCTCCATTGTTGGCGCCGCAGCAGAACGTCAGTCCGTTGTCGGTGGTAATGGTGGTCGAGGTGGTCTGGTTGTAACCGTTCTGTCCCGGCCGGGTGTTCATCACGTTATAGGTATCGCTGAACCACCCGGTCCCGATACGGAGCACCGTCTTGGGGGTTATCTGGTAGACCAGGCTGACATTCGGCAGGAACCGTTTCGTTCCCTGGGTGAAGTTGTTGTACTTCACGCCCAGGTACTGGACGCCGCCATTCATGTTGAAGGCGCTGGCGGGCACGGCGGCCGCCAGAGTCTGCACGGCTGCGTTGCTGGCGTTCGCCGGATTGGAAAGCAGGCTGGCGTAAGAGCTTTGCACGGCCGAAGCGTACGGGGGAGTCGCGCTGAAATCGTACTGGCCCACCAGGCCGCGGTTGAACCGCTCCTTGTTGCCTTCTTCGTTCTCGAAGCGCAGGCCGAATCCCAGGCGCAGTTTCGAGGTGACGCGGAAATCGTCCTGGAAATATGCCGACTGGTAGGGCGTGCTCCAGAAACCGCTGTCGTTGGTGTCCAGGGTGATCGAGTTGGGCAGGCCCATCAGGTACGCCGCATAACCCAATCCGGTGGTGGTGGTGGCGCTGCTGGAGACGTTGTCCGACAGCTTGTCGTAGTTGTTGCTGAACTGGTAGTAACCGGTCCCGGCGCCGGTGGTCAGCGCCGAACCCACCGACGAATACTGATAGCGGCGGATCTCCGCGCCGTACTTGAAGGTGTGCTTGCCCTTGATGGTGGTCATCTTGGGAGCCAACTGCTCGGTGGTGCCGCGCTGGTTCAGGCCCGGGGCTCCCACAAAACTGGTGGAAGTGGCGTCGGTCATGCCGGCGATATTGACCCAGGGCATAACGTCCTGATCGGTAGTGGCGGCCTTCTGGTCGATATAAGCGGGCAGCCCCGCGTCCGTGGCTTTGTACATGTAATCGATCGGTTTCTTGTCGCCCTCGGAATACTGCGTGAGGCTGAACGTCAGGTCCAGCACGTTGCTGGCGCCGATAGTGTAAACGTAGTCCAGGCTGCCTCCGCGCGTGGGGCGGAACAGGCCGTTCGACATCACGCTCTTCAGCGGCGTGGAGTGCGCCCAGTCGTATTGATCGGAGAAGCGGTGGTTGAAATACCACTTGCCGTTCAGGCGCTGCCGGTCGCTGATCACGTAGTCGTAGCGGTTCAGAAAATCGGGGAACCAGTCGTTGTTGCCCTGGCTGCCGTCGAAAAAGTTATTGGTGCCGTCCGGGCCCACGCTGGGGTTATTGTTGGGCAGCGGGTAGATCTGGTCCCAGAACTTTCTCATTGGGTTGGTCAGCAACGACGAGGGCAATACGTTGTTCGGGAAAGGCGTGCGGGTTACGTGTCCGCTCACCGTCACTCCCGACCGCGGGTCGTAGACGACGTACGTGGAGGCATTGGTCGGCACTTTCAGGAGGGCCGAAAAATCGCCCCCGATTTCCGCCGGCGTCGGCACCGTATAGTTGGGCGTCGAGGTCGGAGGAGCCAGGCTGGTCATGTGGTAGTAGGATACGAAGAAGAAGAAGCGGTTCTTGCCGTTGTAGACCTTGGGAATGTAAACCGGGCCGCCGAACGTGAAACCGGGCGTCGAGACCTTGCCGGATTGCTGTTCAGGCCCGGCCGATCCGCCGGCCAACCAGGATGCCCGGGTGTACTCCGGGGTGGCGTTCCAGCGGAACTGTTGCATCTGCCAGGCGCCCCCCCCGTGAACCACGTTGGTGCCAGCCTTGGTGGTGAGACTGATGAAGGCGCCGATGGCATGGCCCATGGAAGCGTCGAACGGCGACGTCTCGACGCGCACTTCGTCCACCGCGTCGGAGAGAGCTACGTAACCGGAGCGTCCTCCGTTGGTTCCGGTGGTCGGGTTGCCATCCAGCAGGAACTCGTTGAGGCCGGTGCCCAGACCGCCCGAAGCGTAATTGGCCGTCGAGGCGTGGTCCAGGGCGCGGTTATTGTCGGGCTGCAGGCTGCCCGTGAAGATCATGCCGGCGGCCATGGCCTGCAAGACCATCGGGTTCATCTGCCCGAACGGCAGGTCCGCCATATCCTGCGTGTTGAGCACGCGGCCGGTGGAGGCGGTGGTGCTGTTCAGCAGCGGCGCGTCGGCGTTCACCGTGACGGAAACGCTGGTGTCTCCGATTTCCAACTTCATATCGAGAGCCAGGCGGTTCCCGGTATCCAGCGTAATACCGGTTTGCTTCAGCATTTTGAAGCCAGCCGCTTCCACCGTCACGGAGTACTCTCCGGGAGTCAGGAAATTGACTTCCCAGTAACCGGTGGAATTCGAGGTTAGTGCACTGGAGACGTTGGTCCCCACGTCGGTAATCGTGACCTTGGCGCCGGGAATGACCGCGCCCGCGGGATCGAGAACCTTGCCGGTGATACTGCCGCGCGATTCCTGCGCGAAACAGATCGTTCCGGCGAGTAGCAACACCGCGCACACAACCAGGGCGCGGTTCAGTCCATGAAGCAAACGTAGCATCGAGCCTCCTTCAAGGCAAACCCCGCACCGTGCGGCGCGGGGGATCGTTGGTATCGGTATTCAGGGAGCGAAGTAGCAGGCTCCCGGGTATATGGGACGGCACATTCTCGACCGCCAGAACACAGGCGGCGGGATTGAACCCGAGATCTCGATCGCCGGCCCACCAAATCGACAAATTCAGACCTCCAACTGCGAAACCCCTGGCTGCCATTGTACTACAACAAATGTATAGAGCGACACAGAAAAGGCGCCACCGCCAGGAGCCCGCCAGGAAACGGCCGATTCAAACACACACACCGCCCCCTACACTCGCGGCTCCAGTGGGAGCCGCGGCCGTAGGGGAGCGGTGGGCACGAATTCTAGAACAGCACCCGCAGGGACAACTGAACGTTGCGCGAGTCGTTGATCTGCGTCAGAGTTACAGTACCCGCCGAGGTCGATGTCAGAGAGGTGCTCGGCGTGTTGAACTGCGGTGAATTGGTGGCGTTGAACGCTTCCGCGCGGAATTGCAGTTTCACGTTCTCGTGCAGCGTGAACGCCTTGAACAGCGACAGGTCGGCGTTGGGCACCTTGGGCGGACGGATGCTGGGGAGCGTACTGCTAAGCGTGCGCAACGTATTGGACTGCTGTTGCCAAAATGCGGCCGCCTCGGTGGTGCTGGCGCAGTTGGAGCGGGAGAGGGCGCCCGACGACGAAACCAGCACGACGCAGGTATTGAACGCCCGCGTCTCGGTCGGGTTGCTCAGGCTGGGGTCGATTCCCGTGGAGTAGAAGCCGCTCGGCGCTCCCAGCGGGAAGCCCACTTCGCGCATGAAGATGCCATTGGCCTGCCAGCCCTTCAGGAACTGAGCCACGATCCCATGCGTGTGGGCGAAGAGCGGCAACGCCCAGTTGCCGCTGATCACTATGCGGTGCGGCGTATCCTGGCCGGCCAGCGCGCGGTCCGGAGTCTGGGTGACGGGCTCCTGGCCGTTCAACCACCCGGTCGCGTTCAGCCACCGCTCGTGCGTGTAGCTGACCAACACGTTCAAGCCATGCGACAGCCGCTTCTCGAAGCGGACCTGCAGCGAGTTGTACCAGCTCAAGCCCATCGGGATATTGGATTCGGTGAGACTCCCAAACTCCGGATAGGGCAGCAGCAACTGAGACCGGGTCGTGGTGGCGTTGGCGCCCACGCTGCTCGTGGCGGGCAGTTTGCCGTAGAACGGGTTGGCATAGGGGCAAGTCGTCGATGTTGCCGAGCAACTATCCGCCAGGTTGGGTACGCCGGCGACGACGTTGCCGCCGTATTGCGCCAGTTGCGCCAAGGTAAGACCGTTGACGTTATATGAGGTATTCAGTTGCTGGCTGCGGCTGCCCGCGTAAGTCACTTCCAACACCGAGCGCAAGGGCAACTGGCGCTGCAAACTCACGGAGAACTGATGCACCCTGGGAATCACGCGGTTGGGGTCCACGAAGCTGACGGAGTTCCCCAGGTAGGTCGACAGGCCCAACGAGCTGCCACTGGGCATCAGGATTCCGGCCGGATATGGGTTGTTGAGGTAGTTGCCGGAAAAATTAATCCCGCCGTCGGGGGTGGAGTTGTAGGACGTCGAGGTCGCAAATCCAGTCCCGGGGGCCGCGGTAAAGGTGGCTACGTAGCTCAAGCCATAGCCCGCCCGAACCACGGTCTTGTCCGCCGGGTGCCAGGCGATGCCCACGCGCGGCTGAATATTGTTCAGGTCGCGTGAGTAGGCCATCCGGTTGCCGGAGCCGGTGAACGTCATGCCGCCTTTCAGGACCAGGCCCGGCTGCAACGGATCCGTCACTTGCACCGGGCTGGTGGCGTTGAGGTTGAAGGGGCCGTCCATCTGGTTGTTGCGCTCGGTGATGGGCGATTCATAGTCCCAACGCAGCCCGTAGCTCAGGGTTATCTTGTTGGTGACGCGCCAGTCGTCCTGCACGAAGACGCCATAATAGCGGTTGCCATACGCGTACGCCGGATTGATGGGCACGCTGCCGCCAGAGGGCATGCCCAGCAGCATGGACGCGATCGAGTTGCCATAGGCGGCGTTGGAGGACGTTGCGTTAAGCTGGGTCCAACCGGCACTGAAGGAGTAGTTGCCGAAGTTGGTGGTGGGTGAATTGATGTTGTAGAACATGGAGCGGAACTCCCCGCCCCACTTCACGTTGTGCCGGCGGATGGTCCGGTTCACGATCTCCGCCCAGGACCAATCGCTGCTCTCGGTGAACTGGTTACCGCCGCTACGCGCGGCGCCGAAGGCCTGGTAGCCGCTGGGTGAAATGGTGGGGAAGTAGGGCGGCAGCGTCTGCAACAGATAAGACGGGAAGCCCAACTTCGTCGGGTCGAAGCCGCTGGCATACAGCGTGATCCACAGGTCGTGCCGGAAATACCCCACGCGCGAAGTCAGCACCGTCGAGGGCGAGAGCACGCTGGTGAGGTCGAAGTTGCCGCCCTGGTTCAGGCGCCCGTCGGAGTAGGCGTTCCCCGCCCCGGCCGGCCCCGCAAAGCCGCCCGTGCCGTTTACTTCGGTGCGGTAGCCGCGAACGAAACGCGAGAAGAAGCGTTCCCGGTCGTTAATTACCTGGTCTACGCGAATCACGTGGGAGTCATAGGCGTCCGTGCGCTGATTGGGCGTGGTGATCAGGTTGCTGGTCTGCCCGGCAATGTTGGGCGCGGGGATGTAGCTGGCAATCGCGACCCCCACCGGATTCATGCGGTTGGCCGGAATGATGTCGCCGGGGAACGGCGTCCGGGCGTAGGGGCTTGTCTGTACGTTTGTAGTGGTCGGGTCGTAAATCGAAATCGGCGTGCCATTGCTTTGCAGCGTAGTATTGAAGTTCCCCTGCAGAGCGGCCGGCTGCGGCACCGTATAGGTGGAGGGCGCCGGAATCGAGTCGCGCCAGATTTCGTAGGAATACATGAAAAAGGTCTTGTTGCGGCCGTCGTAGATGTGCGGCAAGTACACCGGCCCGTCGAATTCCAGGCCGGGGTTGTTCTCGTTGAACGCCGTGCGCTTGCGGCCCGCCCGGTTCGAATCGAAGGTGTTGGCTTCGTCGACGGTGTTCTTGTTCAACCAGTAGACCGCCCCATGCGGTTTGTTGGTGCCGTTCTTGATGCTCACCGTCATGGTGCCGCCGGAGGTGCGCCCGTACTGCGCATCGTAATTGCTGCTCTGCATCTTGAATTCCGACACCGCTTCCGGAGTCGGCACGAAGCCCTGGTTGGTGGCGCTGGAACCGGTTTCCACACCCGTGTTGGGCACGCCGTCCAGCAGCAGGTCGCTCGATCCCGTCAGTCCGCCGTTGATCGACATGCTCTCCGCCACGTTGTTGCCCGCGTCGAAGGGCCGCGCCGACCGGCTAAGCTGGTTGGCGCCGATGTCGAACTGCACGCCCGCCGCCTCGATGCCCAGCAAAAATGGATTGCGGGCTACCGAAGGGATGTCGTGCACGTTCTCTTCGCTCACTACCTGGCCCTTATCGGTGGGCGAGGTCTGCAACAGCTCGGTCCCGGCCGAAACCGTGACCACCTCGTTCACCACGCCGATTTTCATGACGAAATCCTGTTGCGCCTGGTCGCCCAAGCGCAGCTCCAGATTGTCCCGAACCTCTTTCGCGAACCCCGCGGGCGCGACTGTCAACCGATAGGTACCCATCGGCAGCACCGGGAACGAATACAGCCCGGACTCGTTCGTGGTGGCGCGGGTGATATCGTTGGTGCCGAGATTCTGCGCCTCGACGGTCACACCCGGCATAATCGCTCCCTGGGCGTCCTTGACAAGACCCGAAATTCCGGCGCGAAATTCCTGGGCGAGGAGCGGCAGGCAAGCCGCTAGGGCCCAAATAAACAACTGACGACGTAGCCAATTCGACATGGCGAGAAACCTCCCTGAACCGGTGGCAAGGATAACAGAAGAAACCGCACTGGCCAAGGGAATTTCCGAGGTATGTCCATATTTCGCACTGCGAAACAGAGGACCTACCCCTCAGGAACGCTACTTCTTGACGCAATTGCACATATCCAAATACGGATTATGGAAGACGCGGATTTATCAAAACGGATGTTGTGCAAAATAAAACGCCGCCCACTTTCGGATCTGTTTGTCAGTTTGAAGCAATTTCCAGGCCAAAGAGCGCGACGTGCGTCCCGAACTGAAACTGCAACCAGATTTTCGAAATGTAAAATGTTCCGCCGCGGGCGGTGGTTCCGCCCGAAATCGGCCCCGCGGTTCGCGTGTACGCGGTTGCATCTTCAGGCGCGCGAGGTAGAAGTGGATTCGCCGGCTTGATGCGGGGCGGGCAACCTGCGGCGGACCCGGGTACCCCCGCGGCTGAGCCCACTGGTCCGCTCTTCGCTCGCAGAATCAAGTGCTTGCCACTGGCGGGAAGCCGGCCAGGGGGCCGGCTGCGGACGAGGGCGTCCGCCCCACAACCGCGCCCGGCGCCGCGTCCACTTCCACCTCCCGCACCCCACCGCTCCCAGCGGGTTTACGGGCGGACTGCATGCGGTTACAATACGGGCAAGGCTCCGCTGGAATGCCAACCTGTAACGGCGGCGCCCGCCCGAGCGCCGTTCACTACGGGCACTGCCCTCGATACAAAAATCGGAAAGGGGAAGTCTCATGGATAGAAGGTGCTTTTTAAGGTCGCTCGCCGCCGTTCCGGCTGCCGGCCTGGTTCGTCTCCCACTGGTGTTGCCGTTTGGTGCGCTCGCCCAGCAACGGGGTGGGATGCCTCCATCCGAACCCTTCAAGCCCACCGATGACGTCAACAGCCCGATCGGCGTCGGGAAGGGGATCTACCCAGGCAGAGTGGTATGGGTGCGCGATGCCAGCGCCACCACTTGGGACGGCACGACGGGGCGCGGGTGGGATGACGCCAACACCAATCAGAAAGCCGTCAACGGCATGGCTTCCCGGCTGGTCCAGAATCTGACCGGACGGAAGAACGACAAGCAGGCATGGGATGCGCTCTTCCGGAATTTCAACGAAACCCGCAAGCTGGGCGGTTCCGGATATCGTCCAGGGGAGCGAATCGCAATCAAGATCAACGGCAAC
>Ga0182027_10010588_pt1 | contig 13095 bp, 10 predicted proteins | sample 712E1DmetaG_FD_121300 | JGI IMG/M metagenome (GOLD analysis project Ga0182027, IMG submission 121300) | Permafrost microbial communities from Stordalen Mire, Sweden - 712E1D metaG (Illumina Assembly) | ecosystem: Environmental > Terrestrial > Soil > Wetlands > Permafrost | place: Sweden...
AAAATCTGAAAGAATATTCTTGGAAAAATCATGAAGATAGTAATAGTCGATGATTCAGATCTACTTCGTTGCAGGATTATAGAATTAATTAAAGATCTTCAAGGAGTAGAAGTTGTAGGTGAAGCTAAAAATGGTATAGAAGCTGTAAAGATTATTGAAGAAAAGAAACCGGATTTTATATTGCTTGATTTAAATATGCCTGAATTGAATGGTTTTGGCGTTATGAAAATGTTAAAAGATAATAACAACAAAACGAAGATATGCATCTTTACCCACTACTCATATCCTCAATATAAAGAAAAATCATTTGAGGCCGGTGCAGACTATTTTTTCGATAAAGGTCAGGATTTTCAGGAAATAAAAAACTTGATATCTCAATTATCCGAACAGCTAAACAATGGTTGTAAGGTATAATAAATGAATAATCTTACCAAAGCCGGAATTTACCGGGAATCGATAAAATTAATAAACTCTTCTGCGGAATGAATATATGTATGATTTTATAATTGAAGATGACGGCCTAACCGGAAAAATTATTTTTTCCGGTTCTCTAACGATTGAAAATGCAATTTACATAAAAGAATGTCTCTTGAATTCAATAGAAAAAGTAAAGGAATTATTAATTGATCATCAGGATGCGACAAAATATGATGTAACGTATTTACAGATGTTAACTGCACTTCACAATTCAGCCGGGATAATGGGTAAAAACGTCACCCTGAATTATTCAAAATCTTTTGACGCTTTTGTTAAAGATGCAGGATTGGAAAATTACAAATTTCTCATAAGTGATGAAGACATTAGCTGGCGACTTAAAAAATAATATGAACAAAACAATAATGACAGTTGACGATTCTTCCAGTATCAGGCTTATGGTGTGTTTTACTCTTCAGGAAAACGGCTATAATGTGGTTGAAGCATGCGATGGCAAGGATGCTCTTCAAAAAACAAATACTGCGCAAATTGACCTGATTATTACAGATTTAAATATGCCGAATATGGATGGCATTGAATTGATAAAATGTGTCAGATCGGATAATAAAAACAGATACATCCCGATTATTATGCTGACTACCGAATCACAAAATGAAAAGAAAATGGAAGGTAAAGCAGCCGGTGCAACCGGTTGGATTGTGAAACCTTTTAAACCCGAACAACTCATTTTGGTTGTGAAAAAAATATTAGGTTAGATATTATTCAATGAATAAGTGCACTAAATCTAAATTAAACAAAATAATTCTCTAAATGAGATTATTAAATAATAAATCAAACCAAGAGGTAAAAAATGCGTGATGATCAAGTATTCTCCGGGAAATTAATGGCAAAACAGACAAAGGATAAAGTGAATTATTCTGCATCTAAAGAAGTTGATGAAATGTCTGAAAAAAGAGAACAGGCGAAGAAAATCGCTCAAGACAAAGCCAAATCAAAAACATTGGCAAAACAGCAACAACTTGCGGAAAGAGTAGCTACGGCAACAACGCAATTATCTAACGGAGTAGAGCAGGGAAGCAGCGCTGCAGAAGAATTAAATCGTTCTATGGAACAAATTGCTACCGCAGCTGAAGAAGCAAGCGGTGCCGCCGAAGAGTCCCGTGCCGCTATTAATCAGATTGAAAAAACTTCAATCAGACAAAGCGACATAGCAAATTCTACTCTAACAAAAGTAAATCAACTTAAAGACTTAGCTGAAATTACAATTGGTGTTATAACAAAATTAGTAGCAGGTGTCAATCTTGCATTTGAAACTACAGTAGAAACAGCAAAATTGATTGCCCAATTAGAGAAGCAGTCGGATGAAGTCGGGAATATTGTACAGGCTGTCATAAGAATTGCTGATCAAACAAATTTATTGGCTTTAAATGCTGCAATTGAAGCTGCACGAGCAGGAGAACATGGAAGAGGATTTGCTGTAGTTGCTGATGAAGTGCGGATGCTTGCAGAAACTTCCGAGAAAAGTGCACGGGAAATAAAAAATGTTGTTTCCGAAATTCAGGAAAAAGTCCGGCAAATTGTTGTTGAGATTACTGATATAGGGAAAAGTTCGAAAAGCGAAGCTGAACGTGGAATTAGCGTTATATCCGGAATGAAAAAGGTCACAAAGAGTTTTGATGAATTCCAAAAAGGGAGTTTGGAAATATCTAACGTTTCGGAAAAAATGCTTAACGATTCAAAAGAATTCCTAAAAGGCGCTGAAATAATTGCAACAGCTTCCGATCAGTTAGCAACATCATCAGAGCAATCCCGTAAAGGAACCGAACAACAATTGAAAGCATTTTCAGAAATGTCCACGGCATCATCCGAGTTATCTCAAACATCAGATGAATTAAAAAATTCAACTGACATTTCAAAATCCGCTCAAGAAGTAGCTTCAATGTCAGATCAACTATCAGCCAATGTCGAAGAATCATCAACTGCGTCAACTGAAGTTGCTCAAGGTTTGGAAGAAATTAAAAAAGCGTCTGAAATTCAGGCAAGGGAAGCTGAAAAGAGTAATGAGATAGCCGAAAGGCAGGTCACAGCGATAAACCAGGTTGAAAAACGAGCAACTGAATTAGGTTCTAAAGCCGATGAAGTTTCCAAACTGCTTTTAGATAATAAAGAAAGTACCGACGAAATGATTAATAAAATCCAGGAATCGGGTAAAAACAATATGAATTCGGTCAATAGTATTAGAATTCTGGATGAGAAGACCCGCAATATTGAGAAAGTAATTGAAGCAATTGTAAATGTAACTATTCAGACAAATATGCTTGCAGTCAGCGGATCTATTGAAGCTGCAAAAGCAGGTGAACACGGGAGGGGATTTTCAGTTGTTTCCGCGGATATCAGAAATCTGGCTAACGAATCTGCAACTAATGCGGATAAAATTAAAGATATGGTGAGAGGCTTGCAGTATTCTATTGCAAAATCTTCCCAGGATATAGAATATGCCGGCAAGTCTGCAATCACTGAAGCTGATAATGCAAAAGTTGCAACTGCCAATTTAGTGAAAGTCGGAGAAGACATGGTACTAATAGATAATGCTATGAAAGAGATTCTGAATGGTTCATAAGAAGCGCTCCAGGCAGTTAATCAGGCAAAAAAGGGAACGCAACAGATTGCTGCGGCAGCTGAAGAAGCCGCAAAGACAATCGTCGAGGCTTCTGCAGCTTCCGAAGAACAGTCCAGAACATTAAATGAATTATCACAAGCCGTTGAAGAAATATCCGCGCTTGCTGATGAAATGCAAAGTCTTTAAAAAGGGATAAATATGAATAATACAAATGAAAAAATAAATCCTGGTAAAGATGGGACGGAAGTGAATAGACAAATTGCCATGTTTAATATTGGTTCTGAAACCTTCGGAATTGGAATTAATCTAATCAAGGAAATTGTTCGTTATCCTTTGATAATCTCCGTACCAAAAACACCGGATTATGTTCAGGGTTTGACAAATCTAAGAGGGAATGTTCTTCCTGTTATTGATTCCAGAAAAAGATTAGGATTGCAGGTAACTGACGCAAGCGATGATACACGCGTATTGGTTATTGAGATTGGTTCAGCATCTGTGGGTGTTATTGTTGATAAAGTGAAGGGTGTAATAAGTATTGAGGAAATGACAATTGAATCGCCTCCTTCAATTTTATCATCAGGCGTTGATTCGAAATTCATTAGCGCAGTCATTAAGGGAAAAGATAATGACAAAGTAATAATGGAACTCAATGCAGAAACTTTATGCGCGGTTGATTATGCTGAAAGTCATTCAATTGAACCGGCAAAACAGGCGAATCAAAAAGTTGAAGTAAAATCAAAAGAAGGATTTGAGGAAATTCAGCTGGTCACATTTTTAGTTGAAGATGAAGAATATGCCTTCCCGATTGATACAGTAAGGGAAGTTCTCAGGGTCGGTAATATTACCGAAGTTCCTAATGCGGCTTCTTATGTTGTCGGGATTCTTACAGTCCGCAACAGTGTTTTACCGGTGATTGATATAAGAAAACTATTCGGAATGAAACTGCTTGTTGATGAGTTGACGAAAGAATTAGAAATGATGGAAAAAATATCAAAGCAATGGATTGATTCATTTAGGCAATCTATTGCATTGGGAACAGGTTTTAAAAACGAAATTAATGCGGAAAATACTCAGCTGGGCAAATGGATAGATAATTTCAGAACTGCCAGCGAAGGTATCGGCAAAGCTGTTCAGGAATTAAGATATGCCAATTTTAAATTATATGAAATTGGTAAATTTATCATTCATATGAGTAAAGACAGCAGTATTGAAGATAACTTAAATTCTGTCGATAAAACTCTTGTTCCGGTATATAAACAACTTGAACTCAAATTCGAACAGATGAAAGAGGCTATTAGAAGAGAGATCTCGGAAGATCAGAGAATATTGGTAGTTGAGATTAACGAAAAGTCAGTTGGAATTTTAGTTGATAGAATGCAGCAGGTAATCAGAGTTCTTAAGACAATTCTGGAAAATCCGCCTTCTATTTTATCTTCAGAAAAATCAGAAGCGCTAAAAAGTATTGTCAAAATTGACGAAGGGAAACGAATAATCTTACTGCTTAATGAAAAAAAGATTATTACAGATCAGCGGTTTGAAGAGCTCGAAAGTTTAAAATCCGAATCTGATAATCAATTGGAAGATAATCAAATGGCAGCTAATGTATCCCGTGATGATGAAATCCAGGTGGTTACATTCAAACTTGGCAAAGAGGAATTCGGAATTGGAATTGAGGAAGTTCAGGAAATTAACAGGATAAATAAAATTACATCTGTCCCTCATACACAATCATTTATTGAAGGTGTTATGAATTTGAGAGGAAATGTAATACCTATAATTGAACTCAAAAAACGATTCGGTATGCCGCTTAAAGAATATGATGAATCTACAAGAGTTATTATCATTACAATCATGGGAAAACTAACCGGGTTGATTGTTGATTCCGTTTCGGAAGTTCTCAGGCTGTCAAAGGATACAATTGAACCGGCTCCGGGAATTATTAAAACAAGGACTGAAACCGAATTTCTGAAAGGCATATGTAAACTTGATAAAGTCAACAGGATGATTCTGTTGCTGGCTGTTGATAAAATATTAACATTTGAAGAACAAAGTCTTTTGAATGAAAATTCATTTAACAGTGAATCTAAGAATAAAAAGAAAACTTCGAAGGGTTCGGAACAATCTCAGAAGTTGAAAGAACTGGTAACTGAAGAATCTGTTCTACCGGAAGTCAATTGAGTTAATTCTTAAAATATCTTTTAGGATATTTTTCTTTATATCAATTTATAAAGGCGCAGATAATAAAAAATCTGTGTCTTTATAGTTGAATGAAACTCAAAGCAGGTAGTAACTCGGTCTCAATCAACGAGGTATTTGAAAATCGGCCTTTAGTTGATGTTACGCTTCTAATTGTTTGTTTAGAATGGAGTGAAGGTTAGGCGCGGACTAATTTATTCCATTTGAAGCGGGATTGTTTCAGGCGGATTAAATTATAAGTAAATTCTAAAATTAAATCGATATTTATGAAAAAAATTAGAGTGCTAGTTGTAGATGATTCGGCATTAATGAGGAAAGTGTTAAAAACAATTCTCGAAAAGGATCCTGACATTGAGGTTGTTGGAGCAGCAAGGGATGGAGAAGATTCGCTTATTAAGGCAAGAGATCTTCGTCCTGACGTTTTAACAATGGATATTAATATGCCTGGAATGGACGGATTGACAGCACTTCAGTATATTATTTCAGAGAGTATATGCCCGGTGATTATGGTAAGTTCCCTAACGGCTGAAGGCGCCGTTGCAACATTCGAAGCGCTTGAACTAGGGGCATTTGATTATGTTCTTAAACCCGGCGGAACTATCTCACTTAATTTAAATGTAGTAGAGAAGGAAATTATTTCTAAAGTAAAACTTGCCGCAAAATCGGGTATACTTAAAAGAATAACTAAAATGAACAAGAGGACTGTTGTTAAAATAAACAACTATGATTCATTGAAAGACAAGTATTCAACCGAAGAACCATCAAAAAAAGCTGTTGTAATAGGCATATCAACAGGCGGACCTCAAACTTTAGCCGAGGTAATTCCTCAGCTTCCCCCGGATCTGGATGCTTCACTTTTTATTGTTCAACATATGCCGGCTAATTTCACCGCTTCTTTTGCAAAAAGACTGAATTCCAATTCTAAAATAAAAATAAAAGAGGCGGAAGCAGGCGACATAGCCAGGAAACATAACGGTTATCTTGCAAGGGGCGGATATCATTTGCTTTTGAGAAAAATCAGGGAGTCGGATATAAGAATCAGACTATCCACTATCCCTTTACATCTCTTTATTCCCTCGGTAAGTGTAATGATGGATTCGGTTCTAAAAGTTTACGGTAGAAAAATTGTTGGAGTACTCATGACCGGAATGGGTTCCGATGGCGCCGATGCAATGTTAAATATAAGAAAAGCAGGCGGTAGAACTATTGCTGAAAGTGAGGAAACCGCGATTGTTTTTGGCATGCCGCAGGAAGCAATAAAAAACGGAGGCGCAGAAATAATTTCGCCGTCCTATAGAATTGCCGAAGAAATAGTAAAAGCAGTTAAAAGTTTGTAACAGAGGTTTATTTAAAACCGCCTTCGGCGGATTAAATAATTAATTAGGAAAAAGGATTAATGAAATGGAAACTAAATCAATTGAAGAGTTAATAAAAGATCTCGGGAGTCCGGAACAATCAAAGCGAATTTATGCGATAGAGGATTTAAGTGAATATAAGGATTCGAATACCGGTCACATTATGATTGATATGTTGATGACTGAAAAATCGCAATTGGTGCGGGAGGCAATAGTTGATTCACTAATAAAAATGATTTCCCCGGAATTATTTGAAAATATATACAGACTGTTTGAATCCGACGATGCTTTTACTCGGAATGCCGCTATAATGATATTTTCAGCCGGAGGTGATATAACTATTGATTTTTTGGTGAAGGAATTCCCTGAAGCAAATAATGACACAAGAAAACTTATTCTTGATTCCTTATTTGAGATAGGAAGTCCGTTTGCAATAAAAGGATTGCAAATCGGGTTGCAGGACAGAGATTTGAATGTGTTGATTTCTTCAATTGAATATCTGGGACGTCTTTGTGATACCGATAGTGGCAGCCGATTCGTTGAGATATTAAAAAACGCCAAACAACCTATGCTGATTAAATCTCTGCTTAGATCCATATCCATTACTTGCGATCAAAATTTAATTCAACAAACAATTGGTATCATGATACCGGAACGGGATTATATTAATCTAAACATCTTATATCTGGGTGAAATCCTGAATCTTATCGGTAAAGCAGGAAATATAACGGAGATTCAGAAAATCCTTGAAACTAACTATGATTATAATATCTATTCGGAAGAAATCAGCGGATTTCTTCTGTCAGCTATCAGAAGGTACAATGATATCCTTTCCTTTGATTATATAAGAAAAACAATAATGAAAATATTGATTAGCATAAATGTTAATAATAATACACTAGTGAATATTTATTATTTGATAGAAGCGGGAAGGAAGTATATGAAAAGTCCTGAATTGAAAAACATATTACTTGACGATATAGTTGAAGAAAAAATAAATTACAACGATTTATGCCAATTACTAAACAGGGAATGGTATGGAACTAACGCTTGATGAATTTAACCGAATGGCTGAATTGATATATGATAGGATTGGAATACGTTTTGAAGAAAAGAAAAACTATTTTTTATCGAAGCGGGTATTCCAAAGAATCCATGACTTAAATTTTCAAAATTTTTCAGAATATATAAGGTTACTTAAGTACGGAGATAATAATCATAGCGAGTTTCAAAAGCTTATTAATCTCTGTACCACAAATGAGACATATTTTTTTAGGGATTTCCCGCAATTAACAAGTTTTGGTGAATATTGTCTCAAAGATATATGTTCTAAAAAAGCAGAGAAAGGGGATTATTCACTAAAAATATGGTCTGCAGGCTGTTCTACCGGTGAAGAATCATATACTTTGGCCATTATCATATCGGAAATTCTAAATAATACCGACAATTGGTCAATTAAAATAATAGCAACAGACATTGATCAAAATGTGCTTACCAAAGCCAGAATGGGTATTTATCCTAATACAAGAATGAATGAAGTGCCGGAGGAATATATTAAAAATTATTTTATTCCAAATGGGAACAATTTTTTAATGAACCCCAAAATTAAATCTATGATATCTTTTGAACATCTCAACCTATTGGAAAAAGATAAAATGAGAAACAAAAGAGGTTTTGACTTTATTTTTTGCAGAAATGTGCTGATTTATTTTGATGATAAATCAAGAAGAAAAGTCGTGGATGATTTTTACCTTGCATTGGAAGCAGGTGGATATATATTTCTCGGTTCAAGTGAATCCTTAAGCCGGATAACTACGGCATTTGCATTAAAAAAAGCCGGTTCCCAACTAGTATACTATAAAGAGGCAGAATTATGAAAAAAATATTAATAGTTGACGATTCTTCATTTGTTAGAACTTATCATACAAGTATACTGAAAACCGGAAATTATTTATCCGAAACAGCCTCTAATGGTGCTGAAGCTCTTGAAAAATCAATGTTGACCGATTATGATTTGATTTTATGTGATATAAATATGATGGTAATGGATGGAATCACATTTATACAAAAGCTCAGGAAAACAGGAAACGAAACTCCTATAATTATAGTAACCAGTCTTGAAGAATCGCGACAGAAGGCAATCGGATTTAATGCAGGAGCTAATGTTTATGTGGTGAAGCCGGTTGTACCTGAATTGCTTCTAGAAAATATAAAAATGCTCTTGGGAGATTAAATGAGGCCGGTAAAGTAGTCCGTAATAAAATGAAAATAAGTAAAGTGATTGCCGGAAACATATATTCAGGAAAAAGTTATGCCGATGAAAAGGAGTCGTGATGTCAGATAATTTTAAAGTTGCATTTATAGAAGAGGCGGAAGTACTATTAGACGAACTTGAATATTCCTTACTCGAATTGGAAATAGAAGAAAACCAAAATGACAGCGAACTAATTGCAAAAGTTTTTCGTGCGCTTCATACATTAAAAGGTTCTTCCGGAATGTTTGGATTTGACGAGATCTCTTTATTCATCCATGACATTGAAACTGTATATGATTATATCAGAAAAGGTGAATTAAATATTACTCAGGAGATTATTGGACTAACTCTTTCGGCAAAAGACCAGATTAAAGAAATGTTGTTTGGCCATACCATTGACTCATCACCTGATAAACAGAGCATCCAGGAAATTCTTTCAGCTTTCAAAAAAATTGTAAATGTGTTTAATTCACAAAATAAATCTATCGCAGATAATTCCAGGAAAGAATCCATACTGCCGGTTGATATCAGGGAACCGGATAATCATTTATCTACTTATCTGATTTATTTTAAACCTCTACCCGGTTTCTTTTTAAATGGAACCAACCCGATTAATTTATTGAATGAATTAAGAAGATTAGGTCATTCAAAAATTATGGGAGTTATAGATTCAGTACCGTGTTTGGATCAGCTCGACCCTGTAAAGTCCTATATTTATTGGGAATTAATTTTGACAACAAAAGAGGGCCCCGACGCAATAAAAGATGTATTCACATTCGTCGATGAAGAAATGTGTTCACTTGATATAAAACAGCTTGATACTCACGGCAAGTTAAATAATAAAATGGCTTATAATCTGTTAGGTCAACTATTAAATGAAAAGCATGATATATCTCCGAAAGATGTTATTGAAATTATACAGAAAAAAGAGTATCAGAATTATGACATTAATAATGATAATATTTATGATTTTGAAAAACTTGAAAACTTAAAAGAACATTACCGGAACCACGGATTAATCGGGCTAGTTAACGAAATTAGTAATGAAATAACAGAAATAAACGATATTTCACTAAAATTGGAAGGGGATACCGGAAATCAGATTTATTTAAATAATATTTCTCAAATACTTAATACTTTGGCTGATATTTCGAATTATGCCGGAATCAAAGGTTTAACCGGTGTTACATTAAGCCTTATTGAACTAATTAATTGCTTTATTGGCAATTCTGTTAATATTGATTCGGCAACTATAGATGTATTTCTCCAAAGTATCGATTACCTCAATGAAATTCTGGATAATATCTTAACTAATACTCCCTCAAATGGGAAAAAAGAAATTGTTATTACAATAGATGAGCTTATATCAAAATATAGCAAAGTCGATACCGGAAGCAGCCCGGATCAGGAGGAAAATCCTGATACCATAGACAGTATTTACTTAAAAGATTTTTTAATAAGTACAATTGACATGGTCGAGTCACTTGAGCAAAGTGTTTTAAGCTATGAAAAAACAGATGAAATATGTTATCTGAATGAAATATTCAGGATTGTTCATACAATAAAAAGCGATTCCATGGTTGCAGGATTAAACAATCTTGGTACCTATACCGGTATCCTGGAAAATCTCCTGCACAAATTAAGAAATGGGCAAATAAAACGGACTGACGCAATCATTGATTTAATCTTAACGGCTTCCAGCACAATTAGAAATACCATTGAAGAATTAAATAAGAACAATTACAATACACTTAAGAGTCATGATATCCAAATACTTAAGGATCTTATTCTTGTTTATGAAAACGGGAAAGAAACAGTAAATGTACGAATAGGTAAAACTGTTTCAGAATCCGATCCCAAAACAAGTGCGTATTTAAACCAGATTATTCAATACAAAGAAATGCTCCTGGTTTCAGCGAATGACCGGTCAGATTTCGAAGGAAAATCAAAAATAATTGAAAGATTATTGCAAAATCTTGAAAACGTTGCAAAGTACATGAAGCACGCAGAACTTCTCTATAAAGTTAATGAGTTAAATAATATAGTAAATGGAGGGGAACAAATTGATATCGAGAAAGGGATTAACTCGTTTATTGAATATCTATCAATCCTTCTAAATGAAGAATTCCCTAATGTAAATACTGAAGAAATAATTAATCCTGATAATGAATCAGATATTTTGAGTGTGATGCCGAAAGTCGATGTGAATAATAAAATAGATTCTGAAAAAGATTATCATACTAAAGAGAAATTAAAAGCAGGTAGTGAAGTTGGAAATAAAGTAATGAGAGTTGATGAAAGTAAAATCAACAGTTTTTCTAATATGATCGGTGAATTGGTAATTGCGAGAAACTCTTATGAATATTTGCTCAATGAAGTGTATAGTCAGAACAAACTCGAACAAGGGATTGAGAAAAAATTAAATGATAATTTACATTTATTTTCGCGCCTGTCTAATGAACTTCAAGTTGGTGTAATGACATTAAGAATGGTGCCTTTAAAAGGAATTTTTCAAAAATATTCAAGAGTTGTGCGAGACATATCAAAAAAACAGAATAAAAAAATTGACCTTATAACAATAGGAGGAGAGACGGAGATTGATAAAAAAATTGCAGATTTACTCTCTGATCCTCTCATTCATTTAATTAGAAATTCATGTGATCATGGAATCGAACTGCCGGAAGAGAGACAAAAGCTCGGGAAACCCGAAACAGGAAAATTAACTCTTAAAGCTGCAATTGAGGGTGACAAATTAGTAATTGTAATAAGTGACGACGGGAAAGGATTAGACAGACAAAAAATCTATGAAAAAGCCGTCAAAATTGGAATCGACACTGAAAAATATGATAATAATACTATTCTTGATCTAATATTTGAACCTGGTTTTTCAACAAAAACCGAAGTATCCGAACTTTCGGGCAGAGGTGTCGGGATGGATGTAGTTAAAACAACCATAGATAAACTGGGAGGAAGCATTAATGTTAAAACTGAAGAAAATATTGGGACTGAGGTAACATTTGCTATACCGATGTCTATCGGATTAAGTGATTCGCTTTTAGTAGAAGAAAATGAGGAGATTTATGCCATTCCTGTTTTAAATGTGGTGAAAACATTGAAGCTCAATCCCTCACAGTTATTCAGATTGCATGACAGATTTGGATTTAATCACAGAGGAGAGATATTACCCGTGGCGACATTGTCTGAATTGTTAAATGGAAAGTCGGTAACAATTGAAGAACGGATAATTAACCTAAAAGAAAAAAAGTACCTGGAAGAGACTGATGAACTATCAGCAGTTATCATTCAGACCAAAAAAGGAAACTTTGGAATTTTAGTAAACAAACTAATCAGGAATATCGAATTATCAATAAAACCGGTACCTGAATGTATTTCTAAATCTAGCGTAATTAGCGGTGTAAGCATACTCGGGAATGGTAACGTAGTTCTTGTTCTCAATCCTGAAAAATTAGTTTAATATGTTGAATTGTTTTTAAAAACAATACAATTTAAGAATAATAATTCGAAACCATTATAAAAGATGTGGGGATATCATTGTGAAGCTCTATAAAAAAAGCAATATAAAATCATTAATTAATTTAATGTTTTCAAAATATAAATTAAAATCCGCAGAAGAATCAATACTGGAGAATGAAGAAAAATATAAACGGCTTCTTAAAACAATGAGAATGATTGCAGATAATGTTTCCGACATGATTTGGGCTAAAGATTTGAACAATCACTACATATTTGCAAACAAAGCTATGTGTGAAAAACTTCTTAATGCCGAAAACATTGATGAGCCTATTGGTAAAGATGATATGTTTTTTGCTGAACGTGAAAGAAGAACTCACTCTGAAAATCCTCAGTGGCATACCTTTGGAGAAATTTGCAGGGATTCAGACCCTATCGTAATTGAAACAAAAAAAACTCACCGGTTTGATGAATACGGAAACGTTAAGAACAAATTTCTGTTTTTAGAAGTTATCAAATCCCCACTCTATGATGAGAATGGCGAATTGATAGGTACAGTTGGAGCCGGAAGAGATATTACAAAGGAAAAGGAAATTGAAAAAGAATTAAAGGTAAGCGAAGAAAAATTCAGGGTAATTACTGAAAACTCTGCTGATGCAATATTTATGGTTGATAATCAAGGAAGATATGTATATGTAAATACTGAAGCTGTCAATATGCTCGGTTATTCCAAAGAAGAAATGCTAATGTTTACGATTGCAGAT
>Ga0182027_10010589_pt1 | contig 13094 bp, 12 predicted proteins | sample 712E1DmetaG_FD_121300 | JGI IMG/M metagenome (GOLD analysis project Ga0182027, IMG submission 121300) | Permafrost microbial communities from Stordalen Mire, Sweden - 712E1D metaG (Illumina Assembly) | ecosystem: Environmental > Terrestrial > Soil > Wetlands > Permafrost | place: Sweden...
CGGCGGATTCGGCTCATCATATGTTAATGCATCATTCGAGTCCGGTTCAGGAATTGAGGCGATATACAGGTACTCCTACATGATGGACAACAACGACGAGACGCGTCTGGGTACGGAAGCTCCGTCCTTGTTCTACCGAGTCAAGGTGCAGGTATCCGACGGGACGGATAGCGATTCAAGCAACTTATCCGATAATAACGCCGACTATACTTATCAATGCTACATACCTCCAAGGCCGCCGGTCCAGGTACTATTCGATGTCTCCATAGATATTCCCTCGAACAAAAAAACAATACCTCCAGGGAACTCGTTTTACGCAGTAGTGGCTATAACGAAGATGAGCCCTGCAGGCCTGGACGATATACAGATAGACTACAGCATAATCGATCCTCTTAACCGGACGGCGGATCACTTTTCCGAGATGGTAGCTATAAACAGCACCATATATCGCGTGCCTGTATTGTATCTCTCGAACAGTTCCATGCCCGGACGATATACCTTTCGGGTGAGCGTATCCTATATGGGGACACAGGCTTGGAGCGAGGCCTTCTTTGATGTCGCTATGTCTGCGGGCACTACAAGCTCCTCTACAACAACTACGAGCTCTTTTGCAACAACTACTACCCTAGAGGGCGAGTCTAACGTAACGACGACCACGCAGTCTCCGTATACCCCTGGTGGTGGAGGGAGCCATGTTAACCGGGTAGAGCCGACAGCTACGCATGACACAACTGTAGCGACAACCCTGCCTGCAACATCCGTCTCGGAAGTTTCATTCTATAAATATCCCCCAGAAGTCCAGGCTTTTTCCGGAGATTCTAAGCCCATACTAATAGTAGTGGAAAACACCGGCAACGTGCCTTTAAACGATGTCACTGTATTCCTTGGAGGAGCCCTGAAAGTCGAGAAGATAGTACCTGAAAGAGTAGACAGCATCGAGCCCGGCGCAAGGGCTGTTTTCATAATCGATGCCAAGATACCTGACAATCTTGCCCCGGCGGACTATAATGCGGTAGTGAAGATAATCTCCAGAGACGCGGTAGATGAGCGGTCGATGAAATTCGTGGTGCTCGCAAGACCCGTGGAAACAGCGAAAACATTAAGTGTGCAGGCCGACGACCTGAACAAGCTCGCAGATGATGTCTGGAGCGAAGTTATAAAGAGCGGCATGGGAGAAGACGACGTGCGACTAGCCGAGATATTCAAGCTCTTGAGCTCCTCCAAAGACAAGATAAACAAGGCCCGGGAAGACATCTCCGGGAGGCAGTACAACAACAGCCAGGAAGCAATGGATTCGGCTAAAGCCGACATAGAAAACAGCGTGCTGAAACTTGCAGCCCTAAAAACGGAAAAAGCCGCAGCATCAAACGTTGTGTTCGTTCCGGTGAATATGCCCTCATCTCTGTCGCCTACCTGGACTGCCGCAGTGGTTATAGCTTGTCTGGCCCTGATACTCCTAGGTTACGATCTCCTCATGAAGAAACGCAAAGGCAGAAGGCTTGAGGAATTATACGAGCTGAGAGCGACAAAAGACCTGGTGTTCGGTCACATCGCCGGCAGGAAGGGACATAAGACAAGTGTTTTCGGTTCATCTGGTGAATGCGATAAAAGGGGGGATAACAAGGAAACTCTTAAAACGATAAAAGACAAAATAAAATAAAAAAAGATGTCTGAGGTCTGCGGCAAGGTAATTGGAGTTATTTCAGTCAAAGGAGGCGTAGGGAAGACCACTACCGTTTCCAACCTTGGTGTAATACTGACTAGGGAATATAATCTTTCCTGCGTAGCGGTAGATGGTAATATCAGCGTGCCAAACCTCGGCCTGCATTTGAATATGGCTGCAGCCGAAAACACTTTACAGGATGTCATCGAAAAAAAGGGCGCAACGCTCTTGGATGCAGTTCACATACACTCTTCAGGTCTGCACGTAGTTCCAGGTTCCATGTCCAAGACGCAGATAAAGCCCGGAGAGCTAGTAGCAAAAATAAAAACCCTTACCAAAAAATATGACCTAGTATTGTTGGATTCATCCCCCGGGGCAGGATACGAGCCCCTGGAAGTAATTGAATGCAGCGACGGTCTGATAGTTCTAAGCTGCCTTGATTTCCCGTCTGTTTCCGCAGCTCTCAAGTCCATCAAACTAGCAGAAGAAAGAGGGAAAACCGTTCTAGGCGTTGTCCTCAACCGGGTGAGAGGCGCAGGAGACGAACTCAACATCAAAGACGTGAAAGAAACAATAACCATTCCGCTGCTAGGAACGATCCCCGAAGATAACCGGGTCCCTGAAGCAATCTCGAGGAGCATGCCGGTTGTATTGTGCGCCCCGAACTCTCCGGCAAGCAAGGCTTACCGGCAGCTTGCGGCAAATCTCCTGAAAACAGATGCCCTCAAATGTTTCAAGGGGCGAGGAGGCGTATGATGTCTTCCGAAAAAATCCCCCAGGCGGAAGAAAAGAAGGCCCGCGTGATCTCCATTGTTTCCGTAAAAGGGGGCGTGGGAAAAACCACAGTGGCATCGAACCTGGGAGTGTCCCTGAGCAGCACCTACGGCAGGAAGACCTTGCTCGTTGACTGCGACTTCGATCTACCCAGCGTAGGATTCCATCTGAATATGCTCGATCCGGACATCACATTACATGATGTTTTAGACGGCAGTTTCCCTTTGAACGAGGCGGTCCATGCGCACGCAGACTCCGGCCTGGACGTGATACTCGGGTCATTGTCCGGAGACAGCATTGTTTCCGGCGGCATGGCGGATCTGATAGAACAACTGTCCGGGGGCTATGATTGGATAATAATCGACACGAACCCGGCCCTAGACCAGAATCTGCGGAACGTAATCAAGCTGTCAGACGAGGCCCTCATAATAAGCAGTCCAGATTTCCCGAGCATATCGGGAAGCCTGAAAGCTATAAAAGCCGTGGAAGAATGCGGGGTCAAAGTAAGGGGCGTAGTCCTAAATAAGGTTACAAAGAAGAGCTACGAGCTGGCAGTCGGAGAAATAGAGGAGACACTAGGACATCCTGTCATATCCATAATACCTGAGGATTCTAAAATACAGGAAGCCCTCTCGCAAAGAAAACCCGTGGTATTATACGCTCCTAATACGCCTTCGGGAAAAGAGCTGAAAAGACTGGCCGGAACTCTCGCGGAAGGCATAGAACCAAAAGCAGGTCCGAAAGGCGTGTCCTCTCTCATAGGCCGGTTATTTGGCAGGTAAAACGCTCGCGGAATTAAAATTCTCCTGATACCTAATTCTTTTACGAGATGGACGAGTACTACCGGCAGATAACGGACAACGTATCAGAAATAAGAATAACCGAGGCAAAAGACGCCGACCTGGACAGGATACGCAAGGAAAGGTCCCTCGGACTAAGCCTGGAAGAACTAAAAAAGATAGTCGCTTACTATAAAAAAGAAGGGCGCTACCCGACAGACGTCGAACTCGAAGCGCTCGCCCAGTCATGGAGCGAACACTGCTGCTACAAGACCAGCAGACCCATACTGGAAAGAACAGTCCTCAAAACAGACACTCCCAAGGACATCTGCATAGTGTCGGAAGACGCGGCAGTCATAGATTTCGATAAAGACCACGGCTACGTCGTGGCCCTGGAATCACACAATCATCCATCCGCGCTCGATCCATACGGAGGCGCTGCGACCGGTATCGGAGGAATACTAAGAGACGTGGTCTGCATGGGGGGACAACCCATAGCTCTGATTGACCCTATATTCTTCGGCCCTCTTGATTATCCCGAAGAAAAATTGCCTGCGGGAACGAAACACCCAAGATACCTATTCCGCGGCGTTGTTTCAGGGATAGCAGACTACGGGAACAGGGTCGGAATACCCACCGTATCCGGCCTGGTTGAATTCGACGAATCATACGTAGGAAACTGTCTCGTGAACGTAGGATGCATAGGCTTCATGCGAAAAGACAAGATAGCAAGAAGTATTGCAGGGAACGTAGGCGACGTCTACATAGTAGCGGGAGGAAAGACCGGACGCGATGGAATACATGGAGTGACATTCGCTTCCGCAGAGCTCGGAGAAGAAAGCGAGTTAGACATACCTGCGGTGCAGCTCGGCTACGCCATCATGAAAGAGCCTCTTATGCATGCGTGCCTGGAAGTAAATGAAAAAGGCCTGCTCACAGGGATGAAAGACTTCGGCGGAGGAGGCTTATCATGCGTATCAGCGGAGATGGCTTATTCCGGAGGAAAAGGAGCGACTGTCTTCCTCGATAAAGTCCCATTAAAGCAGGACAACCTGGCGCCATGGGAGATATGGGTATCTGAATCACAGGAGCGCATGATGCTTTCAGTGAAACCGGAGAACGCGGAAAAAGTCCTCGAAATATTCGATTACTGGGACGTGCCTGCTGCGATCGTTGGAACCGTCGACGGTTCCAAAAGGATAAAAGCAGTCTACAAAGGGATGACTGTATTGGACCTGGACTTGGAATTCCTGATAAAAGGCGTACGCTACGAGCGGCCCTACACAGTAAAAGAGCTTATTGAAAAAGACGTCGAACACAAGATGCCGGACCTGAAAGAAGCCGTACTCAAGGTCATGAACTCCCCCCGAGTGGGAAGCCGGGAATCGGTCATCAGAAGATACGACCACGAAGTGCGCGGGAACACCATACTAAAACCCATGCAGGGCGTCATCGGAAAACAAAGCCACGGAGACGCGGCAGTAATAAAACCTCTGCAGGACAGCTTCCGCGGCCTAGCCATAACGTGCGCCGTCAACCCCAAATACTGCAAGATAGACGCATACTGGGGCGCGATGAATGCGATGGATGAAACCATTAGAAATCTTGTCGCAGTGAACGCAAGACCTCACACAGTCGCAGACTGCCTGAATTTTGCGAACCCCGAGAAACCCGAAAGGCTCGGAGAACTCATTAGGGCGTGCGAAGCCCTGCAGGAAGCGGCGAACGCCTTCTGCACGCCGTTCGTCTCAGGGAACGTAAGTCTATACAACGAAGGGGCATTGGGTCCAGCAGCGCCGACTCCAACCATACTTGGAGTAGGCATAGTAAAAGACGTACGCAAAACGGTAACAACGGACCTAAAAAATGAGGGGAACCTTCTCTACATAGTCGGCGAGACCAAAAAGGAACTAGCAGGATCAGAATACTACAACGTCATGGGCTACAATGGCGGATATGTCCCAAAAGCTGACGTAAAAAAGACCAAAGAACTCATGGAACAGCTCCTGTACGCAATGGACCACAACCTCGTCAAAAGCTGTCACGACCTCTCTGAAGGAGGACTGATCGCATCTGCTACAGAGATGGCATTCGGAGGCGACCTTGGACTGGCATTGGACCTGGTCCCTTTAGGAGACATGCGCACGGATCACAAACTATTCTCGGAATCGAACGGCCGCTGGCTCATCGAAGTAGAATCAAAAGACCGCGAAAAGATCGCACAGGCAATACCTGATGCAAAAAAGATAGGCCGCGTCCTTAAAGACAAAGTGATAAAGATACGCGACGGACAAATAGAAGTATCACTGCCTTTACCGGAATTGCGCGAGAAGTGGGAAACAGCGGTGGATAAGGAAAAATAGTCATGGACATAAAATCTTTGTTTGGGAAAGCTCCTCAGGTAAGGGCACCATCAAAAGATCTGGCAATTAAAGAGAGGATCAAATGGACCAGTCTTGCAGGTGTATTGTTTTTATTGATGAGCTTTCTGCCTCTTCCGATCGACCGGGCAGATATCCCATACGCTTATCTCCAAAGTCCGTTTTACAGCACCGCTTTTTCCATTCTTGCACTGGGAGTGGGGCCGATAATCACTGGTATTCTCCTGATGCATGTGTTGTTAAGATTCAGGATACTCCGGCTTGATCTGGGCAATGAATCGGACAGGCGTTTCTTCTATGGTCTGCAGAAGGTATTGATCCTTGTTATCGCTCTATTCGAAGCGCTGGCATTTATCACTGGCTTTGGTCTGGCACACAGCATGATCGACTATTCTTACTTAATGGCTTTTATGGTATTGGGGACTGTCTCCCTGTTATTTCTGGATGAATTAGTCGTGAAATGGGGCCTGGGTTCAGGTCTCGGATTGTTCGTGGCTTTGGGCGTAGCAAAGGTTCTCCTGTTCGATGGATTCCTTAAATTATCCCAGTTCTTTGACGAGATGCTGACGTACAACAAGGTAAACTTATTGACTATTCTGCCCCTGGCTTTTACGATACTCCTGGCATATGCAATATACAAGACCATTAAAAGAGCGACAGTCTTTGAACTGAAGAACGAAAAAGTATCCGGCAGCTATGCGCTTGTCCTGTTTTACGTCTCGTTCATGGGGGTATCTTATTATGGCTCTGCCGGTTCAATTATAAAAATCTTATCCGGCGGGTCTATTAACGCCTCTTTAAACGGCTTGCTCCTGCCTGAAAACTGGTATATGCTGGGCAACCAGGCAACCATGCTAAAAGTTGTGACATACCTTTGCATCAACGTACCGCTGGCTTTCATAATAACCTGTTTCTGGATATGGTTCTTCGGGTTCTATCAACTATACTCTCAACCCTCCTCATTCAGGCTAAAAGACAAAGAAAAAGAAAGAGAGATAAAAGACAAGCTGAAAAAAATCATTCCCGTGAGCATATCGATCGGGATCATAATGACTCCTCTGGCTGAAATGCTGTCTGTGTTCATAGGATTTTTAGGCACGCTCTACCTGATAAGCTATATCTACCGGTGCTCAGAGGAGATCCTAGGCCCGAAGAAATCCTGCCCAGTCTGCGAATCAACAGGCATTGAATGGCTCCTTCCTGCCTCATGGTGCATATGGGAATGCAGGGACTGCGGATACAGAGGGGCCATAGCGATCGATCAAGAAAAGACAACCAAACTAAAATGAACAAAGCATGCGTACTGATCATAGAGGGAACCAACTGCGAAGAAGAGATGAAGACCGCGCTAAACATAGTAGGCATAGAAGCAGAGATAGTCCATCTAAAACAACTCACAGGAGACGTACCCCAAGAAAGAAGACGGAAGCTCTCGGACTACGAAATACTCATGCTCCCGGGCGGATGGTCCGCAGGAGACTACGTAAGAGCCGGCGCGATATTCGCGGCAAGGATCAAAAGCAAACTCATGCCCGAACTCAAAGAATTCGTAGATAATGGTTACCTTGTCGGGGGAATATGCAACGGATTCCAGATATTGACGGAACTCGCCCTACTGCCGGCATTCAAGGGAATACCTGATCAACCAGATGCCGTATTGACGAATAACGCCAACACAAAATTCCAGTGCCGGCCCTCGTACCTAAGGCACGAGAACAAATGCGCATTCACAGGCAAAATAGGCAGAGGACAAGTCCTGCAGATACCCGTCGCTCACGGCGAAGGAAGGCTCACATTCGGAGAAAAAGATGAGATGCTGTTAAAGCAGCTCATAGATAACAAACAGATCGTCTTCCGCTACTGCAGGCCCGACGGCAAAGACGCGGCAGGCGAATTCCCATGGAACCCGAATGGGAGCTTGTCAGACATCGCAGGGATCAGCAACCCTGAAGGAAACGTCCTGGGCATGATGCCCCACCCCGAGCGAGTCATGGAGAAGATACAGAACGCGGACTGGACCAGAACTGGACCAAATGGACCAGGCGACGGGAAGATAATATTTGAGAGCATAGCGGAGTATGTGAGGAAGAAGGGGTGAATTATTTTTTATTTCTCAGAGTGCTTATTCCCACACCAAGGAAAAGGAGGCTTGCGGCGTAGAGCCCGAATCCGATTATTGCTTCACGCCCTAATAGACTGAAAAAGCCCGCCGCAAAAAATATTAATCCAGAGAACACGTAAACGTATCCCATCACTTTTCCGTACTTGTCCTTTGAGGATGCCTTGTATTCCAGCAACGAATTGTCGTTTTTAGACTTCTTCAGTTCTGCAAAATGCAGCCGTTCCTCCTCCGAATCAAAGAACACAGGAACTCCGAAGAAGCCGCAGCTGTCGCATCTGTACCTTTGGGGATATGCATTCATATTACCCGCACGGGGCTTGAGGCTAGTGATCGCTCCAAAGGTACTCAGATCGTTGCTGCCGCAATTCATGCACGCCTTAACCTGTTTTTGATCGTCTTTTGGTTTCATCTGGCATTACTGTTTTCTTTAAGATCAGGCAATAGATTCAAATCTTTTTCCTTCCTGAGATTACTTAAAAAACCCGGTTTTTTCATAGAAATCCTCGACCCCGCGAACGATCACATGGTTCTTGACGATCTCCTTAATCAATAAGGATTCGAGGTTGAAATCTCCTGTCTTTACGCGGATCATGCTGTTAACTGATTCTGCCGCCTCTTTTGTCTTTTTGCCGTTCGTCTCTATGTAGACGTCGATATCGCTGTCTTCCTTAGCTGAGAATTTCGCATAGCTTCCGAAGAGTATTATGAGCCGTGCATTCGTTTTCTTTAGCAGATCCTCCAGGGTCACGGCTAACGCAGGATAATTCTTTACGACCCTGCTTAACTTGTATCTCTCGGCATTGTAGACATAATTTCTACCCTCAAGGTTCTTTTTGATGGAAAAGACCTTGTTCTTGCCCTCTGTTCTATAGTCGAGGACGTTTTCCTTTGCGAGCGCGTTAAGCCTGCGCATAACTGTGGAATGGGAGGCGTCAAGGGCTTTACTGATGTCCCTTAAATGCCTTTCGCCCTTGATAAGTAGGAGGATGATCTCATAATCCAGATTGTCCCAATTTTGAATCATATGTATCATATTTGAACCAATGGATAAAAAGCAGATATACGTCAGCTAACTGAACTTCTTAATCAACCATCCCGCGACCACAACTTCTAAAATGCTTAGCGGAACCGCGATCACAAGAAAACCCAAAGGCAGGACCTGCAGATTATAGAGAGCGATCCACATCATCACAAATCCCGTTAATCACGCAAGGCCGACTGTTTCCCAGAAAGAGAATTTTTGCAGGAGCCTGTAGATCACATAGGCAAGGATAAAGCACCATACCGTCCACAGGAGGCCGTTGATCGGAAGGGTCTCGAATTTGAGGCCCAGCGAAGCAAAGTGATCGACCCAATAGCTTTTAAACAACAATTCGTCCCTTACGAATTCGGAGACCGTGATCCAGAGCCCTGCGATTACGATCGGAAGGATTGTCTTTTTCATTTCTTGGACTTTAATCCCAGCAGGCTGACGATAAAGACCGCGAGATACATGACAAAGCCGTACACGCAGGTCGGAAGCCCTAAAAGAGAAGAACAGCCGCCGCCCAGGGGGCAAAGGCCCGAGGTCAGCTCGCCGAATGAGAGGTACCCTGAGAACAGCATCCCTGCGATGGATATGCCGAGGATGATCTTTAATGCGGTTTGTTTGTCCATGTAAGATTATCTGCTGCTGTGCTTAAATTATTTAAAATTAAATAATACTAAGATGGAGGACAAGACAATCTATTACGAAGGGATGTATTCTACCAAATCTAGAATAGTTTCTCTAATCCTATTTCTTGTCGTAACTTATTTCTGTGCGCTTATAGCCTCAATGGGACTGAGTTACTTAAGCTTGCTTTACTTGATTGTCGCTTGGTTGGTTTTTGTCGGATGGCTCGTAAGCCTAAACACAGTAACCCGAAAGACTGTGTTGACACTGTTTCCAGAAGGTCGAGTCCAAGTTGGGTTAAAAGATTCTTTTCTGGAAGGCCAACCAGTGAATACTTATCGCATCCCCCGCGGCAGATACAATGGTGAATTCAGCTACTTATTCACCTTGGCAAATATTGCAAGCGTATATCAAACCTCACAAATAACGCCCGGTCAGAAGATCAGCCCCACTGCATCACCACCAGCAAAGGACCCTACCCGTGCCTTTGCAACCAAAAAAGACAAAACCGTGTGCTTTGAATTCAAAACCCCGCTGATATCCTATAACCCTGTGTGGAAGAAAATCGGCGACAGGGATTTTTGGGGAAAGGAATGCCCCCAGTTACAAAGGATATACGTAAGCGTGACAGATCCCGAAAAACTTGTCCGCGACATCCAGGTGAAGGCAGGCCTCAAAGCTCAGTGATCTTATCACCAAACCCCTTTGGCATCCCACCACTGCGAGCCACTCGAATTCCTGACATAATCCAGAGTCTCATTGCCTGCGTCGATCTTCTTCAAGGCATTGTACTGGACCTGCAGTGATCGAGGATCTCTTTGGGGGGTGCAGACTGTTGGTTAAGGCAGCAAGGGGAGAGGGAGAGGGGGGCAGGAGGACGAGTAAAAAGGGTTTGGGGACATGATTAGATATGAGCTTCGATAATTAAAATGATTCAATGTGGTTAAGAAAGATGAAGTATAACGTTCCAGATTTTACGATGCCCAAGGGCATGGGCCGAAGGCGAAGCCTGAGCCGTTAAAATATGTGTTATGCGTTCCGCTGGAATTCGAAGCCTATTTCTCGATTATTCTTATTTGATGTATTGCTTGTTTTCTTTCAGATATTTTTTGATGAACCATTGAATGAATATGTTGTCTTGTTTTTTTGTTTGAGCCCTTTCTAATGCGTTGTAGTAGCTTGTACGGTTTTCGTAGGGGATGTTCATCATGGGGTACCCTTCCTTGTGGAGTATGTAATTCATCACAAGCCTACTTATTCGGCCGTTTCCGTCTCCGAATGGGTGGATGGTTACGAATTTTAGGTGGGCAATGCCTGCGAGTTCTACTGGGTTAAGCGTTTTCTTGTTCTTGTTGTACCAGCTAAAATAGTCTTTTAATAGGGGATATACTTCTACGGGTGTGGGTGGTATGTATTTGCATCCTGATATTGCTACTTGGTAATTCCTAATATTTCCTGAGATGTCTGTTTTGGTCCCCGCAAATAATTTCTTGTGCCAGTAGATCACCGTCTGCAAACTTAACTCTTTTTCGTGTTCTAATACCTCCTGGAATAGTTTGTCGTGGGCTTCAGCTTCTTTCACGTCGTCTAAGGGCTTCCCCTTCGGCGAGATGCCCTTTTCCAACAGGTCTGAAGTTTCCCTGTAGGTTAGCTTAGACCCCTCTATCCTGTTCGTATCATATGTGAACCTTACTGAGAATATACGCTCTTGCTTGGAGTTAACGGAAGAAGGAATTGAAGCTAATTCATCACAATAATTTTTCTTGATCGACTCAAGCAGAGGATACCACCTGGCCTTATAAATCTCTGACAGAAAATCTTTCTTGATTTCCTCTATATTCTTCGGAAGGCTCTTACCAAGGTATTTCTCCTCCTTTCTAAAAGAGTTACCCGACCGGATCGTGTGCGTAAGATAGTAATATGTTTTACCTTGGATCGTTCTCTTTGTAACATGAACCATAGTAATATATTACCACCACATATTTAAGAATTAATGGAAAATACCTAAAATGTGGCTATAATAAAAAGTTAGAAAGGCTTCGAAAGTCGGAGGGCATCAGCCGATGATTACATATAACATCCCAGATTTTACGATGCCAACGGGCATGGGCCGAGGGCGAAGCCTGAGCCGTTAAAATCTGTGTTATGTTCTCCGACCGAATGGGAGGACGAGGAGCCGTAGGCGACGAAGAGTTGGGGGTCTGTATCATGTCTTTATGTTCAGTTGCTTGGGTTTCACTATTAATGATACAAAACCAATTACAAATGACAATAATGAGGGCATTCCAAAGAAAAAGATAGACACTACGTCGTACATCATCCATAGATTTTGATCTGGTCTGTCTCTTATGATATCCATTGACATTCCCGCGCCCAGTCCGGCGATTGCAAAAATGGCACCGTTTGCTAGTATTAGACCTATAATTGAGTTTTTCTTAGCTGCATAGATTATTAGCAATATTATGATCGGAGATAGGTAGAATAAAGCCGTGAAGTAGCTGTTTGAGGAGAATGCATTATTTTCAGAACTTTTGATCGGAAAGGTAATAAGATAGCTGGTTACGCTAATTATTCCCCAGAGGGCGCAGAATTTAATCACTGATTTTAGAGGGTTAGGTTTCTTTTCCAATTCGTCAATTCTTTTCTGATTTGTTTTTATTAAAATTGTTAAAGGTAAGATAACCAATGCTAACTGAATTATTAAAAGTGGGTAAACTAAGATAGTTGCCGCACTTGGGTTTTCTAAAAAGTGGCTAAAGTCAGACAAGCCCATAAGAGAAATATAAATTAATAACACCAGCACTACTTGATTCCCTTTAGATGAAAAATAGGCAAAAACGGCTAGCCATAAAAAATGAATAAATGCCCCGAGGGCATATGTATTATTTCCTTGACTTAATGAGAATGCAAAGTCCAAGAAGCTTATTAGTGCAGCGATTAACAAAACCGAAGTTAAGACTTTAAGTAACCTGCCAACTTCAACATTTGACGCCATATAATCTAATTTATTATCACTATATAAAAACGTCTCGTCAGTAAGCGTATTGATAAGCATCAAACAGACCAACAATTGAATATAACTAGTTTTTTTACGCAGTAAACTGCGTAAAAAACCCGTATAGGGATGTTTTACGCACTTTTTCTGACCCGGACACGTAACCTTCTCGCTTCAGTCTTCAACGTTCCTGCCAACTCCAATTTACAAAAAAGTGCAATTCTTGTAAACTACACTTGTCAAAAAAGCAGGAAAATTGCAAACTATACTTTACATCTCGCGCAGAAACGATACAAAAAAAATAGCACCCGACACAAAATTATCTCACTCGATCGTATCCAAAAACTGCTGGGCGATCTCCGTGATATTCTCATCTGATCGTATCCCTGTCCACGGGTTCTCCTTAGAAACAATATTTACAACCACGATATTCGCCCCGTTGAATATCGCGCTCCTAGCCTCCCTCAAATCAACGCCTCCTGCAGCCGATATGATAACGTCGTACTTGCTCCTAATCCTCTTGACGTGCTTGTACTGGATCACTTTGCCTCTTGTAGTCTCCTCGTCTCTTCCCCTGTGGAGTATGACTACGTTGGGCGGATCACGTAGTTTCCTCACAACATCCAAAGGATCCTCGACGCCGATCAAGTCTATCATCGAATCAATGCGTGCGGCCTTGCAGGCGGCTATGAAAAGGTTCAGGGTTTCCGTCGATGCGCTTCCCAG
>Ga0182027_10010590_pt1 | contig 13091 bp, 7 predicted proteins | sample 712E1DmetaG_FD_121300 | JGI IMG/M metagenome (GOLD analysis project Ga0182027, IMG submission 121300) | Permafrost microbial communities from Stordalen Mire, Sweden - 712E1D metaG (Illumina Assembly) | ecosystem: Environmental > Terrestrial > Soil > Wetlands > Permafrost | place: Sweden...
CGAATCGCGCCCTCCACATCGCCCATAGATAGCCGCTCTACAGTGGCCTTGAGCGCGGCGTCCTGCTGCCGGATGATCTCGGTGAGTTGCGCGGTTTGCATCCCGGCTTCTTGCAGTTGCGCGTAGGGACGCCCGGCGTCCACTGCTTCATGCTGCCGGGTATCGCCAACGAACAGCACGCGGTCTTCTGCGTGGATGCTCTTCAGGAAGTCGTGCATCTGGCGAGTGCTGGCCATGCTCGATTCGTCTACAATGTAGAGGCATGGCGAGTTGGAATTCTCGCGCTGGCCTTCGGTCAAGTGGCGGGCCATGGTCTTTGTTTCAATGCCGGCGCTTTCGAGATTCTGTGCCGCACGGGATGTTGGCGCAAGGCCCTCAACCTCAAAGCCGGCCTGTTTGGCAGCGTCGCAGACGGCTTCAAGCGCCGTGGTCTTGCCGGTTCCGGCTGCGCCTTCCAGCCCCATGACTTGATCGCGGTTGTTGAGAATCGCCCTGACGACAGACTGCTGGGATTCGTTAAGGTGCGCGTGGGAAGCAAGAGCCGCGTTCTGGATGCTGTCTGGCGCTAAGGATGGATGCTTGTCGCGGCCTTCGCTCCAATGCCGGAGAACGTCAGCTTCAAGCTCTTTCATCTCAGGCGTGGTGTAGGCATGGCCTGCGCTTCCGGGACGCGCGGCAACTTCAATCAGATGACCAGCCTCGATGCTCTTGGCAAACTCGGCATGGGCTTCATCCGCGTGCAAGCTCCCCATTCCATGGCGGAGTGCGTCGGCCAGAATCGCACGCTCGTCAACAACTGCAGCCCGCTCCATGTTCCGGTTGACGGCGGTTTGAATTGCTTTCTCGCCGGACTCCGGTGTAATGCGTTCAACTCGTTCGGAGTTCTCGCTCTGTTGAGCCCGCGCAACGACCTTTTGCGGCTGGCTTCCATACTTCTCCGCCATGACCTGATGCTGGGCGAGAACCTCCTCGCGCGACTGATCTTGCTTCTTCTCACGCGTCTGGTACGCGGCAATCTGGGCAGCCTCCGCGCCAGAGACGTTGTGTTCCTCCATGTGCTTCTCAATCTGTGTGCGGCGCGGGCTGGAGGCTTCAAGGTATTCCTGCGAATACCCTTTGATCTCCGGACTACCATGCTCGCCGCGCTCGATCTCGTAGCCGAGATCCTGGAGACGGACGGCTAGCTCGGCACGGTACACGGCGGTCGCGTACCTCTGCGTCCGGAAGAGTTCCTGCGGCTGGAGGGCATGAGAAACTCCGTCCGGCGTCTCGGTGATGTTGAAGATGACGGCGTGGGTATGAAGTTGAGGGGCAGAATATCCGTTTACGGGCCGACTGGAGTCGTGCTCGAATCGTGCCGCAATCCACTCGCCCGTCGTCTCGGCGGGCAGAGTGCCTCCAATGCGCGCCTGGACGTATCGCTCCATCTTGTCGAGCGCAATGCTTACACTTTCCCGGTGCGCCATCCGAATGCGCTCATCGCCGCCGGGAAGCGCGGTCAGTGAGACACTCTTAGGCGCGGAGAAAGTCGCGTCCCATCCGGCGCGATGCTCCATCGTCCTGACGTGTTCGCCATCCGGCCTGACGTATTCTCGCGGAGTCTGGTGATGTACAAGCTGCTCACCCGTGTGCGGATGTTGGCCCTCGCTCAAGCGGGCAAAATGCGCCTCATTCACTTCTCCCTTTAGACCCCACCGTTCGGCAAGACGGCCATGCCATTCGCCTCGAACACGGTCCTCCTCGGTGTAATAGTTGTCCTTCGCGTTGGCAAACTCCGCGCGATGGTACTCCTGCGCCTGGCTTGCGCTGATGGGTTTGGAAATCGTCAGCATCGCTGCTCCCTATTCAAAGAACAAACCTTGGCTATTCTGGGGCACGGAGCCCGGCACAGCCGAACCTACGTTCGGCACAACTTCCTCGTTCGGCTCAGCGCAAGGCGTGCGCTTGATGAACTTCTCCGAGCAGTGTGGGAGCTGAATGTAGCGCGTACTGAGTTGGACGACCAGATTGCCGTGCTTCATGTAACCTTGCAGCCTGGAAAGTCCCGCAATTTTTGAATAGGAAATCAGCGGCTCCGAGCGCGGAGGATCAATCGTCTCGCTCAACTGATTTCGTCCATCCGCTCCTGTGGACCAGGTCTCCCGCAGATGCTCGACGGATACCATGCCGATTGCTCTCTCGATCCATTCGGCGGCATCCGGTTCGCCGGTCTTGAGATAGATGCGCGTGCTGGGCTGCGAGAGTACGGTCTTGGCCAGTCGTCCGTAGAACATCTCAACCTGATCTTTGCCTTGAAAGCCAAGCACCATCGGGTTGTTCGACTTTCGGTTTTGCGTGATCGCCTTTGCGAGTTGAGGCACGTGCTGCAAGTCCGCGGCCTCATCCAACGCAAACCATATTGGAGGCTTGTCCGTATGGCCCTCGTTCATCAGGCGAAGCATCAACAGGTCGAGCCACATCGTAACGAGGGGCTGCACGCGTTCCTTCGCTGTCGCCGGGGCCGTAATGAAAATCCATCCCTTTCGGTGTTTTGACCATTCCAGCGCACTCCATCGTTGCCGGGTCTCCTTCTCGCCTGGCAGCAGCTTCAATGCGCTGGCGGCCATGTTCAATGAACCAAGGACGCCTGCCCGCTGCGGACCCGCATGGGGATCGATCATCGCTTCCAATTCTGTGCCTTTGACGCGCTGGTCAATCTCCTTGACATGGCACATCCAGTGAATCAACGTCTCTGGTGCCGGTTTCAGGTTGACCAAGTGGGCAAAGAGCCGCCGGGAAGCGTCTGAGAAGAATCGGTTGTGCTCACTTTGTTCGGGGAACATGCTCGTGGCGACAGTCAAGGCCTCCGCCTCGTCTTCAATCTCGAATGCCGGTGACCAGTAGGGCGCTCGCGCGTCCAGCGGATTCAGGATGGTGTCTCCGCGCCGCGCGTCATAGAACTGCGGCAGGTATTCCATCGCCGGGTCGTAGACAATTGCCGCCTCTCCGCGCGCTCGAATCTGCATGAGCAACTGGCGGAAAAGTGCGCTCTTGCCGGAACCGGTATCGCCAACGATCATGATGTGGTATCTCTCCATCTCTCTCGGGATGCGAACCTGCATGACGCTTTGCCTGTGCAAGCGGCTGAACCAGCCCGGCTCGATGTGATCGAAGCCAACTCCATCCGATGGTGTGCGACTGTTGAACTCCGCCGCGCTGACCAGTTCCGGGCCGTCAACAACTCGGCCATATCGGCGGACACGCGCCCGAGCAGAATCCTTGGGAACGGCAACCAAGAGCCCATAAATGAATACGATCAGCGCGCCATACGCGGGGCGCTGAATGAAGTCCCAAACCGTTTGGTCCTGGTAAATGTAGTGCGCAAGCTGGGCGTGAAGCTGTTGGCTGTTCAAAGTCATATCTAATGTTTCCAGCTTGAAGTTGCCTCTAGCTGTGGCCGCCTCCGTCAATGCGTACGATTGCCTACCGTCCGCAGTGGTGACAGACTCAACCTCCCCATCAGCGGCGATACGCCAGTCGCGACGCAGGTTCACAATGGCCGGGATGCTGTACCTTGCAGTTCGGCTAATTGACTGGCTCTGCCTCCAGGAATTTACATACAGGCCCAGGTACATTCTCTCGACGGCGGTCGTCTGTGTCTGCCAAGTGAACCAGACAAGCGCGAAGAAGGACAGAATGGTTATGAGGCAGGCACTGATCGTCCACACCTGGAACCGGCTCGGAAAATCACCACTACTATTCATCTTGATCTCCTATCTCTCTCGACGTGACTTCGCTCAGTCGCTTTCGGGCTTTTGTGGTTTTGTCCTGGTCGGAGCGTTGGATCAGTTCGCGCATCTCCTGCTGAGTGAGCTTCTCTCCGGCATTGGATCGAAACGCCAAATTGAGCATGATCGCGCGGAGCGCAAGAACTTCGGCAAGCATTGCCTCGTGTTCGGCGGAAGATCGCGGGCGCTGGATTTCGCGGAGCAGACACTCGCGCACCCATTCACTGATGTTGCGATTGCTTCTTGCCGCCAACTGCTCAATGTCGGCGAACTCTTGTTCCGTGATCTTGGCAGTCACTGAGCGCGATAGGCGGGTCAACCGCATAGTCTCCTCTTCGGGATGTGTTTCAATGCGCGTTGGGCAGGTTGCTCCAGAGATACTTTCGGTATCCCTGCGGCAACCCTGTCAGGGGTGGAGTGTCACCCCCCTCATGGCCTTTGACGACCGGCAATCCGCCGCTGAATCCAGCCGGACACTTCGTCCTCGACCCAACCGACGGCACGCTGTCCAACAGGTACCGCGCCGGGGAACTGACCGCGTGAGGCGTATGCGTAGATGGTGCTTCGGGACAGGCCTGTGCGCCTTTGTACCTCGGGCAAGCGCAGGATTGCGACTTGTCCGGCATGTAGATTTGATTCGGGCGAAGAAGCTTTCATGGGCTGTATCGTGTCAAAGCCGAAGGCGAGAAACAAGTCTACAAGAACAGAAAATTCAATCCGCGCTTCGCACACAGTTTTGGGTCCAGTTGGATGTCCGTGCATTGCCCAATGTAAAGCTCTTGTTGAAGGTCGGGCAGGCCTTACAAGGGTGAGTGGATTCTGCAGGGATCGGATTCTGGGCGGAAGAGATTCACAGCGGTTGGGAAAGTCCGCTTTCGTAGTCAAACCTCAGAGTGCCTTTACAGATCGGGTACAATCCGTAGCCTATCGAAGCAAAGACGAGATTTGGTTCGCAACAATCCGCGCGACGCTGTATCGCTGGGGGCAACAATGGGGGCAACCGTCGATAATCTATTTCACCATTGCGTTTAGTATCAGCTAGTTGCAGATACTATTCGGTAGCCGCCGCCACCACTAACATATTTAGTTTCAGTAGTTTACAAACGGAAAGCGCAGGAAAATCGAAGAAAATTGCCACACATAAGCTGTTTAGAATTAAGCAGATCCGAATCTCGATCCGTCACTTTGAAGAACCGCCTCCAGGAAAGATGATCAATATTTTCGTAGTGTGCGAAAATCTTCGGATATATGGATTCGGAGGCAGAAAATGCGGGCCGAAATTGAAACTAGAGAACTGGTCGTCTGGGCACCGCAGAAGTCGTTAGCGGAAGCCAAACTAGTGGCAAAACAGGAGCCGTTTTCGCGACAACCGCGAAAATGTTTTTTGGGCTTCTCCCCGGGAACCACATCGACGACCTTGGCGTGTCCCTCAACATCGCACCAAGGTCTCCGCCGCCACGTAGGGCAGTGCGCGCACCAGTAGCGCGGCTTGCGCTTCAAAAACCTCACTGGGCATCGTGATCGTCTCCTTTGGCAAACAATTCCGCCGGCAGCGTGATCTGGTAGCGAACGTCAAAGCGTCCTGCGGGAACCAGTTGACGCTTTCCACGGCCGAGATCGATCGCAGACCGATCCAGATGCTTCAACCAGGATGCCTATGCCTGTCTGCGTACCAGAGAAAGAGCCTCTTCACTTTCACGCTCTTGCATTCCTGCAAGAGTCTTTGCAGTAATTGCGGACGAAGATTGGCCATGCCTTCCATGACGGCATCGACCTGGTGAAAGCTCTCCTGCGGAGGAAGTTCATCCATCATCTCCAGAATCGCTCGCTCTGGAACGGACATCGTCAACGACCACTCCCAGGGGCTTTTTCGTTCGGCGTCCTTGGTGGGGACGGTCGCCTCGCCGGAACGCAGATCGAAGCGCCTCATCTCAACCCCCGTTCCAGAGTTCGCAAATAGACGATCTGGACGGAGTTCAAATCGAGCCGAAGATGGAAGTGCAGTCAGCCAGGACGGCGCCCCCTGACCAGCGGCTGCCGGACCTCATCGGAGGCCCGAAAACCGGATTGGGGACGGTTTGCCGGTGAGAACGTCCGGAATTCGGTTAATGAGTGCCTCGGCGGATTTATCATTCGTCCAGAGTGAGTATCGGTAAAGTGAAGCGCGGTTTTTGTTTCTCAATCGTGCGCGACAATCAAGCCCCGGGCATGTCGACGGCTGGCACGTTACTCGGCCAAGTGCGGAGGAATCCGTCCGGAAAAAGGTCCTTCGTGGAACTCCCTATAATGGAGGCGCGAATAATTGCACATAGCGTTTTCATCAGCTACTGCATTGCACCCGTAAATCTGTGGAGGCGGACGGTCGATGAACAGATTGAAAATGCCAGCCTGGTCCTTAGCATGCGGATTGGTCCTCTTGCAGATGATCCTGATTGCGATCATCGTTCATGGCGAGTCGCTCACCTTCGATGAGGGCGACCATATTTTCGCCGGCTACATGATGTGGCATAGCGGCGACTACGGTCTGAATCCCGAGCATCCGCCGCTGGTGAAGTTGGTGGCCACCCTGCCTCTGCTGCAGGAGAAGCTTTGGGTGCCTCCGCTGCAACAGCGAATGTTCAAGGGTGAGGCGTACCGGGATGGCCGTGATTTTATGGAACGTAATGATGGCCCAGGGCATCGCCTGCTCTTCGGCATGCGCCTGGCAGCAGGTGTCTTTGCCGTGGGCCTCTCAGTGATGGTATTTCTGATAGGGAGCAAGCTCTTTGGCGAGTCCGTTGGCTTGCTGGCTTTGCTCTTGGTGGTCTTCGAGCCCAATGTGTTGGCCAACAGTGATCTGGTCACGACCGATGTGGGAGTTGCTTGCTTCTTTCTGGCCACAATCTATTGCTTCTACCGTTACGCAAGGCAGCCATCTGTGATTCGTCTGTTGCTGACCGGCTTGGCAGCTGGACTCACGCTGTCGGCCAAGCACAGCGGGATTTTGCTGGGTCCGATGCTGCTGGGATTGACGCTGGTAGAGATCGCCTGTGCCGAGCGGGGACGGCGCAAGCGGTTGGCTGGGACGCTGTTTGGCGGATTTGCAGCCATCGTGGTCCTCGCGGTTGTGGTGCTCTGGGCTTTCTACGGTTTTCGCTATGCGGCCAGACCGGCAGGGCTGGTGATGAACCCGACGCTGAGCGAATACGCTGCACCCCTCAAGGGGGTGAACAGTTGGCTGATAGGACATCTCGCCAACTGGCGGTTGCTGCCAGAATCCTACCTGATGGGGATGACTGACATCCACTATGCAGCGCAGCAGTATCCCATCTTCCTGCTAGGGCACGACTATGCTCACGGTGTTTGGTGGTACTTTCCAGTCGCGCTGTCCATCAAGACCTCTCTGGGCTTGATCGGTCTGATGGTTTTGGCCGGTATTGCGCTGATCAGCAGGCGGCTCAGGCAGAGAAGAGAATTGGCGTACCTGGTTGTGCCTGGCGCTATCTATCTTGCTGCGGCGATCCTCAGCGGTATGAACATCGGCACTCGTCATGTTCTGTTCTTGTATCCGCTGGCCGCGTTGCTTGCAGCAGCGGGTCTGGCAGCGCTCGCGCAGCATAGCCGGCGCTGGGCTTGGATCGGTGGAGCGTTGGTGGCGTGTCATATCGTTTCTGCCATGGCTGTGTTTCCGGCAGAGATGGCGTACGCCAACGAAGCCTGGGGCGGAGCGGCAAACACACACAAATACCTGAGCGACTCCAGTGTGGATTGGTCGCAGCAACTGCCACATGTCAAGCAATGGGTTGACGCCCATCCTGGCGAGGAGTGCTGGTTCGCCTATTCCGCTTATCCGGATCTTCGTCCGCAAGCCTACGGCATTCCCTGCCACCCGCTCCCCACGGCCCATACCGAATGGGAGATCCTGCCGGTCGACGTGCCGGAAACCATCCATGGCAACATTCTGTTAAGCGCAGACGATCTGGAAGCCTGTGACTGGCCCAGCGACCAGTTGAATGTCTTCGAGCGATTCCGGTGGATGCCGATGGCGGAGCAGATCGATCACAGCGTGTTTGTGTACCATGGCGATTTCCATGTGCCTGAAGCGGCGGCGTTGGCAGCAGTCCAAAAGTCCAAAATCCTGCTCAGGCATAAAAGGCCCGCAGAGGCTTTGGTTGCGGCACAGCAGGCTGTCGCTTTGCAACCGGAGAATTTGCTGGCGCAGATGGCCTTGGGAGACGCCCAGACGGCATTAGGCGACAAAAGCAGTGCAAGAGCCGCCTATGAATTGGCGCTGGCGGCGGCGCATCGATTGGAAGGCGACGCCCAGCCGCTGTTTGTGCCGGATTTAGAGCAGAAGCTGCATCCATGACGTCGTCATAACAGAAGCCGTGGATCCCAGAGTCATCCGCTTGAGCAGTGCGTCGGCCCGCTGATGTGCTGCCTGGACTGAGCTGCTTTCAGCCGCCGATTGCGCGGTGCAAAACCACGAGGCCACCGTCAGAGTTGCTGTCGCCAGCGAGGACAACACCAGAATCCGTTTTACGTACATTTTCTGTCTCCGAAGCTGTGAGTCCGGATCGCTGAGGACCCGGGCTCCCGGCGTGCATTCACACTATTGGGTGACCTTGAGATCGGCGTGCAGGCTGGACCTTGAGTCTTCGCCGGCCCACACGTCAAACTCCGACGGTTCCACAATCCACTGCTTCGTTTGCGGATTCCAATACTTGAGTTCGTCCTTTCCAAGCGGGAACTTGAGAGTTTTTGTCTCTCCCGGCTGGAGAGCGATCCGTTCGAACCCCTTAAGCTGCCGGACTGGCCGCGAAGCCGATCCATAGCGCTGATGGATATAGATCTGCGCGACGGCATCGCCCGCTACGGAACCGGTGTTAGTCACGTCGACGGAAACCTCTGTCATGTCGTCAACGCCGATGCTTGATTTGCTCAAATGCAAGTTGGCGAACTTGAAGGCGGAGTAGCTCAGTCCGTATCCGAAGGGATAAAGCGGTTTGGAGTTGATGTCCCAGTAGCGCGACGTGAATCCAGGCGCATCTTCGGGCTCGTGCGTAGTGGTGTGGTTATAGTAAAGCGGCTCCGAACCAGCGGTGCGCGGCCAGCTCACAGGCAGTTTTCCACCAGGGTTCACGTCACCAAAGAGCACATCGGCCACAGCATCTCCACCCTCCGTGCCCGGATACCATGCCTCGAGAATCGCGGACACATGCTCTGCAGCCCAGCGAATATCGAGCGGTCGGCCGCCCTCCAGAACCAGGATTACCGGCTTACCGGTTGCTGTCACTGCTTCCAACATCTGCACCTGAATTCCGGGAAGGTCGAGCGTGGATCGCGACGCTGCTTCCCCACTCATGCTGGCCGTTTCTCCCATTACCGCTACGACAACATCGGCGTCTGCAGCTGCGGCCTTCGCCTTGTCGATCCAGTCCGCAATTTCTTCGGGAGTGGGAGGAGGAGCGGGCTTTCTGCCTGAGAAAGCGTCCATGAATCCCGGATACACGCGGGCAGGCATGGGCCCTGCAACAAGCGTGACCTGTGCATTCGGACCGAGTTTGTTCTTGATTCCGGCGAGGACAGTGACGGGATGGCTCTTTCCGCCGCCCGGTGAAAACAGACCCTCCACCGTCCATCCACCTTCGATTTCCTGTTTTGAGTCAGCCAAGGGGCCGATGACGGCGACTTTCTTCAAGCTCTTCGACAGGGGCAGCGCGCGATTTTCATTGCGAAGCAGAACCATCGAACGGCTGGCGAGTTTGCGCTCCAGGGCGAGACCTTCGGGCCGGCTCAGAGTCGCGTCGACTTTTGACTCGTCCGCGTAGGGATGCTCGAAGAGGCCCAGATCGTACTTGGCTTCCAGGATCGGTAGAACCATCTCGTCAAGATACGTCTCGCTTACCTTTCCATCCTTAACAAGCTTGGCAAGATTGTGCGAGTAGGTCAGGCTCGCCATATCCATGTTCAGGCCAGCTGTGATCGCCTTGTAAGCTGCATCTTCGCCGTCGCGCGCATAGCCGTGCGTCACCAGGCTGCCGACAGCAAATGCATCCGAGAGGACGAGGCCTTGGAAACCCCATTCCTTCCTCAGCACATCTGTGAGCAACCAGTGGTTTCCGGTTGCGGGCACTTCGTTCAGATCCATGTATGCGCTCATAAAGCTGCCCGCGCCCGCTTCCTCTGCCGCATGAAACGGTACGAGGTATACGTTTTGCATCAACTCTTCAGGGACATAGACCGAATCGTAGTCGCGACCTCCCTCGGGAGCGCCGTAGCCTGCAAAATGCTTCACGCAGACCAGGACACTGTTTGGCCCGAGCTTCGCGCCCTGGAATCCGCGAACCTGAGCGCGCGCCATTGCGGAACCCAGGAAGGGATCTTCTCCAGCGCCCTCCACGATTCGGCCCCAGCGTGCGTCGCGTGCAATATCGACCATGGGAGTGAAGGTCCACTGGATTCCTGCTGCACGCGCATCTTCTGCGGCCAGATGCTGTGCTTGCTCCTCAACCGACGGGTCCCACGAGGACGCCATCGCAAGAGGGACGGGAAAGACCGTACGGTATCCATGGATCACGTCGAACCCGAAGATGATGGGAATATGCAGACGGGATTTCTCCATTGCAATGTGCTGGAGCCGGTTAATCTCCTTGACATCCATCTGCCAGAGAATCGAACCAACCCCACCGTTGGCAATCAGATCGTCAGGCTTTTCTGTCCCAATCCCAGGCATCACTATCCCTGAAGATTCATTGAGCTGGCCAACCTTCTCGTCGAGTGTCATTTGTTTTAAGAGAGCTTCGGCCTTTTGTTTTGCCTCGTTGCTGAACAAACGATCTTGAGCACCAGCCGAAGGGATGGTAACGGCTGCCATTGATGCCAATAGCAAGCTCAACCCGTACAACTTTGTCAATCTCATAGCCCCTGTCCTCACAGTTGAAAGTAAACCTTGTTGGAAGTGAGTTAATCTCATTGCCCGGTCGATAGCAGGCGATTGGCCTCTCAAGGATTCCCTCAGTAGATGACCTTGAGTGACAACTGAATTTGCCGTGATGTGCCGGCCGTTTTGGATATCTCCCCAAAACCGGACCCAGTCAGGATGTTTGCCGGCAGGCCCATGTTGACGATGTTGAACAGATTGAAGAATTCACCGCGGAACTGCAGGTCCATGCGCTCCGCTCCAGAAGATCTTCTGCCAAAGGGTGTGTCTTTTATCACCGCGAAATCATAGTCGTAGTACGCGGGCCCGCGAAAGGTGTCGCGGCCCAGCGCGCCAAAGCGTCCCTGGTTCGGCCCGGTACCGCCGGCGATGTGAATCGGAATGTCGAAATATGTGCTCCCATTCGCGGCTCCCATCCCGAAGTAATCCTGCCGGTTCTTGCGCGCCGTGGAAAGTTGCGGCACGGCAATCTGATCCGGACGGTCGACGCCGTTCGCGCCCGCTCCCGTCTGCTGTATGCCCGAATAAACCGTGAACGGTGCGCCGGAGGAGATGGATGAAATCGAGAGCAGTTCCCAACCGTAGGTGATCTTGCGGGGAACAGCACTTAGGAAATTCGCATTTTGCAGATGCAGGTCCTGCGCCACACTCAGTCCAAAATTGTGCGTCGCGTCAAATGCCGAGGGTCCCTTCTCTGCGCGAAGATTGAACGGGTCCTGTGACGCTCCTGAGGCAGTAGCACCTGTTGAACCCGTACCACTCAACACCACCGAAGTAGTGTCGATCGACTTACCCCACGTGTACGAGGCCTGAATGCCGGGTCCGCCGTGACCCACGGTACCGAATAGCGAAGCCTGCAGCGCGTTGTAGTTGGAGTGCACATCATTGGTCATCACGTTCATCATCCCAAAGCCGCCGGTTACGTCGCCCGCGGAGTTGAATTGCGTGTAGGGTGCGAACTCAGGGGTAGCGCCGGGATAGGCGTTTGGAAAAGAGATGCGCGGAAGCTTCTGAGCCACGGTTCCCACGTAGCCGAGGTCCGCAGTCAGGTTGGCGATCCTGCGCTCGAGGCCCAGCGTCCAAGTATAGAGTGTGCCATTGCCAAACTTGGCATCGATCCCGGAGAGGTTCAGAGAACTCACCGCACCCGAGGAAGTCACGTTGGCCAAATCCTTCTCGTAGCGGTCCACGTCCATCGGCGTGTTGGCAGGAATATTCTTCGCTCCCTTCGCCAGAATGTCATTGCCACTCAGATCGTAGGCAATGGGCAGCATCGATGGGGTGATCGTGAACCCATACGCAAGTGGCGCGCTCGATGAGGATTGGCGCCGCGGGTTGATCGCGAAAGGTGTAGAACCAGTGAGCATGTTGTCCTGCCAGATGTTAGGCGGTATTACCGTCACCGCTCCACCTGCGTGCGCGGTAAAGTTCTTAAGCGGCGCCCAGGAGATTTGTACCCTTGGGCCCCATCCATTCCAGGTGGTTGAGTATCCGGGCTGAGGGTTGACAACATAGTCCAAGGCTCCATTCAGTGTGCGGAAGGAGCCAGTGCGGTGTGCACGCTCGGTGATCGGGGTGTAATACTCCCAGCGGACACCGTAGTCTAGCGTCAGTTTTGGCGTGACCTTCCAAGTGTCTTCGACATAGGCGTTGTAATTGCTGCGGTTGATGGCAGCCGGACCGATGTGTGCACCATCTGAAACTCCTGGAGGCGCAACGGCTACGATATAGGCAAATGGCGAACCTGAGAGCAAACCAGAGAGCGTATCCGGTAGGGGATCACCTACGTTGATGCTGTGCTTGCCAGTCGCGGACGCGATCGCTTCCGTTGCGTAGGCGGTACCGCCGCCGAAATCGTACTCCCCGTTCGGTGGAATACCGAAATAGGTGGTGTCCACATTCTTCCTGACCTCGAAGCCCGCTTTCAGAGTGTGTTGACCGGCGGTGTAGCTGACGTTCTCCTGCTCCTGAAACAGATTGCCGTAGGCCTGCATTACTGATCCGCCGGCGCCGTTGAAGGCTTCGAAGAGTCCGTCTTCAAATTTCACCGCGGGGTCCGTGGTATCTGGGGAAGGAAAGCCAGGGGTGGATCGGGTTATCGAGAGCGAGGACTCGAGCACGAGCTTTGGCGTGAACGTCGTCGAGAGTGTGCCAACGACGTTGCGCTGCCGATCGAGATACTCGACGGCGAAGGCGGGATCGATCGCTGTCTGATCCGGATTTGTCGTCGGTCCTGTCAGGTTGTCCATGGTGAAGCGCGCGAAGAACTGGTTCTTTGCTGAAAGCTTGTGGTCGATGCGCAACGAGAACTGGTCGGCGTTGGTGGTCACCTTTGAAGCGGTCGCGTAGGTATTCGCACCGAAGGAGCCCGTAGGAAGATTGGGCAGAGGATATCGAGCCAG